>OHME01000450.1_pt1 | contig 26177 bp, 23 predicted proteins | sample 1569201 | NCBI WGS metagenome assembly OHME01 (sample SAMEA3879587, study PRJEB24766) | human gut metagenome | biome: human-associated habitat; feature: feces | place: USA | collected 1985/1987
TGAGTGACGGCAAGTATCATTACTACTTGAAAGACCATCAGGGTAATAACCGGGTTGTGATTAACCAAAGCGGCACGGTAGAGGAAGCGAACCATTACTATCCCTTCGGTGGTGTGTTTGCAAGTACAGGCAATACCCAGCCTTATAAGTATAACGGCAAGGAGCTTGATGCGAAGAAGGGGTTGAACTGGTATGACTACGGGGTACGTATGTATGATGCGGCGCTGGGGAGGTTTGCAACGGTGGACCCTTCTGCTGAAAACTACTTCAATACAAGTCTCTATGCTTATTGTGGTAACAACCCTATCAGCAGAATAGACCCAACAGGAGCTGACTGGTATGAAGATAAGCAAGGGAATTTACGTTGGCAGGAAGGTAGTGAAGCTTTAAAAGGCTATACAAATATCGGTTCATCCGCCTCTATTGCGTTAGGTAATGACAACTATCTGAACTTCTATCAGAATGGAGGTATCTTAGCCAATCAGGCTGTTAATGCTTTTGACTTGATAGCCTCCAGCGGTAAACTTCAGAATCAGTTCTTAGGTAAAACCAGTCCTTTATCTGAAGACTCTAAGTCTGCCCTTTTCAATTCTCTGAACAGTCGTTCTATAGATGCTATTGCGCGACCTATAGGCGAAGCTGCCTTTGGCTTTGGTGCCGGAGAGTTTGGCGGTATGTTGTTGGGGAAGGCAATAGGATGGGCTGTAGGAAAGGTGGCAGGAAGAGGTACTCAAAATGCAATACAATCAACTGCTCACGGAGTGCAACGGATTGCTGGAACAACGGCAACGAGAGGAGGGGTACTTTCTGTGAATGAAGTAAGAGTAACAAAGTCTGTAGGAAAGGCTTTTACTCAGGCTGATGGAGCTACAGTTTATCTTCATGAAATTACTCCCGGTAGATTTAATGCTGTTGTAGAAGGGAGGAAAGGTATAATAACAACAATGGGAAATTGGTCTCAAAAATCTATTAATAGAATAGCGAAAAATTATGGATGGAATATTAAATAAAGAAATGGTTGTTTGCTGTTTCTGCGGGAAGAGTTTACCCTTAGAAGCGGCTGTAGTTTTGAAAGTTTGGGCAAATGAGAAGAGTGAGGAGTATCAAGTATTATATTCCCATAAATCTCATTTTGTTAGAGCATTAGATAAATCAGTAATACTACATCCAGATTTATTAGAGCCTGATGCTTTAGGTTAATTCGTCGTAACGAACTACTGTCTTCCTCTGATATAGGTTGATTAAAAACCAATCTATCTAATTACTATCCTAACATCAGATATTCCATATCTTGTATGTTAGGATAGTTTTTGTTATTCTATCAGCGAGACGTAGGATACCTATTGTGTGTATGACGACCACCGTAATCTCTGCACTTGGAAGAAGCTTCCGGATGCGCAGCTCGCGGAGTATGTGTATGACAACGGTGGACGGCTGACGCAACAGGGGGAGTGCACGAACAAGACGGTTTCTTCCGATCAGGTGGTGCATGTGCAGAACTGGGCGGTACGGGTTTCCCGACGAGCCAGTTCACGAACGACACTTCGGGCTACAGTAAAGGCTCCCTGACAGGAAGCGCGGTGACTGTATCCGGCAGCAGTACTAAAATTTACAAAGGCTATTACTATGACGTCAAGGGGCGTGTAACTAAAGTCGTACAGAACAATCTTTTGGGCGGTTATGACGTGACTAATACGGTCTATACCTTTACGGGACAGCCCGCCACGGTGACGCATAGCCATACCGCAAGCGGCAAGTCCACACGTACGGAAGTCTATACCTATAGCTATGACCATGCAGACCGTGTAAGCAAGGTGGAGCATACTTTGGGAGGAACCAAAATAACTCTGGCAGACTATACGTACGATAGTTTCGGCCGTCTGAGTACCAAGTCCCTGCACGGCTCTGCGGCGAACAAGCTGACGTATGCCTATAACCTCCGCAGCTGGCTGACGGGCATCACAAGTACGCGCTTCACCCAGAACCTGTACTACAATACGGGTGTGGGTACCGCCCGCTACAACGGCAGCATCAGCAGCATGACCTGGAAGTCCGGGAATGAAAGCACCGTCCGCGGTTACAAGTTCACCTACGACGGACTGGACCGCATGCTGAATGCCACCTACGGCGAGACAGCAGGTATCAGCACGAACGCGAACCGTTTCAGTGAGAACGTGACGGGCTACGACAAAAACGGTAACATCAAGGGATTGCAGCGTTACGGGCAACTCTCTTCAACCGCCTACGGCATGATAGACAACCTGACTCTCACCTTGAACGGCAATCAGTTGAACCGCGTGGATGATGCGGTAGCGGCTTCCACCTACAATGGCGGCTTCGAGTTCAAAAACGGTGCCAATGCCGCCGATGAGTACTCTTATGATGCCAACGGCAATTTAACTAAAGATTTAAACAAAGGTATTAGCGGCATTACATATAATTTCTTAAATTTGCCGAATGCAGTAACGTTCAGTGACGGAAGTACCATCACCTATACTTATGGAGCCGACGGCACAAAGCTGAGAACAGTCCATAAGATAGGCAGTACAACCACAACGACTGACTATTGCGGCAATGTGATCTATGAAAACGGAGTCCAGAAGCTGCTTCTTACCGAAGAGGGTTATATTACTTTGAGCGACAGCAAGTATCACTACTACTTGAAAGACCATCAGGGGAATAACCGGGTAGTCATCAGCCAGAGCGGCACGGTAGAAGAGACGAGCCATTACTATCCTTTCGGCGGGGTATTTGCAAGTGCAGGCAATGTTCAGCCTTACAAGTACAACGGTAAGGAGCTTGATACGAAGAAGGGTTTGAATTGGTATGATTATGGGGCGAGGCATTATGATGCGGTGTTGGGAAGGTTTATAACGGTTGATGCTTTATATGACAAACATTTTAAAGTATCTCCTTATGTCTATTGTGGAAATGAGCCTGTCGGTCGCATTGATCCGGATGGAAATGATTGGCGCGTGCAAACCCATTATAATCGTGAAACGGATAAGATAGAATATAAAATTACGGTAAGAGCGGCTTTGATAAATAATTCTAATAATAAGGAGCTTGATATAAAGACTTTGGCTGGACAAATAGTAGAGCAAGTGAATGCCGCATATACGATTTCAGGTGATGACTTTGTTTCGACTATGGATATGCAATTGAGAACTGTCAACTCGGTGGATGATATAAAGGACACTGAACACGTTTTGCAGATTGTTGATCAAGATATGTTGACAAAAACGGATAAAAGTGTAGTTATGGCTGAGACTTATAAAAATAGTCTGGATGTGAAAATAGGAACGAAAGCGGTTTCTAATATGTTGAACAATGATGATAACCGGACTTTTGCTCACGAACTTGGTCATTCAGGAGGATTGGGGCATACAATGAATGTGGAAAACTTGATGACACAGAAAAAAGTTATTCAAGATTTTGATGGAGATTATCTTAAAGCAACTCAGTTAAACCGTTCTCAGATACAAACAGTCCGAGATAATTATATCCATAACAAGTTGAATAGGCATATTCCTAACTGGAGGCAAAAACTTAAAAGAAGGCAGTAATATGAAGACACGTATATTTATTTTTATAATCATACTTGCCATGCTGGTGGCGTGCATTGGTCATTTGGACTCAGAGAATGATTTCATGATTCGAGTAGGTACTGGTTTTAAGGAGCGTACCGGTAAAGATTATATCCAATGTTGGGTGAATGACAGCCTTGTTTTTAATGGACTGTATGTGAACAAGACGGATGACCAAATATTGGACTACCATGAAGATTGGCTTGGAATGGAAATCACCCGTTTCGATAAAAGCGGATATGATAGTTTAAAAATAAAGATACGTGTCACATCTCTGGATACGGTATTATATTGTGGAAAAAGGGTCATAGATAGTACGTTCCGATACCGGATTGATAATATTCCCAATATTGTAATTTCATGTAGCTCCAACGGTGGTATTTTGTTGTGGGATACTTTACGTACACCTGATTATTTTTGGCTCGAATATTGATATATTAAGAATCTCTGATTCTATAATCTAAACAATTCCCTGCTTATGTTGGATGTAAGCAGGGAATTTCATATAGGAGCATGCTGACTTGGAGCGGTACGCTTTCCGTTACCGGTACGACGTGACATCCACGGCCTATACCTTTACGGACAAGCCGCTGACGGTGACGCATACGCACACGGCAAGCGGGAAGGACAGCCGGACGGAAGCATACACTTACAGCTATGACCATGCGGACAGGCTCTTGAAGGTGGAGCATACATTGGGAGGGGCGAAGGTGACGCTTGCTGCCTATGCTTATGATAACCTTGGTCGTCTGCAATCGAAGTCGCTGCACGGCTCCGACGCGGACAGGCAGGCTTACGCCTATAATGTACGCGGCTGGCTGACGGGCATCAGCGGAACGAAGTTCACGCAGAATCTGTATTATAACACCGGCAACGGGCCTGCCAAGTATAACGGCAGCATCAGCAGCATGACGTGGAAGGCAGGAACGGCAAGCACCGTCCGCGGCTACAAGTCCACTTATGACGGACTGGACCGTCTGCTGAATGCTACTTATGGCGAGACAGCAGGCATCAGCACGAACGCCAACCGCTTTTCGGAGAACGTTACGGGGTATGACAAGAACGGCAATATCAAGGGATTGCAGCGTTATGGCCAGACTGGTGCCAGTGCCTACGGCCTGCTTGATAATCTGACTTTCACCCTGAACGGCAATCAGTTGAGCCGTGTGGAGGATGCCGTGAGTACCGCGGCATACGGTACAAACACTGCCTTTGTGAACGGTGCAAGCGCTGCAGGGGAGTATGCCTACGATGTCAATGGTAATTTAACGAAAGATTTGAATAAGGGAATTACCGATATTCAATATAATGTATTAAATTTGCCGAGTACGGTATCGTTCAGTGATGGTAGCACGATTACCTATACTTATGGTGCTGACGGCACGAAACTGAGAACAGTCCATAAGATAGGTAGTACAACCACAACGACTGACTATTGCGGTAATGTGATCTATGAAAACGGTACTCAGAAGTTGTTACTCACAGAAGAGGGTTACATCAACCTGACCGGTACCCAGCAGTATCATTACTACTTGAAAGATCATCAGGGTAACAACCGTGTAGTGATCAACCAGTCTGGTACTGTGGAGGAAACGAACCATTACTACCCTTTCGGTGGTGTGTTTGGCACTACAGGCAATACCCAGCCTTACAAGTATAACGGTAAGGAGCTTGATACGAAGCAGGGTTTGAACTGGTATGATTATGGGGCGAGACATTATGATGCTGCGTTGGGAAGGTTTACGACGAATGACCCGTTGGCAGAGAAATATTATTCGATGAGTCCGTATACTTATTGTGCCGATAATCCGGTAAAGTTCATAGACCCAAATGGTATGGAATATGCTCCTGGTGATCTGTTTAAGACTAAAAGAGCAGCAGCTAAAGATTGGGGTATGTATTATAATGGTGCATCTATTATACGTAAACGTGAAATGGGCTCTTCTATTTATGAAGTTAAGCAAAAGGGAAAGCTAAAGGGATATTCTTATAGTGCAGCCAATGAAGGAGAGCACAGCGTATCTATAAGCTTACCTCCTAACGGTGAGAGATTTGTAGGATCGATTCATTCGCATGGAGACGCGGACGCAGAGCATATAAATAATAAATTCTCAAAAGCTGATATAAAATATATTGAGAAAACAAAAGAAAATGGTTATTTGGCTACGCCGAGTGGCGATTTGTTAGAATATAATCCTTATAGTAAGAAAACATCAATAGTGACTAGTGATCTTCCTAGTGATCCCAAAGATCCTAAACGAAAGAATAATATTAATCCGAAAGATATTCCTGCTGAAAAGGGTAAACAAAGAATGAAAGAATTGCTACAAAAGCCTGATTTAAACATTCCTGTTAGCCAGAGAGAACATATTCATTGGGTATTTTAAAAAGATAGCAATATGTATAGGACTTATTTTTTTGCTTTAATGCTATTTGCGATGTCATGTACAAACAGTACATCGAAGGTCGGAGAAGATCAACAATCATCTCAACAGATTGAGTATGTAATGAATGATGGTCTCTCAACAGATTTTTATACTGATATGAAAAGCTATGTTCCTGCAGAGGGATTTATACCTACAGCGGATATTGCAGTAAAGATAGCGGAATGCGTACTATTGGAAATTTATGGAAAGGAAAGTATAGAGAAAGAAAAACCTTTTTCTGTTAACTTGGTAAATGGAATATGGGTAATAGAAGGGCATATTCCTAATGGAAATGATAGTGCGCTGACTTTCTGTGGACAATCTTATGTGGAAATAAGAAAAAGTAATGGTGAGATTATAAAGCTTTTGCATACTAAATAAAAAATATTACTCTAATATAAGTTGCCTTTTTTCAATGAGATTTATTTAATTACTATCCTAACATCAGATATGCTATATCTTGTATGTTAGGATAGTTTTTTAGGTCTATCAAATGATGTAGGTCATGCAGGACTACATCCGTACTCTCCGGATGCTTAACAGCACGGGCACTTCCTATCTGGATAACATTTCCTATATGTATTATTTGTACGACAGTCTGGGACGGCTGACCCTGCAGGGGGGAATCCTTCTTCCAGTCCTACCGTGCTTGTGCAGAACAACTTGCTCAGTGGCTACGACATCACAAGTACGGTTTATACTTTCTCCAACAAGCCGTCTGGTGTGACACATACACATACTGCCAGCGGAAAGACCACGCGCACGGAAGTATATACCTATACCTACGACCATGCGGACAGAATAAACAAAGTGCAGCATAGTCTTGGCAGCACTGCGATTACTCTGTACGATGCGACTTATGACAACTTCGGTCGTTTGCTGACCAAGCAGTATCACGGTACGAGCACCAACAAGCTGACTTATACCTACAACCTGCGTAGCTGGCTGACGGGAATCAGCGGCACACGCTTCACGCAGAACCTGTACTACAACACGGGTGTGGGTACTGCGAAGTACAACGGCAGCATCAGCAACATAACCTGGAAGTCCGGGAACGAAAGTACAGTCCGTGGTTACAAATTCACTTATGACGGTCTTGACCGGATGCTGAACGCTACCTATGGCGAGACAGCAAGTATCAGCACAAATGCGAATCGCTTCTCAGAGAACGTTACGGGTTATGACAAGAACGGTAACATCAAGAGTTTGCAACGTTATGGCCAGACTGGTGCCAGTGCCTACGGCCTGCTTGATAACCTGACTTACACATTGACCGGTAATCAGTTGAGCTGTGTGGAGGATGCGGTGAGTACCGCTGCATACGGTACAAACACTGCCTTTGTGAACGGTACAAGCACCGCAGGGGAGTATGTCTACGATGTCAACGGAAATTTAACGAAAGATTTGAATAAGGGAATTACCGATATTCAATATAATGTATTAAATTTGCCGAGTACGGTATCGTTCAGTGATGGTAGCACGATTACCTATACTTATGGTGCTGACGGCACGAAACTGAGAACAGTCCATAAGATAGGCAGTACAACCACAACGACTGACTATTGCGGTAATGTGATTTATGAAAACGGTACTCAGAAGTTGTTACTCACAGAAGAGGGTTACATCAACCTGGCCGGTACCCAGCAGTATCATTACTATCTGAAGGACCATCAGGGTAACAACCGTGTAGTGATCAACCGGTCTGGCACTGTGGAGGAAACTAACCATTACTACCCTTTCGGTGGTGTATTTGCCACTGCAGGCAATACCCAGCCTTACAAGTATAACGGTAAGGAGTTTGATACGAAGAAGGGTTTGAATTGGTATGATTATGGGGCGAGACATTATGATACGGCGTTAGGAAGGTTTACGACTAATGACAGATTTGCCGAGAAGTATTATTCGATGTCTCCGTATCAGTACGGGGCGAATAGTCCGGTTGTTAATATTGATGTGAATGGAGATAGTATTAGAATTTGCACTGAAACTCAGTCCTTTGGTCACACATGGATTAGTGTTGGTGAAGGATCTAATATGACTGTTTATAGCTACGGACGATACAATGGAACTAATAAAGGGCCAGATAGAAGCTCTAATTCTTTAGGAAATGGTTCCGGTGTTCTTTTAAAGTTAATGGGGGATGAAGCAAAAGCTTACAATGACAAAAAAAGCAGCTGGTGGAATGTCTGTATTTGTAGTAACAGATGTGGCAGATGAAAAAGTTGCTAATATTTTAGACGAAAAGTTTAATATGTCAACTACAATGCCAGATAATCCTAAAAGTGATTATTATAACAGTTCTTCTGCTCGTATTATTGATGAATATAAGCTGACAAGTAATAATTGTACAACAATGGTATCTGACGTGTTGAATAAAAGTGGGTCAAATGCTCTGAAAGGGACAAGGCTACAACAAACAAGTAATTTGGGAACATGGACTACTATTCCTATTGTCAACAGATTTGTTCTTCCAATATCAATGCAGAATCATTTAGTGAGAATATCCAAACCAGGAGGTGTAGTTTATAAACAAGATAGATTATGAAATGGCTTAGAATTGTGTTTGTTGCCACATCAATAATTCTTTCATTATTAATTATATACGCAATTATTAATTGTGAAATTAGTTATAAATATGAGATTGAAAATCGATGTGGGGATAAGATTGATATCTTATGGGTTGAGGAGTGGCTAAAAGAAACGATTAAAGTGTGGAAGTTTTTTCTATGCTATGTAATCATTAATATCTTTTATTTAGTAGCTTCTCTTGTCAATAGCCGTAAATCTTCAAAAGAAAAATGCAGTTTATCATAAACAAACGCAGTCTCTTTTGTATTGATAATTAGGCCGTCTTGCCTTGATATGAATTGACTATTTTTATCGTTATCCTAACATCAGATATCCCATATCTTGCATGTTAGGATATTTTTTTGTCATATAACAGTCATACCATTTCTAATGTTGTAACTATCCTCCGTGCCGGGCTACACCCTTTTTTGCAGATGGCTATACCATCGCATAGAAAGGGTGTAGCCATCCGGAGTAAAAGGTGTAGCCTCGTGAAATGTGTCCTACGAATGCTTTTGGCGGGGATAATAGCGGCTTGCATAGAATCTGTGTTCCTTTGTCCGCGTCTTGTTTTTATACTGCTTCATCCGAAGAAGAAAAGGAAGCGCAAGAATCTACGGTGGCAGATAACATTACCCCGACAGTATAACATATCATATCCGACCATAAAAATCCATGCCCGAAGACCAATGCTCCGAGCGTGGTGTTTCGTATGGCATTCGCCCAATCGACCTGGTATAATTGGCTGATTTCTATGCAATAAGAAAACAGTAAGGAGATTGCGGCCACTTTGAGTATGGATGCCGAAGGGAAGAGAAAGCGTAATCCCCAATAGACCATAGCTGCCCAAAGTGTATCGCCAATATACTCTGCAATAAACTCAGGCAATGCATTGCCATACTTCCGGGAAGCAAGTCCTGCCAATATGATGACGAAAGTGACGGCTAAGTAAATCCAACGTTTGTATTTCACATCATGATGTTTTAGGTCCATTGCAAATTTATGGAAAATTGACAGATATGAGTGAGAAGGAAGAGCTTTTTCGTATTTTTTCCTATCGAACGGTCTGTGTAAGGCTATAAACAGAAAAGCAAATGAAGGGCAATACTATGACACGTATATGGCCAAAAATAACTATTGGTACAGCATGCATGAACTGAGCCGCATGGACGATGAAACAGGCGACCCCTTGCCGGGTGACCGGAGACTTGCACCTATTCCCGTCGGATTTACCGTTCGGAGCGGTGGCACCCAATGGCTGTTCGAGAACAGCGTCCGCACCACAAATCCGGAAGAACTTTGGAAATAAGACTCTCTTGTTTCAAATCTCCCCGAAATCATGTACCTTTGTGGCGGTACCTAAAAAAGGAGGTAGCAAGATGATGAACAAGATAAATTCCGTATGCGTATATTGTGCTTCGAGCACAAAGATAGATTCCGTTTATTTCGATGCAGCCCGTGAGTTGGGCACTCTGCTGGGGCAGCGGCAAATTCGCCTGATTAATGGTGCAGGAAATATGGGACTGATGTCCGCTGTGTCCGATGCGGCACTCCGGGCAGGGGGAGAGGTGACGGGCGTCATTCCCCGCTTCATGGTGGAGCAGGGATGGCATCACACCGGACTTACCCAACTCGTGGAAGTGGAAAGCATGCACCAGCGGAAAAAGACAATGGCCGACCTGAGCGATGCCGTCATCGCCCTGCCCGGTGGTTGCGGCACCCTGGAAGAACTGCTGGAAATCATCACTTGGAAGCAACTCGGACTGTATCTGAACCCGATTGTGATACTGAATGTCAAGAACTATTTCGACCCTCTGCTCGATATGCTCCGGCAGGCGGTGGACGAAAACTTCATGCGCGTGCAGCACGGTGCCATCTGGCATGTGGCGCAGACACCGCAGGAAGCCGTGGAACTGATATATACCACTCCCTTGTGGGACGCCTCTATCCGTAAATTCGCTGCAATATGATAGGGCTGTTGATGGCTTGGGCAGTAGTGGGGACGGAGGGGATTCCTATTCCATATTCTCCGAGAATGGACGATGGCATCACCGTGGTCCTTTTGTGCTGTTTCTTTCTGTCGGCCTATGTCTTGTCACGCAGCCGCAAGTTCCTGCTGCAACTGGTGAAGGATTTCCTGCTTCATCGCGAACGTACCAGCATATTTGCCACTTCCACAGCCGCCGATATGCGCTATCTGCTGCTGCTCATCCTGCAGACCTGCATCCTAGCAGGCGTCTGTATCTTCAACTACTTCAATGATATACAGCCGGAACTGGTACGTCATGTGTCGCCGGGGCTTCTGCTGGGGATTTACATCGGTGTGTGTCTCTTCTATTTGTGCTTGAAGTGGATGCTCTACTCTTTTCTGGGTTGGATTTTTTTTGACGAAAGTGTTACAACGCTATGGCTTGAGTCCTATTCTACGCTACTTTATTACTTGGGATTCGCCCTTTTCCCGTTTGCCCTGTTCGTAGTCTATTTTGATTTGAGTTTGCAGCTGACGATAATAATCGGATTGATTTTAGCCTTTTTTGCTAAAATATTGATGTTATACAAGTGGTTAAAGCTTTTTTGTAACAATTTATATGGCGGTTTGCTTTTAATTGTGTACTTTTGTGCCCTTGAAATCATGCCTTGTTTTGTGTTATATCAAGGTGTGATGCAGCTAAACAGTTATTTGATAATAAAATTTTAGGACGTTGAAAATTAAGAAAGTACTTGTGTCGCAGCCGAAACCGGCATCAGAGAAATCTCCTTACTACGACATCGCCGAGAAGTATGGTGTGAAAATAGATTTTCGCCCATTTATCAAAGTGGAGAGCCTTTCAGCGAAAGAGTTCAGACAACAGAAAATTTCGGTCTTGGATCATACTGCCGTTATTTTTACTTCGCGTCATGCTATTGATCATTTCTTCCACTTGTGTACAGAATTGCGTGTGACAATTCCCGAAACAATGAAGTATTTCTGCGTGACGGAGGCCGTTGCTCTGTATATCCAAAAGTATGTGCAGTATCGTAAGCGTAAGATTTTCTTCGGAAACACCGGGAAGATTGACGATTTGATACCTTCCATTGTTAAGCATAAGACTGAAAAGTACTTGGTACCAATGTCGGATGTACACAATGATGACGTGAAGAATCTGCTGGATAAGAATAAGATTCAGCACACGGAAGCTGTCATGTACCGTACTGTCAGCAATGACTTTGCTGCAGATGAGGCTTTTGATTATGACATGCTGGTGTTCTTCAGTCCGGCAGGCATCAGTGCCTTGAAGAAGAATTTCCCTGATTTTGACCAGAAGGAAATCAAGATCGGAACATTCGGCTCTACCACTGCCCAGGCAGTCCGTGATGCCGGACTTCGTCTTGACCTGGAAGCTCCCAGCGTGCAGGCACCCTCAATGACGGCGGCGCTTGACATGTTTATCAAGGAGAATAATAAAGGAAAGTAAAAAGAGTTATGAGTTATAAGTTATGAGTGATTTGCTTATAGCTTGTAGACATAACAATGGATTTATAAAATTGAGCTACAAGTGGTTGTGCTTTTATGTCGCCAGGTACTTGTAGCTCGTTTTTGTATCGCCCCATAACTTATCACTCATAACTCATCACTCATAACTTATAACTCATCACCCCATGCCAAATACCTTGCGTAAGTCCGAACGGTTGGACAAGAAGAAAGTGATAGAGAAGATGTTTGCGGGCGGCTCACGCTCGTTTTCGGTTTTCCCTTTGCGTGTGGTGTATCTGCCGGTGGAGGAGCTGGAGGCACCCGTTTCCATTCTTGTAAGTGTTTCGAAACGCCGTTTCAAGCGGGCGGTGAAGCGCAACCGCGTGAAACGCCAGATACGTGAAGCCTACCGCATGAACAAACACGGACTGCTGGCCGTGCTGACGGAAAAAAAGTGCCGTCTGGCCGTGGCCTTTATCTATCTTTCGGACCAGTTGGTAGACTCTTCTGTCATTGAGGACCGTATGAAGACAGCTTTGGCACGCATTGCCGAGAAGGTAGCGGTAAATGCCGAAGCCGAGCAAACTCCGCAGGTGTCATGAAGCGTCTGCTTTCATATCTGCTGCTGCTTCCCATCTATTTCTATCAGAAGTGCATATCGCCCATGATAGGGCCTTCATGCCGTTTTACCCCCACTTGTTCGCAATATGCGGTGGAGGCCATCAAGAAACACGGACCTTTCAAGGGGTTTTGTCTGGCAGTAAGGCGCATTCTGCGCTGCCATCCCTGGGGAGGTTCCGGATATGATCCCGTTCCATGAATATTCCAGTTGACATACATACACACCGGCTTCCGCAAGTACCCGGAACTGCCATTGCAAATTGCTATCCCGAAACGTTCTCTCCACAGAGCGGCGGATGGTATTCGGTGGGGATACATCCCTGGCATATAGGTCGGAGTGGAGGTGAACACTCAGGAGCCGAAGGTGCTGTGGCTAGCAGGGTGTGCGGCCTGGAGGAGTTAGTGCGCCATCTCCAAGTACTTGCCGTGGGCGAAGCCGGGCTGGACAAGCTGGCAGATGCTCCGATGGATTTGCAGGTGGAAGTGTTCAGGTGCCAGGCATGTTTGGCAGAGGAAGTGGGAAAGCCGCTGGTGATTCATCTGGTGAAGGCGGTTGATGAACTGCTGAAGGTGAAGCGGGACTTGCGCCCGTCGAATCCGTGGATAATACATGGTTTCCGTGGCAAGGCGGCGCTGGCGGAGGAATATCTGAAACATGGCTTTTACCTTTCATTCGGGGAGAAATACCAGGAAGCAGCCTTGTGCCGGGTACCTGCCGACCGGCTGTTCATCGAAACGGATGAAAGCGAAGTTTCCATCGGGGAATTGTATGCACGCGCTGCCGAAGTGCGCGGCATCTCTCCCGAGGAGCTTGGAGAAACACTCCGGAGAAATGTCTGCAAAGTCTTTTTTAAACCCTAAGAGTTGTTTCTTCGAATAAAGAGTCGTATTTTTGCGCAGATTAAAATAGGAATCAAACAATTCATAGATAATCACTTAAATAATTAATCAGATAACTTAATCATTCGATGAATTTTGTAGAAGAATTAAGATGGCGTGGCATGCTCCACGATATGATGCCGGGTACGGAAGAACTTCTGGCTAAGGAACAAGTGACTGCATACATTGGTTTCGACCCTACTGCGGACTCTTTGCACATCGGGCACCTTTGCAGTGTGATGATTTTGCGTCACTTCCAGCGTTGCGGACACAAGTCGTTGGCACTGATTGGCGGTGCTACGGGTATGATTGGTGACCCTTCCGGAAAGTCTGCCGAACGCAATCTGCTTACGGAAGAGACGTTGCAGCGCAACCTGGCCGGTATGAAGGCCCAGCTCTCCAAGTTCCTGGATTTTGATTCGGATGCCCCCAACCGTGCCGAGTTGGTGAACAACTACGATTGGATGAAGAACTTCACTTTCCTCGATTTTGCCCGTGAAGTGGGTAAGCACATCACCGTGAACTATATGATGGCGAAAGATTCTGTAAAGAAGCGTCTGAACGGTGAGGCACGTGACGGTCTTTCCTTCACGGAATTCACCTACCAGCTGTTGCAGGGGTACGACTTCCTTCATCTGTATGAAACCAAAGGCTGCAAGCTCCAGATGGGTGGCAGCGACCAGTGGGGTAACATCACCACCGGTGCCGAACTGATTCGCCGTACGAACGGTGGGGAGGTATTTGCACTGACCAGCCCGCTGATTACGAAGGCCGACGGTGGCAAGTTCGGCAAGACAGAGTCCGGAAACATCTGGCTCGACCCGCGCTACACTTCTCCATATAAGTTCTACCAGTTCTGGCTGAACGTGAGCGACGAGGATGCCAAACGCTACATAAAGATATTCACTGCACTGTCCAAGGAGGAGATTGACGCTCTGACGGCCGAGCACGAGGCTGCTCCCCATTTGCGCGTCCTTCAGAAGTGCCTGGCCAAGGAAGTGACTATCATGGTTCATTCCGAAGAGGACTATAACGCTGCTGTGGATGCATCCAACATCTTGTTTGGCAATGCAACTTCTGATGCACTGAAGAAGTTGGACGAAAATACGCTGCTGGCTGTGTTCGAGGGTGTTCCCCAGTTCGAAATATCCCGTGATGCACTGGCTGCCGGTGTGAAGGCGGTGGATTTGTTCGTGGATAATGCTGCTGTATTCGCTTCCAAGGGCGAGATGCGTAAGCTGGTGCAAGGCGGTGGCGTTTCTCTGAATAAGGAGAAACTGGCTGCTTTCGACCAGGTGATTACGACAGCCGACCTGCTGGACGAAAAATACCTGCTGGTACAGCGCGGCAAGAAGAATTACTATCTGATTATCGCCAAATAGCGGTATCCTAAAGAGAAGTAATTAAGGAAATAATGCTTCGGCAGTAAAAATAGCCCCGAAATATTTGGATATTTCGGGGCTTCCTTTTATCTTTGCACCGCTTTTTAACAGAAAGCCCTATGTTTGGACTATGGTGTAATGGTAGCACAACAGGTTTTGGTTCTGTTTGTCCAGGTTCGAATCCTGGTAGTCCAACTACGATACAGCTAATTGCAGCTAAAAACCCACTAAAATCGCAAGTTTTAGTGGGTTTTTTTGTTATTCTTTCCCCCTCTTGTTGGCACTATAGGTATAGATTTTTTCTTTTTACGAATCTTTGAACGATATTGCTATATAATTGACACAAATTTATACGGTTTCTCCATTTTCTTTTGTTACATTTGCATCGTGTACGCAAACGATGTGTATTTGATGGCTGAAGTTATAACCTATTAAATGTAGTGCAATCATGAAAACGAACTATGAAATTCGCTATGCTGAGCATCCCGATGATGTGAAAAGCTACGATACGAAAAGCATTCGCTGCGATTTCCTTATAGGGAAGGCATTCTCCCAAAATAAAGTTTCCATTGAGTATAAACTACTTGCAAATCGTACATAAATAGAATATCACTTATTTAAACTTAATAATTTAACGTTATGAATCCGTATTTGAATTTTTCTTTGGAAGGTAAAGTAGCCCTTGTTACAGGTGCTTCTTATGGTATCGGTTTTGCTATCGCTTCAGCTTTTGCAGAGCAAGGAGCAACTATCTGTTTCAACGATATCAACCAGGAGTTGGTAGACAAAGGCTTGGCTGCCTATACTGAAAAGGGTATCAAGGCACGCGGTTATGTATGTGATGTGACAGATGAACCTGCTGTTCAGGCCATGGTAGCCCAGATTGAAAAGGAAGTAGGCTCTGTTGATATCCTCGTAAACAATGCCGGCATCATCCGCCGTGTTCCTATGCACGAGATGGAGGCTGCTGACTTCCGTCGTGTAATCGATATCGACCTCAATGCTCCGTTCATCGTATCAAAGGCTGTTCTGCCTGCCATGATGAAGAAGGGCCACGGTAAAATTATCAATATCTGCTCTATGATGTCCGAACTGGGGCGTGAGACTGTGTCGGCCTATGCCGCTGCCAAGGGTGGCTTGAAGATGCTGACTCGCAACATCTGCTCTGAATATGGTGAATATAACATCCAATGTAACGGTATCGGTCCGGGTTACATCGCTACCCCGCAGACTGCTCCGCTGCGTGAAAAGCAGGCCGACGGTAGCCGTCACCCGTTCGACTCGTTCATCTGCGCCAAGACTCCGGCAGGCCGCTGGCTGGCTCCGGAAGAACTTACCGGTCCGGCAGTGTTCCTGGCATCGGAAGCCTCTAATGCGGTAAACGGTCACATCCTCTATGTAGACGGAGGTATCTTGGCTTATATCGGAAAGCAACCGAAATAAATTTAAGGATAATTGAGAAGGTGATAAAGTGGCAGGATAATGTCACTTGTCACCTTTTTCTTTTGGGCGCGGATTACGCGGATTTCGCGGAAAGGATAAGGAAAATCCGTATAATCCGCGCCTAAAAGAAAGTTATACAACTGATTAGGAAAAAGCAATGATTATATGAGAAACTTTCTTTTATTATGTATGGCGGCCCTCTGCTGTCTTGCTTGCAACGATAGCAAGATAGTGACTGTTACGGTAACCAATCCGTTAGCGATGGACCGTTCCGATGAGATGGTAGAGGTGTCCATGACCGAAATCTCAAACCTTCTGAATCTGGCAGACACCGCACAGATTGTGGTTCTGAATGTCGAAGGGGAGCAGGTGCCTTACCAAGTGACCTACGATGACAAATTAATCTTCCCTGCGACGGTAGCTGCCAATGCATCGGCTGCATATACCGTCCAGGCCGGTACTCCCGTCGATGTGGAGGTAAGGGCTTGTGGGCGGCAGTATCCCGAACGTCTGGACGACATGGCCTGGGAGAACGACTTGGTAGGCTTCCGTGCCTACGGTCCTGCATTGCAGGCAAGGGGTGAACGCGGTTTCGGCTACGACTTGTTTACGAAGCGAGGCACTGCTGCACCGGTACTGGAAGACATATATGCCAAGGAACTGGATGCAGACTCCTGGAAGCAGGTTAATGAATTGCGCAAGACAGACCCGAAGGCAGCCGATGAGCTGGTACGCACATTCTCCTATCATATAGACCACGGTTATGGCATGGACTGCTATGCAGTAGGCCCAACATTGGGAGCCGGAGTGTCTGCATTGATGGTGAATGATACCATTATCTATCCGTGGTGCTACAAGACGCAGGAGGTGCTGGACAACGGTCCGTTGCGCTTCACGGTGAAGCTGGAGTTCAATCCGTTGGCTGTGAAAGGGGATACTGCGGTGGTGGAAACGCGTCTGATTACGCTGGATGCCGGTTCTCATCTGAACCGTACTGCCGTTTCGTATAGCAATCTAAAGGAATCTTTGCCCATTGTTACCGGTATTGTGCTGCACGAACCGGACGGTGCTGTGGTGGCTGATGCCGCCGGTGGCTATATGACGTATGTAGACCCCACTACCGGACCGGATAATGGCAAGATATTTATGGGTGCCGCTTTCCCTGCCGTTGTGAAGGAAGCCAAAACCGTGCTTTTCCCCGTAGAGGAGAAGAAGATGCGTAACAATGCGGACGGTCATGTACTGGTTGTCAGCGACTATGAGCCGGGCGCTGACTACGTGTATTACTGGGGCTTTGCCTGGGACCGCGCGGACATCAAGACTGCTGAAGCCTGGAACCGATACATGGCTGATTTTGCACAGAAGGTGCGCAATCCGATGACGGTGAGTATCCGCTAAGTTGATTTTCTTCCTTTTCAGACGGAGAAGCTTGAGAAGCTGGAGGCTTGTAACTGTCTGGGCGAATGACAAGTGTTCTCAAAATAAGCTCTTCCCCTTGTAGACAAGTTCTGCAACGTTTTTGGCCTCCAGTTTTTCCATCAGGCGCTTCCGGTAAGTCTGTATTGTATTGATGCTGAGAAATAGTAATTGGGATATTTCAGAAGTGCTCAGTCCTTGCGAGAGATAGGCGAGCACTTCTTTTTCACGTCTCGACAATTCGGGAAGTGCATGTGGTAGGGTGTTTTGTTTTTCCTTGTCCAGTTCGCTGAAAACATTGCTGAAGTATCTGGTTCCGTTTTTCAGTGTACTGATGGCGTCTCTCAATTCGCTGGTGCTGGCATTTTTTGAAACAGCTCCGTTGATGTTTAGGGTGGATAATTTGGCTATGATCCAAGGTTCTTCATGCATGGTATAGATTAAAATGCCGCATTCGGGTATCTGGCTGTGAAGGTGGGATATGAGTTGGAATCCATTCATATCCGGTAGTTCAAGGTCAATGATGCAAAGGTCGAATCTCTCTTTGAGGGTCAGTTGTTCCACGTCTTTTGCACAAGTGGCTCCTTTGCACGTCACTCCTTCGAGTTGCGAGGCCAATGCGATGATGCCTTCAGCAACAATCGGGTGGTCATCTATTACCAGTATTCTGTATGTTTCTTTGTTTGGTTTCATTCGTTTATGTTAAGCAGTAGGGTGAAAACGTTGTTTTCTGTTGACGAGCATACATTGGCGGTAGCGTTGATGGCTCTGATACGGTCGTTTACGGTGCGCAATCCTATGCCGTCATTGTTGTTTGTTGCTGTTTGTTGCTTGTTTGCATTCTTACCGTTGTCTGTAATTTGCAGGGTATATTTATTTTCATTGTCGGCACGGAGACTGATGACTATATGACTGGCTGAGGCATGTTTCACGATGTTCATGGTGAGCTCTTGTACGATGCGGTACAGCTCATAAGCGGTTTCATTGGGAAGATGGCGTGATGCGTTGTTCTCCGTTGGATGATAGCTGACCTCTATGCCGGTGTTCTCGGTCAGTTTGGCAGCATAACGGTCGAGTATCTGGTCTAGACTGAGATGCTCGAATTCGGGAGGCATCAGTTCGTGTGAGATATTCCGCACGTTGTTTCTCAGTTTGCTGACGAGTGAGGCCAGTTCCTGCTCATTCCCTTTGCTGGCAGAAGTTTCTATCTTCATTTGCAGCCCCAGCAGGTCGTTGGCTATGCCGTCATGCAGTTCCTTGGCAAAATATTTGCATTCCTCTTCCAACCCTTCAATGTAACGGCGTGCCGAGTTCAGTTCGTTTTCTTGCTTTAGCAGTTCAATCTTCTTTTCGGCTATTCGTTTCTTGTGGCGGAGCGTCAACAAAGTAATGAGAGCAAGACCGGACAGAAGGGCTACAGCAATGGAGGCTTTTAGCAGGAAGGCTTGGTGTTCCAGTTGTTCTTGTTGCAGGTGGGCTATCTCCAATTCCTTTTCTTGTGTGTGATATTTCACGTTGAATTCTGCCATTTGTTGCGTCAGATTGTGCTGTGCCAGCGTATCAGTCCACATGCGGGCACTATCCATATAGGTGTAGGCCAGTTTGGGGTTTCCCAAGGCATCGTAGCATCGTGCCATTTGTGTAAATAATGTTTTGGGCTCGGTACCGGTTTTCCGGTTACGCAGCCAGTGGAAGTCCTTCAAGGCGCGGGCATAGTTTTTGCGGTTTGTTTCGGTGGCTGCCCTCGATTGTATGAATCCTATGGCAGCGATGGAGTTGGATGGTACCCGTTGTAGTAGTTTGTTCCCCAATTTCAAGTAGTGGTCTATGGAATCGGGTTGTTCTTTTCGTTCAAAGAGTCTCAGCATGCCGGGCAGGCAGCGTATCTTCCATAGGTCTTCGTTTCCCTCTCCGTGGCAGGCAATGTTCCAGGCTTTGCGGTTGGATTTTTCAGCATCATCCAGCTTGTTTAGTTCAGCCTTTATGGTTGCTCTGATTTGCCAGGTGGTGAAGGCTACGAATGGGTCTTCGGTTCTGGCGGCATGTTCGGTGGCCATGTCGGTATACTTTTCTGCTTCGTCCAGCTGCCTGATATTGAAGTATAGGATGGACACATTGTTGCAGATGTGGGCTATCCAGCTTTCGTCCCCATATTGCAAGGCACTGTCCAGTGCTTTATTGTAATAGTAGAGTGTAGAGTCATTCATTTGGTGCTGACGGTAGAGGAGCACATTTTTTTTCATGGCAAAGGCTTCTTCTGTCTTTCCCACATAGATCAGTAGTGTGGCTTGTTCGTTCAGCAAGATGGGATACATGAAGGAGTGCTTTACGTTCCGGGTGGCAAAGGCGCTGTCGAAGCTACGTTGCGCTTCATCGTAGTGTCCTTCTTCCATGAGATTGGCTGCCCGGTTGTAGAAGTGTGCCAACAGAGTGTCTGTTGGTATTTCTCCGGCGTGAAGCAGGATAGTGGTTAAAGAAAAGAGGAGTGATAATAGCTTAGTATGGCGTACCCTCATATCGGTATATTTTAGTGGAATTCAATCTGTGCTTAGTTGTTGCAAATATACGTCTTATTCATTTTGCTTTTTATTGGAGATGCTGAATTTTTTCTGTATGTGGCTGAAAAATCACCTTTTTCAGTGACAAGGAGTGAAAGGAAAAGTTTATTACTTTGCAAAAAATATTAAGCTTTGTCTGGGAATGATAAATGGCCAAAAGTATCTGTCCGGGTTTGAATGGCAGAGTCTTGTTGTCGTGAGATACGGACGGCATTCCTTATACTTTTGTTATTATGGATTTTCCTTAGAGGGATGGGGATAAAACAAGATTTGTAACTTATGAAAATGTTTAAAATGATGGCTGCCTCCATGTTGGGTGTGGCGTTGTGCTTGGGATTCACTGCTTGCAGTGACGATGACGAAAATGAGAATGGTGAGGGTGGCGAAAACACCGCCACTGTGGTCAATCCTTCGCAAGTGTTTACGGGAGGGCTTCCGAAGTCGGTTTCGGGCATGGCGATTTCTCACAATGAAGAAGGGCTGGTGACGAACATTACAACTGAGGATGGGGATAAAGCCGTCTTTGAGTACTTTCCCGCTACTACAAAGGCAGATGTTGCAAAGGACCGAGCAAGAATCACCGTGACGGATGAAGAGGGCGATGTTACAGAACTGAACTTGCAGCTCAACAGCGATGGTTATGTGGAATTTTGCAACTCAATAGACCACGCTGGTACTCCCGATGCCGATGAGTTTACTTGGGAGATGGAATACGACACTGAAGGCCATCTGGTTGTAATGAAACGCTCTGAAAGCGATGGTGAAATAACGAACATCACCTATAAGGATGGAGATGTGGTGAAGACTTCCACACGTTATGTAGCTAGTGGGGATCTCAATGGTGACGGAATTATCGACAGCAATGACGAGTGGGAGTATAGTGCTGCCATAGACTATACGACGGATAATATAACAGCTCCTATCGAGAATAAGGGCTGCCTGATGTTGTTTGATGAAATACTGGATGTGGATATGGACGAGATGATATATGCCTATTATGGAGGCATGCTTGGTAAGGCTACGAAACATCTGCCGCTTGTAGGGCATTATACATACAATGGCGAGGACTCTGTGTCCGATATGTATTTTACATGGACATTGAATTCCGACAGTTATCCTACGGAACTGGTTGTAAAAGACCAGTGGGATGAATACAGATGTACATTTACTTGGTAATTATAAAACATCTGTTTATTCTTGTGGAACAGGACATGAGCCTATAAAATGTAAGGGGTTGCCTTTTGCCGAGACAACCCCTTCTTATTTTATGTGGAATTTATTGTGACAGCAGATGTTGGTAACTTTCTGCTGTTTCAAGTTTATAATACTTTGAATTCATATCCCTCTTCCTTCAGGAAGTCAATGGCGCGCGGCAATGCGTACTGCAGGTTTCCGTTGCACCAGGATTTCAAGGAATCGTGGAAGGTGATGATGGAGCCGTTGCGGGCGTAGCGCATCACGTTGGCTAGCACTTGCGGACCGCGCAGCTTCTTGCTGTAGTCGCGGGTCACGAGGTCCCACATCACAATCTTGTAGGTTCGTTTCAGCGTGAGATACTGGTTGGCGAACATATGGCCGTGGGGAGGGCGGAACAAGAGAGGGTAGAGAACCTTCTCCACATTGCAATTGATGTCCCCACCCATTTCCATGAAAATCTTCGCCTGTTCGGTATTTCCCAGATAATTCTTGGCCGTGTATTCAAATCCACGGATATGGTTGAAGGTGTGGTTACCGATGCGGTGCCCACGCTCAACGACCATCCGGAATTCGTCCGGATGCTTCCGTATGTTGTCACCTACCATGAAGAAGGTGGCTTTGATGTTGTGCTTATCCAGCAGGTCGAGCACCCAGGGAGTTACTTCGGGGATAGGGCCATCGTCGAAAGTCAGATAAACGGCTTTTTCATTGGGGTCCATCCTCCAGACTGCACCGGGATATAGTTTGCGAAAAAACTCAGGAGGTTGTTCTATAAACACGTGATTAAGGATTAAGGGATTAGGGATTTTAAGGATTAGGGGTTAATGATTAAGGATTAGGGGTTAAGGATTAGTTATTAATGATTAGTGATGAACTGCACAGGCTAATCCCTAATCCTTTAATCCTTAATCCCTAATCCTTATTCTCACTCCTTCATTCTGTCCACATACATATTATACAGTTCTTCCACCTTCGGCTCGTAGATTTCGGCGAGCTTGGAGTTGTACTTCTTCATGGCCTTCACCTCGGCATCGAGTACAGCCCAGTGGTATTCAAATTCACGGGTAGAAATCATGAAGCGGTTGTCGTCCAGGCTCAGATACCAGGTCAGGTACTCTACAGCCTTGTCAGCAAGGGCTTTCATCATCTCGTCCGCCTTGGCGGTTTCGCCCAGTTGGTAGTAGGCTTCCGCCATCTGTACGGCACCGTTCTGCCAGTCGTAAGGCACGTTGTAGGCGGGAATCATCTTTTCGGCATAGTCCAGGGCGGCTTTTGCCTTGTCTTTCTTGCCCTCACGCATCAGCTGCTGCACGAGTTGGGAGAAGATGCGACGGTGAGAGTGACACATGCGCATGGCGTTCTCGTCGATATAGATGCCCGGCTTGTCGATGCCACCGAACTTGAACTTGTTCATCAGGTTGTCGTACATCTTTTCGGAGTCTATTGTCACGCCCGTCTTACTGGTGTCGAACGGAGTGAAACGATAGGCAAGACCTTCCTGAACGAAGTGGTTCTCCATGTTCAGCTGGTTCTCCCTGCCTACGCTGACAGCGATATAGATGGGGCGTTCCCAGTTGGCCTCGCTCAGCATTTCGAGCATCATCAACTCGCTCTTGTAGAGGGCGCGTTTGCCTTTCAGCGAAATGTGCATGTAGTCGGGGATTGAGTCGCCCGGTATCATCATGCCGCTGCGGCGCACGGCTTCCTTGTCTACCTTGATGACAATGCTGTCGGTAGGAATCACCTTCAAGTCCTGATTCTTGTTGCGCACCCAGTTCTTGAGGATATTCTTTAGCTCATACGGGTTGTCACCGAATTCTTTCTTTACATTGACCAGTGCTTCGGGATTACCGTCCAGTGCCTGCTTCTCGGCTTCGGTATAGAGCTGGTCGATGCTTTTCTTGTACTCAGGCTGGATGGGGACGTATTCGTTGGTGCCTTCTACGTACTCCATTCGGTCCCACGTGATGGGGAGAGAAGGACTGTCGTAGGCGGGGCGCTTCATCTGGTCGATGTACCAATCGGTCTGCAGGTACGAGAGGTTGCAGGTACGGGCGTCGGTACGGAAACCTTCGGTCTCCTGGTTGTACCAGAGGGGGAAGGTATCGTTGTCACCGTTGGTATAGATAATCGGGTTGCCGCTTTCTTGCAGGGACATCAGGTAGTTCTGGCCGAAGTCGCGTGCCATGTAGCGGTCGCTGCGGTCGTGGTCGTCCCAAGTCTGGCTTGCCATCTGCACGGGGACAAAGAGGCAGGCTACGGAAACGATGGCGGCAGCAGGCAGTTCCTTCATCTTGGCGTAGTCTTGAAGCAGACGGACGAGTCCTGCCACACCCATACCAATCCAGATGGCAAAGGCGTAGAACGAACCGGCGTAGGCGTAGTCGCGTTCGCGCGGCTGGCTCGGAGTCTGGTTCAGATAGAGCACGATGGCGATACCGGTCATGAAGAATAGGAAGAACACCACCCAGAATTGCTGGATGCCTTTCTGTCCGCGGTAGGCTTGCCACAGCAGGCCGATGATACCCAGCAGCAGCGGCAGGCAGTAGAAGACGTTGTGTCCCTTGTTGTCGCGCAACTCGGCTGGCAGCAGGCTCTGGTCGCCCACCAGCCAGTTGTCGATGAACGGGATACCGGTAATCCAGTTGCCGTGTTCAATTTCTCCGCTGCCTTGTATGTCGTTCTGGCGTCCGGCGAAGTTCCACATGAAGTAGCGCCAGTACATCCAGTTGAGCTGGTAGGAGAAGAAGAACTTGATGTTTTCCCACTGTGTGGGCATGTTTACCATAATCATGTTACCGCATTTGTCATAGGGCACATCGTAACCCTTGATGTCCTGCCAGGCATGGTATTGTTGTGTATGGGCACTGCTGTACATACGCGGGAACAGCATGTTCTGGGCATATTCGTACTCAATGCGTCCGGGGATTTCGATGTACGAATCCTTTTCGTCGGGCGTAGCTTTCTCCTTGCGGATGAACTTCGTGCCGTTGTACTTGATGCGCGGTTCGCAGTAACCGTCTTTCACGTCCAGTGCCACTTGCGAGGAGAAGGCAGGGCCATAGAACAAGGGGCGTGTGCCATACTGCTCGCGTCCCAGGTATTCGCCCAGTGTGAAGATGTCCTCCGGAGAGTTCTGGTCCATCGGCGTGTTGGCGGTGGAGCGGATGACGATAAGTGCATACGAGGAATATCCGATGACAATCATCATGGTGCAGAGCAGCGAGGTGTTCAGCGTGCGTGCCGATACGCGGAATTTCTCTTTGACGGCTGCCTGCGTCTTCGGACGGAGGTAGAGCCACAATGCGGCAATGACAATGACACCGATAACTACCGAGCTGGTACCGTGTCCGTAGAACGGGATACCCAGCATGGCGATGGTGAGTATGAACGAGAGTGCCATACGTGCCTTGTTGCGTTCGGTATAGCTTTCGTAGATACCCCAGATGAGGCAGGCTGCCAACAGGATGATATATACGATGACACCCGTGTTGAAGGACATGCCCAGCGTGTTGACGAAGAGCAGTTCGAACCAGCCGCCCACTTTCACGATACCCGGCACGATGCCGTAGAGTACGGCTGCTACCAGTATGCCCGAAGCGAGCAATGCCAGCAGGGAACCTTTTGCGTTGGCATTGGGCACCTTCTTGTAGTAATACACCAGTACGATGGCGGGCAGGCAGAGCAGGTTCAGCAAGTGCACGCCGATGGAAAGTCCCGTCAGGTAGGCGATGAGAATCAGCCAGCGGTCACTGTGAGGCTCGTTGGCAACGTCCTCCCATTTCAGTATGAGCCAGAATACGACGGCAGTGAACAGTGAGGAGAAGGCATACACCTCGCCTTCCACAGCGCTGAACCAAAAGGTATCGCTGAACGTGTAGGCAAGTGCGCCCACCAGACCGCTACCCATGATGGTAACCATCTGGCCGCGTGTGATATTGTTTTCGTCTGTCACCACAAGTTTGCGTACCAGGTGCGTGATGCTCCAGAAAAGGAACAGGATACATGCGCCGCTCATCAGCGCGCTCATGTAGTTCACCATCTTGGCAACGGTGGAGGCATCGGAAGCAAATTGTGAGAATAGGTTGGCTACCAGCATGAAGAACGGTGCGCCGGGCGGGTGTCCTACTTCCAGCTTATAGCCGGTGGTGATGAACTCCGGGCAGTCCCAAAAGCTTGCAGTAGGTTCGATGGTCATGCAGTAGACCGTCGCTGCAATGAGGAAGGTAATCCAGCCTACAAGGTTGTTTACGGTTTTGTACTGTTTCATTCAGATGAAATTCGTTATTATTCAGTTTTGTTTTTTACAAGCTGTTTTGCCATCGCTTAGTCAACGTATTGGCATATATGGGCGCAAATATAATGATTTCGCTTCTAAATAGGTGACAATAAGCAGCATTATTAGGATAGGTTAAGGGATTTGCTGCATCTATAGATGCAGCACGGTGGAAGTATAGATGCAACGCGGTGGATATATAGATGCAACAATGATGATTCTATAGAGGGAATATCCGGCCGATAAAGGGGGATGCGGAAAGGAAGTATCCTCCTTGCTTGTCTGTAGCTAACACTTGAAAAGGGACCCGGGTAGCATTTAAAAAGTGCCCCACCCATGGGTATGTTTAACCGAACAAAATTGGTATATT
>OHME01000463.1_pt1 | contig 25113 bp, 20 predicted proteins | sample 1569201 | NCBI WGS metagenome assembly OHME01 (sample SAMEA3879587, study PRJEB24766) | human gut metagenome | biome: human-associated habitat; feature: feces | place: USA | collected 1985/1987
GTACCTGCGACCGAACATGTATGTCTTTCCACCTTCCGCCTTTGTCCGGCTCCGGACTTCGTCCGCCTTCCGGCCAGTAAAAGGGGCCGAATCCCATCCGGCACATCGACCGAGCCCATGCCTCCGTCCCTGCGGCATCCGGTATCTCTAATCCTTATACAGGTCTTTGCCCTCCTTGTCGTAGTAGTGGACATCGACGATACCGACGCTCTGGTCCGCCACGATCTTCAACTGGATCTTATACTTCCACATCCAGCGGCGGCGCAACGACCACAGGCCGTGATTCAAGTAGGTCGAAACGTAAGGGCTGACGCGCAACTTGATATATTTGTGCCCCGCATCCTGGGCCAGATAGGAGATCTTGTTCTCGATCTTCTTGTCGAGCAGAACGGTCGGCTCGATACGCCCCGTGCCGTTGCACGTGGGACAGACGTCCGTAACATCCTGCACGGCGACCGGACGCACCCGCTGGCGGGTGATCTGCATCAGCCCGAACTTGGTCAGCGGCAGCACCGTATGCTTGGCCTTGTCGGTGGCCATCAGCTTGTTCATCTCCTCATAGAGCAACTGACGGTTCGCAGCCTTGTGCATATCGATAAAGTCGATGATGACGATACCGCCCAAATCGCGCAGACGCAGCTGCCGGGCGATTTCGCGTGCAGCGGCCAGATTGACATCGAAAGCCGTCTGCTCCTGATCGTCCTCCGCCTTGGTGCGATTGCCCGAATTGACGTCGATGACGTTCATCGCCTCCGTGTGCTCGATAATCAGGTAAGCGCCCCGGCGCAACGACACGTACTTGGCGAAAAGCGACTTGATCTGCTTCGAAATGTCGAAATTGTCGAAGATGGGGACGTTGCCCCTATAAAGTTTTACGAGTTTCTCGCTCTGCGGTTCGATCTGACGGATGTAGTTTTGAATCTCATGGTACATCGCTTCGTCGTCCACGACGATCTGCGAAAAGGCGCCTCCCAACGAATCCCGGATAATGGTGTTGGCCCGGTTCATCTCGCTCATCAACTGAGCCGGAGCGGGATTCTTGCGAATATTTTGCAGGGTCTTCTGCCATTTGTCCAACAGGGAGCGGATATCCTGTTCGATATCGCTGTCCTTGGCCTCGACAGCCGCCGTGCGGATGATAACGCCGAAATTCTTCGGCAAAACGGCGGCTGCAATGCCCTTGAGCCGCTTCTTCTCCTCCGCCGAGCGGATCTTCTGCGACAGGAACACCTTCGACGAAAAAGGCACCAGCACCACGTTGCGTCCGGCCAGCGAAATATCGGCCGTCAGGCGCGGTCCCTTGGTGGAAATCGCCTCTTTGGCCACCTGCACCATAACGGTCTGCCCCACCTGCAGGTAGGAGCCGATCTTGCCCGACTTTTCGATCGGCGGCTCCAGCTTCATCGCGTCCAGGCGGATTCCCCGCTTGCCGGGCTGGTAACTCGCCACCAGCTTCTGCAACGAAGAGAACTGGGAGCCCAAGTCGAGATAGTGGATAAAGGCATCCTTCTCATGGCCGATATTGACGAACGCGGCGTTCAGCCCCGGCATGATCTTGCGCACCTTGCCCAGATAAATATCCCCTACGGCGAATCCCGTCTGGCACTGCTCCTTGTTGAGCTCGACCAGCACCTTGTCCTCGCACAGGGCGATCGAAATCTCGGTCGGGTTTACATTGACTATTAATTCTCGGTTCATATATATTTTCGTCCCGCAGACCGCGGCGACGATTCTGACATTATGGGGTTTGCGGCTGTTCGACGTTCGGGAAGCACAGCCCGGCTTCCATTGTTTTCAACTCGCCTGGTCCGTAGAGGACGATATTGCGGCACATTCCCTTCGCAAAAAGCCTCTTTTGGCTTTTCGGGAGCGGATTCGATATACGGTGATACGTTCACAAACACATCGTCCTCTCCTTCCCGACGATCCGACATATCCCGCCCTGCGAACGGAGCGGGAATCGGAAAACAGGTAAAGCTAAAAGGGCCTCGCACCCTTTTAGCTTTATCTACCTTAATTAGCACTAAGGCGTGCTACCTACTTTTTCTTGTGACGATTCTTGCGAAGACGTTTTTTACGCTTGTGGGTCGCCATCTTGTGACGCTTATGTTTCTTTCCGTTCGGCATAACTGTAATTGTTTAAAGTTTCTATTATTTATTTAACTTTTGCCGCAAAACTCTTTGCAGGCTTGAAGGCCGGAATGTTGTGGGCCGGGATCGTAATGGTCGTATTCTTGGAAATGTTACGAGCCACCTTCTTCGCGCGTTTTTTCACGATGAAGCTACCGAAACCACGGAGATATACATTGTTGTTCTGCGCCAGGGAACCCTTGATGCTCTCCATAAAAGCCTCGACGATAGCCTGGACCTGTACTTTTTCAGCACCGGTACTTTTAGCGATTTCGCTAACGATATCTGCCTTTGTCATACTCTTTATATTTATAAGTTAAACTCTATTTCGGGACTGCAAATATAAGTTTTATTTGATTATATCACAACAAAGTAGAACATTTTTTTGCAATTCACCTCCCCCGCGTCGCGCCGCAGTTCGAAACCCCTTACTCAAATACCGGGCCATAAAACCGCGCTTCGATACCCGGCGGGCCGACCGGAGCCGGACCGCACCGAAGAATATCCGGAAAAAGGCAACGCATTATCAAACAACCCGATAGCCGGAACCGGACACCGCCGCCCGAAAGTTTCGTCCGTCGGGCACAATAAATTACCCGAAATTCGCATTGTATAATTGGTAAAATCACTATTTTTGTAGAAGATAGGATCCGGTTCGGCAATCCCGGCGAACAAACCCGCAACCTTTCACTATCTTTGACATAGTCTTAGATAGAATGCGCCTCGGGAAACCGGGACAGGGTCCCGTTTTCTCCCGGCTTTCACTATCTTTGTTTCAACTAAAACCGCGAATATGGTCAAAATACTTTGGGTGGACGACGAAATCGAACTATTGAAACCCCACGTGCTTTTCCTCCGGGGAAAAGGTTACGAAGTCGATACCTGCAACAACGGATACGACGCGATCGACATGGCGACGGAGGGCAACTACGACCTCATCATCCTGGACGAGATGATGCCGGGTATGACAGGACTCGAAACCCTGCCGAAAATCAAGGAAATACGCCCCACTACTCCGGTCATCATGGTCACCAAGAGCGAGGAGGAGAACATCATGGACAAGGCCGTCGGGTCGAAGATCGCCGACTACCTCATCAAACCCGTGAATCCCAACCAGGTGCTGCTCTCGATCAAGAAGAACGTCCACTCCCAGCAACTGGTCACCGAACAGACCACAGCCGATTACCGGGCGGAGTTCGGGCGCCTCTCCTCGGCACTCCAGATGGCCGACAGCTTCGCCGACTGGTGCAACGTCTATCGCCGGATCACGAACTGGGAGATCGAGCTCTCCGATTCGACCGACCAAAGCATCAAGGAGGTCATCGAATACCAGAAGCACGAAGCCAACCAGGAGTTCTGCAAGTTCGTCCGCCGGAACTACTACGACTGGATCAACAAGCGCGACGAAACCACCCCGGTCATGTCGCATACGCTCATGCGGTCGAAGATCTTCCCGGTGGCAGACGAGAATCCCAAGACCACGCTGCTGCTGATCGACAACTTCCGCTACGACCAGTGGCGCTCGATCAGCCCCCTGCTGCGCGGCTACTACGACATCGCGGCCGACGATTTCTACTGCGCGATCCTGCCCACGGCGACCCAGTACGCCCGCAATGCCATTTTCGCCGGCCTGATGCCGCTGGCCATCGACAAGCTGATGCCCAACAAGTGGCTCAACGACAACGAGGAGGGAGGCAAAAACCAATACGAAGAACAGTTTCTGCAACGGCTGATGACCTCCAGCGGCAAGAACTACAAATACACCTTCGACAAACTGGTGCGCCCGGAGGCGGGCCGCAAGCTGATCGACAACATCCAGCGGATTTACGACGCCGACTTCTCGGTGATCGTCTATAACTTCCTGGACATCCTCTCGCATGCCCGCACCGAAACGGACATCATCCGCGAACTCACCGAGGACGAAGCCTCGTTCCGCTCGCTCACCCGTTCGTGGTTCGAGCACTCCGACCTGCTGACACTGCTGCGCCTGCTCTCGGAACGCGGACACACGGTAATCATCACCTCGGACCACGGCACGATCCGCATCGACAACCCGGTGAAGGTGACCGGCGACCGCGAAACCTCGGCCAACCTGCGCTACAAAACCGGCCGCAACCTGGCCTACAACTCCCGCGAGGTATATGAAATCACCCGCCCGGAAGACATCCAGTTGCCGTCGATCAACCTGTCGTCGAGTTACATCTTCGCTTACAACACCGATTTCCTGGTCTATAACAACGACGCCAACCGTTACATACGGTACTACCGCAATACTTACCAGCACGGGGGAATCTCGATGGAAGAGATGCTCGTTCCCTACATCGTACTAAAACCCAAACAATAAATCATGCAGACCATCCACATCGACTCTCTGGACGAATTGCCGCACGCAGCGGCCGCCGTCATAAACGCGCTCGAAGGACGCTCGGTCGTCGTTTTCCGCGGCGAAATGGGGGCGGGCAAAACCACCCTGATCCGGGAAATCGTCGCCCGGCTCGGAGCTGACGACACGGTGACAAGTCCCACTTTCGCCATCGTCAATCAATATACGACCCGCGAAGGGAAGAATATCTATCACTTCGATTTCTACCGGATCAACCGGCTCGAAGAGGCTTACGACTTCGGCTACGAAGAATATTTCTACTCCGGGGATCTCTGTCTGGTCGAATGGCCCGAGAAGATCGAAGAGCTGCTGCCCGAAGAGGTGATGACCGTGCGGATCGCCGTCGGCGGCGACGAAGAGCGCACGATCGAAATCGACTGACTCCCGATTCGGCCCAATATCCCTGTATAGTACTTCTCAACACAGACTTCCCGCCCTCCGGCTCCAGCAGGCGAGATCATCCGGCACACGGTTGCAACAGAGAGTGTGTGATCCAGCCCGGCTCGAACGACCGACTGCCGAAACGAATATCGGGCGTAGTAAGTTTCCCCACCCCGCAACGTGAAACGGGAAGGAGTCGGGAACCCGCCGGTCAGATTCGGCTCGCTACACTTTATCATCCTTGCAGCAAATAGGGGGGGGCAGGCTCAAACGACCAACATTCGAAGCATACGCAGAGGACACTTGTGAACTCTACCATGCAAGGAATAGGAAAACAGAAAGTTAAGTTTGGATTAGCATTCGGCTTTCACTATCTTTGACATAGTCTTAGATAGGATGCGCCTCGGAAAACCGGGAACAAGTTCCCGGTTTTTCCCAGTTTTCACTATCTTTGGCCCCGAAAAATAAGGGCTTCGAAAAACGGTCGCCCGGGAAAAGCGAAAAATTTGCAAAAAAAGCAATCGCCGCTTTTGACGACAAACACACGACAATGGAAAAATACGAATCGAAACACCAACAGATACTCCGCTCGGCGGAACAGATTTATACGGTCATCAGCCGCTTCGACAATCTCACTCCTGCGGTGCAGGACAAGGTCGAAGAGTGGCGGGCAGACGAAAACAGTTGTTCATTCAAAGTCAAGGGCTTCACCGTCAATCTGCAAATCGTGGCCAAGGAAGCTCCCAAATACGTCAAGATACAGAGCGGCGAAGGCGGCGTCCCCATCGACTTCACCTTCTGGATCCAGTTGCAGCCGGCAGGTCCCTACGATACCCGCATGCGGCTGGTGCTGCACGCGGAACTGAATATGATGATGCGTATGATGATCGGAGGCAAGCTCCAAAAAGCGCTCGACCAAATCGCCGAAGCCATGGCCAAAGCCATGAACGGCAGCGCGATGTAATACCGATGTAATACCGAATACCCAACGAAAAACCCGGTACAGATCGCACCGGTTTTTTCGTTGATACCCTCGTTCCGGACAATACCGCAGCCTGAAACCGATACGGCAAGGCAAATTATCAGGCAGGAACCGCCTGTCCCGGACAGGCCGCGACATCGGGCCGGCGGAAAAATCGTCCTCTATCTATCCGGCACGAAAAGCGGCCTCTATTTTTCCAAACATTCGAACACCCGGCGCACCGTAGGAAACATCCCTTCGAGCCGATCTTTCAGTTCGGCGGCCGGACACCACGCAGCCACATCGATTCCCTCTTCCCGCTGAGGTTTAAGGGCTCGGCTCGAAGAAACGCGCATTTCGAACCAGTGCGTAGCCTTGAGCTCCCACCGCCCGTGCATATAATAGGCATGCAACGTCCGGCAAAGGAAGCGAACCACCTCCGCACCCACAGCTCCCGTTTCCTCGGCGACTTCGCGCACGGCACATTCCGCCGTACTTTCGCCCGGCTCCACATGTCCTTTGGGCAAATCCCAGCGCCCGTTGCGGTGAATCATCAAATATTCGCCGCGATCGTTCACTACCACGCCGCCCGCAGCCTCGACAGCAGCGAATTCCTGCCGGAAGAGGGAAAACGCCTGCTCGGGATCGGGCGTACAAACCGCAACCTCATTGTGAGTTTCCAGAAAATTAAGTATCTTCGTCCGGGAAATACGCCCGCCCTGCGGAAGATCGACGGCAAAAAAACGTGCCGGCGACGTTTCATCGGTAAAAATCAGAGTTTTATCTGCAAAATATAGATAGATACGCATAAAAATCGCTATTGACAAGCGCAAATTTAAGTATAAATCATATGAAGTAAACCCGATCTCAAATGAAAAATTTATTCCTCTTTATGGCAATTACGCTCGTGGGACTCGGCGGATGCAGCGAAAAGCGCTCCCAGCCCCTCGCTATCGACAACTCGCTCACCCAGGAAGAGATCGCCGCCGGCGTTCTCTCGCCCGAAGTGATGTGGAAAATGGGCCGCGTAGGACTGGCCTCGCTCTCGCCCGACGCCAGTCGGCTGCTCTACACCGTCACCTGGTACAATATGCAGGAGAACCGGGGCGTTACGGCGATCTACGTTCGTGACGCCGCCAGCGGCGAAGTCGCCCAGCTGACCGACTTTTCGTCGAACAACTCCGATCCGAAATGGAATGCCGACGGCAGCAAGATCTACTTCCTGTCCGACCGCAGCGGAAGTTCGCAAATCTGGGAAATGGGTGCCGACGGACAAAATCCCCGCCAGCTTTCGAAACTCGAAAAGGACATCGAAGGGTTCGGCGTAAATCCTGCGGGCGACAAAGTCTTTTATGTACAGGGCGTACAGGTCGCCGACCGCAAGTCGTCCGACATCCACCCGGACATGGCCGAATCGAAAGCCCGCGTTTACGACGACCTGATGTGCCGCCACTGGGACCGCTGGGATGAAGGCGAATACCGCCACATCTTCATCGCGGACCTGACTTCCGGCGGCATCGGGAAGGGCGTGGACATCATCGGCGAAGGTGCGGAGTGGGACACTCCGCTGGCACCCTATTTCGATATGTCCGAAATCGCGTGGGCTCCGGACGGCACCCGACTCGCATACACCTGCAAACCGCTGACAGGTGCGAAATACGCCGTTTCGACCGACTCGGACATTTTCGTCTATGACACGGAGACAGGCGCCACGACCAACATCTGCAAGGGACTCACCCCCATCTCCGGTCACGATGCGGCAGCCAAAACCGAACTGCCTTTCGTCGGCTACGACAAATACCCCGTATTCTCGCCCGACGGCACCAAAATCGCATTCCGTTCGCAGCGTCGTGCGGGCAATGAAGCCGACAAGGAGCGTCTGATGGTCTGGAATTCCGAAACGGGCCTGGTGAAGGAACTCACGAAGAATTTCGACTACAACGCTACCAACGTCATCTGGGACGGCAGCGAAGCGCTTTGGTTCCTCGCGCCGATGGAGGCTACGCACCAGCTCTGCCGCGTGGACATGAACGGCAACGTTTCCGTACTGACCCGGGGCGATCACGACATCAACGCCGTATCGATCGCAAACGGCAAGGCCGTAGCCGATATCTGCACGATCTCTTCGCCCTCGGAGCTCTATGAAATCGACCTGAAAGACGGAGCCCTCACGCAGCTCACGTTCATCAACCAGCCGATCCTCGACAAAATCCGCCTGGGCAAAGTCGAGAAACGCTGGGTGGAAACCACCGACGGCAAACAGATGCTGACGTGGGTAATCCTGCCGCCCGATTTCGACCCTGCGAAGAAATATCCGACGCTGCTCTACTGCGAAGGCGGTCCGCAAAGCGTCGTATCGCAATTCTGGAGCTACCGCTGGAACTTCCAGCTCATGGCCGCCAACGGCTACATCGTCGTTGCCCCCAACCGCCGGGGCGTGCCTTCGTTCGGACAGGAGTGGCTCGACCAGATCTCGGGCGACTACTCGGGCCAGAACATCCGCGACTACCTCTCGGCCATCGACGACGTCGCCAAGGAGCCCTGGGTGGACAAGGACCGCCTGGGCTGCGTCGGCGCTTCGTACGGCGGTTATTCGGTCTATTTCCTGGCCGGACACCACGACGGACGCTTCAAGGCTTTCATCTCCCACTGCGGTATCTTCGACTTCGAAGCCATGTACGGATCGACCGAGGAGCTTTTCTTCCTGAACAACGACTACGGAGGCCCCTACTGGGACAAGCAGAACGCGACGGCCATGCGTACCTATGCTAACTCGCCCCACAAGTTCGTCGATAAGTGGGATACGCCGATTATGATCATCACCGGCGAACTCGACTTCCGCATCCCCTATACGCAGTCGCTCGAAGCCTTCACAGCAGCACGTCTGCACGGTATCGACGCCCGTCTGGTCGAATTCGAAGACGAAGACCACCAGGTGATGAAGCCCCAGAACTCGGTGGTTTGGAACCGCGAATTTTTCGGCTGGCTCGACAAATACCTGAAAAAATAGCGTTTTTCAACCGTTTCGATGCGAACGGCGGCCTTCTTCCGGGAAGGCCGCCGTTCTATTTTCCACAACGGAATCGGAAGCCATTGATAAAAAAAGCGTATTGGTGACAACTTTTCCGTCGCTCGTTGAATTTATTTTTTTTCATGTTCCGCAAACTATAATTTTGACTTCGAACTTAAAATCAGATAAGCATTATGGAAACAACCAAGACGCTTCGCAAGTATGTGACCCCCAGCATCGGGGTTTTGGACATCCGCATAGAGCGCGGATTCGGCGACTCTTTCCCGGGCGGCACCGTAGAACCTATGTCGTACAACGACGCAACGAACGACAGTTACTAATTAAAACCATCGAACTTATGAACCGCATAATCAATACCCTTGCCCTCGCAACGGCCGGACTGGTTCTCCTCTGCGGATGCTCCGCCGATCCTGCGACGGATGAAGCCGCTCCGGGAGGGAACGACGGAAAAACCGTCCCTGTCTCTTTCGCCGCCGAACTGCCGGCAACCCGTGCGACGATCGAAATCGGCGACGACCGTTTCAACGGCGCCTGGGAGGTCGATATCGACAAACTCGGCATACACGCAACGCTGAACGGCGTCGCGCAAATCAACAAACCCTTCGTCTTTTCGAGCGAAGGCATTTTCAAAGGTGAACTCACTCCGGGAACCGGCGCCTGGACCTACCTGGCCTATTATCCCCACGGAGAGCAATCCCTGAACGGCACGTCGGCCACCATTCCTTTCGGCAATACCCGCATCCAGAAGGGCGGAACCTACAACAGCCTGTTCGACATTCTGATAGCACCCGCACAAACTACGGCCAATTCAGCGGAAGGCGTCGATGACAGCGGCGAAAGGATCCGCTTCAATATGCAGCGGCTGACGTCGATCCTGGATTTCGACCTGACCAATTCGACCTCCGACCCGATTCGCTGCGTGCTGCTGACGGCGGAAAGCGACGATTTCCTGTCGGCCAAATCCCTGAATTTCGACCTGGCACAAGGAGAGGCCGCCGCACCCGCACTCGACACGGAAGAACGGTCGAAGTCGATTCTGATAAACTTCGACGGCGGGTCTGCATCGGCCGCAGCTCAACTGGACGCCTTCTTCAATGTCCTGCCGGGCAATTACAACCTGAATCTGGACATCATCACCGCCACCAAACAGATGGCCTCCGTAAAGATCGACCGTACCGACAAGCCGTTCGAGGCGGGTGTCCTCTACAAGAAAGAGGTCGGCACGCTGACCCCCTCCGCCATTCCTGCCCCGTCGCTCGACTGGCCCGACCAGGACATCGACGCCACGCATGAAATCACGGTAGGGCCGGACCAGTCGCTCACCTACCCCGCAGCCATCGACATCACGGTACCGGGCGGTATCGCCGAACTGAAAGTCGAAATCGTTTCCGACGCCCTGAACTCGCTGGGGATACAAAACCTCGATCTGGTACACGAAACTTCGATCGCAGGAAGCATCCAATACAAAGACTTGGGTCTGAAATGCAGCACGGAGATCCAATATACGAAATCGACCGTATTCGACATCACCAAGCTCGTCCCGATGATTGCGATGCTCCCCGATGCAATCGGCAACCACGTATTCAAGGTGTCCGTTACCGACCTGGCCGGCCAGACGACCGTACAGGACCTGACCTTCCATTACGGCCAGGTAACGCTCGAAACCGCCGACCTGTGGCAAAATACCGCAACGCTGAAAATCGTCCCCTCCGCAACGGCCGCGAGCGCGACGCTCGAATACAAGCGCAGCACCGACGACGCCTGGCAGCAGGCGACCGTTTCCGACAACGGCAACGGCACTTTCACGGCCGCGATCGAGCCGACCTGGAGTTCATCGACCAACGAAATGGGTAAAACCGTTTACGAACCGGACTATGCCACCGGCGTTTTCGCAGGTACGACCTACGATTACCGCCTGAAGCTGGACGGTGCAGAAAAGGAAACCGGACGCTTCACAACGGCCAAAGGCGATGTAATTCCCAACGCGGACATGTCGGAATGGAGCACTGTTTCCCGAGCAGGCTTGAGCGGCAGTTCAGATGTTCCCTACCCCCAACAAAAACGGAGATTCTTTCTGGGACTGCGGCAATAACGGGGTCACGACAGGGTTATGCTCTTCTACTACGGATAAATTCGGTGCAGCGGCCCCCGCTGCGAAACTGCAGAGCCAAAATATGTTCGTCCTGGCTGCAGGCAATCTCTTTACCGGGAGTTTCAACTATGCCAGCATGACCGGTACGGTGAAATTCGGCAGCAAATACACCTACACGGCACGTCCCAAGGCTTTGCGCGTAAAATATCACGCCACGACCGGCGACATCGACATCGTGCGATCGCAAAATCCGGCCCCCGGTGTGGCAAAGGGCGATCCCGACAAATGCCGTATCTTCGTGGCGATCGTGGACTGGTCCCAGCCCCACACGGTCGTTTCGGGAACCGGCTCGACCACGGGAGCCTGGGATCCGGCCAACGGAGCGGACGTCGTATCGGAAGCAGGTAAAGTCGTCGGCTACGGCTCGATGTGGATCGATCAAAGCACCCCCGGCGATGCCTTGGTTTCTTCCGAAGACGCACTCAAAATCCATTGGTACGAAGAGAAAGCTCCGTCTCCCACAGGGAACTACACGATCGTGATCTCATGCGCCGCGAATGCCTACGGCGACTACATGACGGGCTACTCGAAAGCCTGCCTCTATGTCGATGACTTCGAATGGGTATATTAACTCCATTCCAGCGATATTCCGTCAAATACCTCCTTGGAATAAGGAGGTATTTGACGTTAATTCCACGCTGTTATCTCAAACAAAACGCCCGTAAAACCGAGGATTCGTGATGAACTTTACCCGTTTCGTTGAATTTATTTCCATTATAGAAAAAACCCGTTTATTTTTGTGAAAATTGTGAATATCATTCACTAACTGTCTTATGGCGAAAAAACATCGGATCCTTCTCCCTGTACTGGCGCTGCTTCTGATCGGCGCCTGCTCCCGCAACGAGGAAATCGAGCAGCCGACTTCTCCGTCCGGCGGAGTCGAAGTCGCCATTTTGTGCGACAACACGAAAGAACCGCAGGTTTACAGTCTGCCCGACGGTACCCGAACCTGGATCGACGACAACGACTGGGCTTCGACCCGCTGGGACAAAAATGACAAGATCGCCCTTTGGGCGACCGCCGACGGCAGCAACTATACGCTCAACGCCCAGAATTTCTCGCTGGCCTACTTCACCCCCAGCTATTCGACCGCCGTTTTCAATTCGACGGTCGCCGATATGCCGGCAGGAACCTATACCTACACGGCCGTCAGCCCGGTGCCCGAAAGCGTCAGCGGCACGCAGGTATCTTACCAAATTCCGGCAAAACAGACGGGCCGTTACGAGGGAAAATGGGATATTCTGGCCGCCGATCCATTGACCGCCGACGCGCTTCCCTTGTTCGAACAGTCCGACCAAATGCTCGAAACTCCACCGTCGCACGCGCTGCGCTTCCGTCACAAATGCCACGCACTGCGAATCGAAGTCCCTGCAGGCCGCAACATCTGGGGCGAACCGATCACACGTCTGGTCATCGATTTCCCGACAGAAGTCGTCGGAACCGTTTCGTTCGACGCTGCCGATCCGTCGGCCCCAATGTCCCTGACCGAAGGCTCGAAGAGCATCACGCTCGATCTGAATACCCCGCTGACGGACGAAGCCGAAAACTATGCCTGGGCCTTCATCAACCCCACGACGGTAAGCGGCGACATCTCTTTTACGGCCTATACAGCAAACGGATACCGTTCCCACACGCTCTCCGTCCCGATCGACCGCGAAATGGCGGCAGGGCACATCACCCCCATTACCTTGACGATCCCGACCGAGTTGCCGGTAAGCTATGTCGATTTTTCGGTCACGGGCGACTCCTCGAATCTGGGTGAAGAGCCTTACAACCTGATCGTCAAAGCTCCCGAAGGAATGACTTTCCGCGACGGGACGACCGAGCAGACCTTCCCCATCGACGAATCCAACAAATACACGGTGGCTTTCTACGGCGACCTTTACGGCGATCTGCTGGCTCAACAACCGTTGCAGGTCAGCTTCGAAACCGAAAATGCCCTCGTGCCGCAAAATGTAAGCGTCGCTTCGTTCACTCCCGGCGAACATCTGCCGATCGCACTCAAAATCCCGTACCTTCTTTCGGAAGATTTCGACGATAAAACCGATTTCGAATACAAAACAGAAGCTACGACATCCAATCCGGACGGTATCTCTCTGTCGCAGTACGGCTTTGACGAGGGTTGGACGGGAACCCGTCTTCAGGTTTCGCAAAAGGCGATGCGTATTTCCGTCCGACACGAAACCGTAGCCCAGTATCCGGGACGGCTCGACACTCCGCCGCTCGCCTATATCAAACCCGGAAAAACCGTAAAGCTGAAAGTGACCTTCAATGCCAACAAGGACAACGACTATCTCTATTGCAGTTTCGGAACCCTCACGGATACGGCACCTAAAAAAGGTAACGACGGCCTCGAAAACACGCTGAAAGAACAGATCGACAACCTCAATACACTGAGCGGCGTATCGTTCGGAAATATTCAGGGAGTATGCACCTGCGAAGTTCCCGCAGCAACGAATGCAACGCGCCTGTCGTGGCTGACTCAGAGAACATACAACTTCACCGGCAACGGATGGGTATCGAGAACTTGGTATATGTACCTCGACAACATCCGCGTAACCATCGTAAAATAAACCTCCAAATCAATAACCCTATGAAAAAATACCTGTTGATTCTAACGACCCTTGCACTGTTGGGGGGGGGCTGCTCGAAAGAGGAAATCCCCGAAACGACAGACGGGGAAGGCTCGGTCGAATTCCGGACCACGACCTGCTCCGAGGTCGATTCGCAGACGACCCGGGCGCAAACGTCCCTGCCGGACAACTGCAAGCCGTCCGGCAACAGCTTCAAGCTGGTCGTAAAAGGCAAAGAAGGCACCGCGACAGCGGAATACCTCGCCGAATACACCACGCTCATCTGCATCTGCATTTCTACTAAATCCGCAAGTGTTATCGAATCGACAACTCCATTAATTGCATCATTCAGTTTTTTCCATACATAAAACGTAACACAGCCGTTTTCTCTTTCACATACCATATCGTCATCATCAACACACGATACAGGTGCAAGTGAACCTTCAGTAAGCCTTAAAATCATGCCTACAGTATAATCCTTAGAATCTTTCTTTAACATGTATCCGCCTTGTGCACCTCTTATGCTTCGCACATATCCTGCTTTGTTAAGAACAGAAATAATCTGCTCAAGATACTTGTCAGATACCCCCTGACGCTTTGATATATCTTTTATGCTTACTGCTTCTCCTGTATTATGCATGGCAAGATCAAGCATAAGTCTTACTGCATATCTTCCTTTTGTTGATATTTTCATATTATTGTTCCTCCTCCTAAAACATAGTCTCCATCATATATTACAAGTGCCTGTCCCGGCGTTACAGCTCTCTGTTTTTCATCAAATACGCACTCCAGCAGTCCGTCATCAGCCATCCGTATTGTACAGTCAGCACCTTCATGGCTGTATCTGATTTTAGCTCTTGCACGTATTGGTTCTTCAATTTTGTCAACTGACATGAGATTAATATTATTTGCATATAGTTTTGTTGAAAATACATCATCATTTTCACCGATTACGACTTCGTTTGTCTCCGGTCTTATCGCAACAACAAAAACAGGATGTCCCATTGCAAGGCCAAGCCCCTTTCGTTGTCCGACTGTATAATGAATTATACCCTTGTGTGTTCCAAGAATATTGCCATGTAAATCGACAAAATTACCAGGTCTGCTCACATATCCTGTCTCGCGTGTAATAAATCCTGCATAATCATTGTCAGGCACGAAACATATCTCCATGCTGTCAGGCTTATGTGCTACCTGAATACCTATCTTTTCTGCGATAGCTCTTATTTCATCTTTATTATAATCACCAACCGGCATAAGCGTATGTGACAGCTGTTCCTGTGTGAGATTATACAAAGCATATGTCTGATCTTTTTTTGCAGTTACTGAATTTCTTATCGCATATCTGCCATTTTCAAGCTGTGCTATTCTTGCATAGTGTCCTGTAGCGATACAATCTGCACCTATTTCAAGGCTTCTCTTTAAAAGAGATTCCCATTTTACATGTCTGTTACATGCAATACATGGATTTGGCGTTCTTCCATGAATGTATTCATCAGTAAAATAATCTATTACATTTTTCTTGAATTCATTTTTAAAATTCATAACATAGTAAGGAATATCAAGCTGCATCGCTACTCTTCTTGCATCATCGACCGCCGTAATCCCACAGCAGCCTCCGTTATCCTCTATCTGTTCCTGTGACTCGTCCTGCCATATCTGCATTGTAACACCAATGACATCATATCCCTGCTCTTTTAAAAGATATGCTGCCACTGACGAATCGACGCCTCCTGACATTCCAACTACAACTTTCTTTTTCATGATTCCTCCCTCTGCTGGATATCAATTACGTCATCAGCTGTATTTTTTATTATTTCCCAATGGTCTTTTGAATCTTCATCATATACAGCAATAACTTTACATCCAGCTGCTTTACCATTTTCGACGCCGTGAAGGACATCCTCATAAATATAAATATCACAGGGGTTACATCCCATCATATCGCAGACTTTTATATAACTTTCCGGATATTTTTTATTAATTCCTATAATGTATGATGTAGTTATAAAGCGGAAACAATCTGAAAGTCCCAGCCTTTCCATTGCATCCTGTGCACATTTTATATCTGAATTGGTAAATATACTCATCGTACTTCCATTTGCCTTTTCTGTAATCAGCAGCCTTCTCATGCCAGGTTTCATAGGAATATCATTCTTATAATGTTCTCCCATTATCCCCAGTATTTCTTCCTGCATTTTATCATATGGAACATTAATCCCAAGTACATCCTGAAAATATTTTCCGCACTCTACCATATCCATCGTATAAGTCATACTATCAAAATCATCTGGCAGACTTTCCACATGGCTTAATGCATACTCTCTCGCAAGATGTCTCCAGTAAGGCATTGAATCAAGAAGCGTACCGTCCATATCAAAAATTATATTACGCGGATTATAATTAAATATCTTATCGCATTTTTCTTTCATCTTACGAGTTGCTGCTCCCGGATTATCTGCACCAAACAAAGCCGAAACAACTGCAATTCCGGAAACTCCCGTATCTTTGACTTTGTCCATGTTATCATAGGTTATACCGCCAATTGCAACAACAGGCATATCAACGCTGTCCGCAACTGTGACAAGTGTTTTTAATTTCATATCTTTTGCATCCGTTTTGGTACTTGTATGAAATACTGCCCCGGTACCTATATAATCAGCACCAAGTTTTTCAGCCATTTGTGCCTGTTCAACAGTCTTCGCCGTCATACCTATAATCTTATCAGGTCCAAGAATCTTTCTTGCTTCTTCATAAGCGGTATCGCTTTGTCCGATATGGACACCATCGGCATCAGCTTCCTTTGCAGCAAGCACATCATCATTAACCACAAACGGAACTTTATATTTTGCTGCAATCACTTTAAGTTCTTTAGCCTCTGCAACAAGCTCTTCATGTGTTGCTTCCTTATCTCGCAGCTGTAAAAAAGTTGCACCATTATTTAAAATATCCTCAACAACTTCACTTAATTTTCTTCCATTAAGCCATCTGTTATCAGTTATGGCATACAACTCCATATCTTTATACGAAACTTTCATAGTTTTACAACTCCATTTCTATCGTTCTTTATTATAATACTACAAATAATTCCTACAAGTCAAATAGGAATTATAAGAAAATTAGGAATTTATTTCTAAAATCCTAAATTTTGTCTATTTTTCTTGACTTTCATAAATTTTTATACATAATATATGTTTGACAATTTCAAATGAAAGCAGAAGGAAATTTAACATGACAAAAGATTTAACCACAGGCAAAATCATGCCTATACTTGTAAAATTTACAATTCCACTTGTACTTGGCAACCTTTTTCAGCTGACTTACAATGCCGTAGATAGTATTATTGTCGGACATTTCGTCGGAAAGGAAGCTCTCGCAGCAGTCGGAATATGCAATCCGGTCACAACTCTTATGATTCTGTTTCTCAACGGATTGTGTATGGGTGCAAGTATTCTTATGGGCATGCAGTTTGGTGCCAAAGATTATGACACACTTCACCGTCAGATAAGCACTACAATGATTTCTGGCGTAATATTTTCAATTATATTAAGCCTGCTATGCATTATATTCGCAGTTCCAATCCTGACACTTTTGCAAGTTGACAAATCAATTCTTAATATGACAACACAATATCTCAGAATTATATTTATCGGTCTGGTATTTACATTTTTATATAACTTTTTCTCGAGTACACTGAGAGCACTCGGCGACAGCAACTCACCGCTATATTTTCTTATTGCAAGTGCCGTATTAAATATTTTCGGCGACCTGTTCTTTGTAGTTGTACTCAAAGCCGGAAGCAACGGCTGTGCTGTTTCCACTGTTATCAGTGAAGCTCTGTGCTGCCTGCTTTGTATAATTTATATACAGAAAAAAGTGCCAATTTTACGTCTCGGAAAAAAATGGCTTGTATTTGACATGAGCCTTTTAAAACGCACAATTGCATACGGCTGGGCTTCAGCGATGCAGCAGGCCACTGTACAGCTTGGAAAAATCGGTATTCAGGCTATAGTCAATACAATGGGTGTTTCTGTTGCAGCAGCTTTTGCAGTCGTAAACAGAATCGATGATTTTGCATACACACCCGAACAGAATATTGCACATGCTATGACCGCACTTATGGCACAAAACAAGGGTGCTGGAAAAAATGACCGTATGCGTGAAGGCTTCAGATGCGGTCTAACACTCGAAATAATCTACGGAATAGCAATATTCCTTATATGTTTCATATTTGCAAGACCTCTTATGCTTATGTTTGTCAAAGACGAGGAAGTCATACGCCACGGCGTTACATATCTTCATCTTATTTCAATAATGTATCTTCTTCCGGCATTAACCAATGGTATCCAGGGATATTTCAGAGGAATAGGCGATTTGAAGATTACACTTATAAGCAGTTTTGTAAATATGGGTGTGCGTGTACTTGCAGCACTTCCACTTGTATTTATATTTGGTCTCGGCATAGAAGCTCTTCCGTTTTCTTACCTTGCAGGCTGGGTTGGCATGCTGATTGCGGAAGTTCCGCTTCTTGTAAAAACATATAAGCTTTATTAAATATAATTTTTAAAGCGACTGCTAAAAATAAATCAAAATGGAAGTCCGACAACATGTCCGGCTTCCATTTTTGTCATTATATTTTATTCTCCTGTAAGATGTACAACAGTCATATCATGTCCTACACTTTTTAAAAATGTATCAAATACATCTTTTGTCTTTATTTTAAGACTTGATGTGTTGACACACGGATGGCATCCTACGTTTTCACCCTTTAAAACATCTTCATCAACAAGAAGCCTTACATGATTTTCCTTATCATTCATAAGCCCCATTACGCTTACGGCACCAGGTTTTATATCAAGATATTCCTGCATGTATTCCGGGTCTGCAAACGAAAGCCTCGCACTGTTAATCTGCGATGAAAGCTCTTTCGTCTTAAACGGCTTGTCACCCGGCATCATAAGCAAGTAAAATGCTGTTTTCTGTCTGTTACATAAAAATAAATTTTTGCAGATAAGCGTATCAAGTACAGCATCTATATCGCGGCAGACTTCCATGGTCATTGCCGGTTCATGATCTGTACGCTTATACTGTATTCCCAGACTGTCAAGCAAATCATATACTCTTATTTCATTATCCTGCCTGCCATCCGTATTATCCGGTCTGCCATCATATAATTCCATATCATTTACTTCCTTTATTCTATATTATTTGTATCAAGCACACTTTTCATAAGCTCTTCATGTGCAATAAATCTTCCCTGTTCAGAAGCCACAAATCTGTCAGAACATACAAGTTCCCTGAACTCATCATATGGCAGAAATGCATAATCCATTGTCTCACCTATCTGAAGGTGTATTGGCATATCAGATGGAACCTCTGCAAGATAAATATAATATATACAATGTCTTTTGACATCATAACAGTTATAAATTTCACGAAGTTCAGATATTTTCTTTATTATTCCTGTTTCTTCTGCAAGTTCTCTTGCTGCCCCTTCAACAGGTGTCTCACCGGCAAGAATTGAACCACCGGTAACCTCCCATTTTAAAGGATTAGTCTTATTTCTTGATCTCTGAGTGGCAAGAATGCATCCGTCAGCACGCTTAACATATATCATAACTGCAATATGATATACACCTTCACTTAATGACTTTGCCATACTTCGGGGAATCTGATATCCAAGTTTTTCACCTTTACAGTTATATGCATCCCACATTTCTTCATCAAGCATTTCCACATAACTGTCAAAATACTGTTCCTGAAAATATACCATATCCTCAATCTGCTGTTTATTATATGGGACATTTTCCGGTGTAATAACCCATTTATCTTCCACATCATCCCTTCTGTGAATAATAGCTATCCTCTTTCCCGTAAAATGGTCAACCGGTGTATCAACACCAATTACATACGCATCCTGATTTTCTCCATCCGGTGCAATAACTCCTTCTATATAACCATAATTCACCGGATATACCAAAGAAGGATAATCCGGATGTGAACTTCCTATTGGCCGGTCTATCGTTACGTTAAATATTTCTTCTTCCACATTTATTCCTTTATCCAATTATAGCTGTATTTATAAATCTGATTTTCTTAATACGCTTTACATTTTACATCACAAAATTTAAAATGTCACTTTCTTTTGTTAAATTTTATTACTTTATTTTGCTTGCATTTTACAGAATTACAAAAAAAAATACACAAAATACAGTTTTTTTAGCATGAACGCTATTGCATTGGCTCTTTATAAGGCTTAAAATACATGTAATATATTATAAAACTTGAAAAAGGATGTGCTAATGATGGAAGTATTTGAACAATTACCCGGAGAAAATGCCAAGCATTACGCTAAAAGAGCTCTTCTATATAATCTTGTAAATCTCGAAATGAAGCCAGGAGATAAAATTACAGAATCAGATTTATGTGAGCTTTATGGTATAAGCAGAACCCCCATACGAGAAGCCATTCTGGAACTGCATCAGCAGAATATGATTGACATATATCCAAAACAGGGTACATTCGTATCGTACATAGATACAGCTGCAATTGATGAATTTCTTGAACTCCGTAATCTGATGGAACAATCAGTAACACAACTTGCATGTGAAAAACTTACACCTGATAATATTGCATATCTTCGTGAAAATATTGTCCAGTGGAAACATCATCTCAAAAATGATAATCTTGCAAAAACACAGGCATGTGATAAAGAATTCCACAAGTATATCTATTGTGCCTGCGGCAAGCAGTTCTGGCATAATATAATACGCGAAAATGCATACCAGTTTGACAGAATCGTAATTCTTATGTTTTCATCAATTAATACAGATAAGCTGGTAAAAGATCACTCTGACATGGTAGATGCATTTGAAGCACATGACAAAGAAAAAGCTTTTGAAATTTCACTTTGCCATACAAAAAGATACATAGAACATTTGGATGAATTTCTTGTCAAATATCCAAATTATTTCAAAAAATGACAAAAAACAAAATTTTTTTCAAAAAGTGTTGACAATGTTTTTGTGTAGTGGTATAACATTAATAACGTAATATATCTCATTCACTGATATATATTACGCCTCATTATTATGTTGCTCCACCTGCAACAATAATTATGACAACCTCTCATTTTTGATTATAGCGGCAGCCGCCTACACATCCCCCCTCTTATACCGGCGGCTGCAGGCTATATCTCCTAAGATTTATTTTACAAGACAGCATTTGATGCTGTTATTTTTTTATCTTTATATCGGCTTTGCCTGACAGAAAAAAGGAAAGCCAAATAAACGGCTTTCCCATTATAATTCAATGTCTTATAAATTTCATAATTCTTTATCTGTTAATAACTTTTTCAATTCTCTGTTTCATCTGCTCTTCACCCATTATATGAACAATTGACCACAAATCAGGTGTATTGGCACGTCCTGTAACAGCAATTCTTACAACTTCAGCTATATCAGACACATTACCCTTGAAACTCTCAGGTGAAGCCTTATAAGCTTTCATATCTGATGCATAGCCGTGCTTGTCAGCAATTTCTTTAAGCTTGTTAAACCATGCTGAATTATCATCATCATGGTTATATGCTGCCATATAATCATTAAGAATATTCTTAACCTCTGACATATCAAGTCTGAACTCATCTTTTTCGTCAGTGCTTTCCCCGTCAAAGAAATATGAAATCATATTAAATATCTGCTTTGCATACATAAAATCTTTTCTTCTTCTCTTCATGCCAACACCCATGTAGAGTCTTAATATTGCAAGCATTTTTTCTTTATCGGCAAACCACATATCCTTCTTTTCAGGTGCATTTTCTGACGCCCAGTTGTAAAGGAAATCATAAAGTTCATCCTCTGAAAGCTTTGAAAGTTCATTCTTGCAGATGTTATGAAGTTTATCTTTATCAAATAAAGCACCTGACTGGCTCATTTTCTCAATTGAAAATGGAAATTCATTAATATCTTTATCAGGGAACTGCTCATGCCACTCTTCAAAATTAGAATTGAGAAGTGTCATAAGATAAACTTTCATACAATATGGATGATATCCATCCTGTCTGTAATAATCAAGTGAAAGTTCCGGATCTTTTCTCTTTGATAACTTTCTTTTACCACCTGTCTCCTCGTCGAATTTCATAAGGTGGGCAGTATGGGCATATTCAGGCATCTTAAACCCAAGCACATGGAAAAGCTCATAATGGATTGGTGCAGATGCAAGCCACTCTCCGCCTCTTACAACAACTGTTGTACGCATAAGATGGTCATCAATTGCATGTGCAAAATGATATGTCGGAATACCATCACGTTTTAATAAAACAATATCATGTATATTTTCAGGAAGCTTAATCTCACCCTTGATACTGTCAACAAATGTAATCTCCTTGTCAGGACTGCCCTGTGAACGGAGTCTTAACACATAAGACTTTCCTTCATTCAGGTTCTTTTTTATCTCTTCAAGAGAAAGATTGCGGCATACAGCATATTCACCATAATATCCTGTAAGAACCTTATTCTCTTCCTGCTTCTGTCTTACGCTTTCAAGTTCTTCCTCTGTACAAAAACAAGGATAAGCCAGACCTTTTTCTACGAGACTCTTTGCATAAGCATGATAAATCTCAACTCTCTGTCTCTGGAAATATGGTCCATATATATTTTGTGGAGCGTCATCAGGAAAACCTGCACCCTCGTCAAATTCGATATCGAAATAACGAAGTGTATCAATAATAAGTTCAACTGCTCCGTCAACTTTACGCTTTTCATCAGTATCTTCAATTCTTAAATAAAATACACCGCCATGTCTGTGTGCTATACGCTCGTCAGCAAGTGCACTGTAAAGATTTCCAAGATGTATAAATCCAGTAGGACTTGGTGCCATACGTGTAACCTGAGCCTTTGCAGGAAGTTTTCTGTATGGGAACTTTTCTTCGTAATATTCCGGTGAATTCTTTACATCCGGAAAAAGCATCTGTGCAAGTTTATTATAATCCATTTTTTCCTCCATTTATCGTTTATTCATATACAAAACCTATTTATTATATCATTACAGGTCCGCATTTTCAATATTTTTCTCTCTTATTTCAGCAACAAGCTGGCGTCTGTATGCCCTGCAGCCATTTTCATTCCAATACTTCTTCTGTTCAAGCTTAATAACTTCAAATGTAGTGTCAATAATGTCGGATTTATAACTTGTTTTCGGATTATCTGTGTCATAGAAAACAGTGATTGAATCTTCACATCTTTCCTTATCAAGTCCATATTCTTCTATAAATCTTCTGCAGCACTCATCACCGTCAATCATTTTTATATGTGCATAATATCCAACAAGATATGCAAAATAATTAACATCAAACTTGTCAATCCATGAATTATCCTTTGCCATAAATACTATGACAGGAAATTTTCTGTCTTTATTATTTATAAGACTGCACATCTCATCATAATTATCACTGCTAACATATTTTACATTTTCTTTGAGTCTTACAACATCGCAGATACCTATATTGTCAGCAATTTCACCATAAAAATTAGGGCGTGAAAACAGAACATTTTCATTATCCCTGTACCTGTCTTTTGGTTCGGCATACTCGTTGCTCACCTTAAATTCTATACCATTATCATTTTTTACCAAAGATGCTTTCGATACCCATATCCTGCTTGCAATCTTTGAATCTATATGCGTTGAACATTCATAAAAGTGCATATTATCTTCATTATATTCTACATTGACAGTATATCCCGGAACACTGCGGTAATAATTATCAACTGTATCAGGTAAATCAGAAAATGCCTCACAATATCTTGAATGTATCCATGCATATATGTATGAAGATGCCTTTTTAAAAGCATCTTTCTCAGATAGATTCGTTGTATCAAGATATGTATCTGCCGTAAATACTTTGTAACTTCCAAGCATATGGAACGGCTCAAACTTCTTTCTCTTTGTAAAATTATCTTCTGTTCCTGACTCATTATCTATAAGTTCAAAGGCCTTATTAAGACGTTCATCATCAGGTCCTATCTGATTGACAATCTTTATTATGTAATTGATTGTAAGCTCAGGTATCTTATCTGCCGTATTATTCCACAATCTGCTTATAGCAAGCTTTCTGTCAAACTTGAAAAATATTTTTGCAAGTTCTGTATCTTCATCAAACACCTTTTTAAGTTCTGGACGTATAAGCTCATTTGTCATCTTGAGTCTGTAATGACACCTTATCATGTCGCCCCACTTATGATCTTTGTAATGCTGATGGCCCAGATCTTCAAGAAGCTTGACAACCGAATCATCACACAGTTCAAGAGTTGCAAGAATACTGTTCATTTTTCTTGCAAGAGCTTCATTGCCTTCACCGAAAGCCGAACCTTTATATCTTAAATCATGCTCTATCTCATGCCAGCCCTCAAATGAATTGGTTCTTACCTGGACTTCAAACGTATCATCTATATAATCCGAAAGCATCGGATTAACTATTGTTTTTGCAAGATAACCCGGAAGCTTGAAAATACCATTTATTTTCATCGCTTTAAATTCATATTCATTTGTTTCTGTCGTCTCCCACACACCGGGAGTAGCAAATAATGTATCCAGAAGACTGCGGCATATTGGTACATCATCAACAAAATAAAGCATGATTCTTATACCGATTAAATCCTGCATCTTTTTATCTTCATTTTCCGTCCCCGGCCGTCTGTAATCTTTAAACTGCAATTTATCAACTGTAGAATCTACCGCTTTCACCCTGTAGGCAATTCTGTAGTAAAATCCCGCTTTTTTTAACTTTTCTTCAATAATACTTAATAAATCAACTCTGACTACATCAGGTACATATATCTGCTCAACACACTCCCTGCAAAAAAGTTCATTTACCTTCATTTTATAAATTACCCCTTAATTTCTCTTTCATTTCATTTGATAAAAATGCGGCATCTATCGCATTATCTACAAATATTCTTCTCATATTCCCATCATAACCGAACGTATCACATATAAGCTTCATCTCCGATGCCTCATCAGTTCCTGAAACTGTCATGTTGTCGGTATTTATCGTAACTTTAATTTTATTATTTATAATTTTTTCAATTGCAGCGTTATTTCCAGCAACATGGAGAATGACTGATCGAGAGAAAGAGAAAATTAGTGATTTAAAACGATACCAAGAGAAATACACTAGTATATTTGTTATTGTAAATTTAGTGTTGAGTATTTTTATGGCTTTGCTAATGTTAGTAATAGGATGATGCGTTGTTATAAAAATAGAAAATAGAGGAAATGATGAGATATTATTGTATAAAACAGCACGACATTACTGATTGTGGTGTCGCATGTCTTGCGACCATTTGTAAACAGAATGGTTACAAGATAGATATTACCCAGATTTGTGAAGTTGCAGGAACAGATAAACAGGGAACTAATGCATATGGTGTAATTAAAGCAGCAAAGCACTTGGGTTTTAGTGCAAAGGGAGTAAAAGGGAATAAGGAATCATTCTTTTCAGAG
>OHME01000481.1_pt1 | contig 24331 bp, 34 predicted proteins | sample 1569201 | NCBI WGS metagenome assembly OHME01 (sample SAMEA3879587, study PRJEB24766) | human gut metagenome | biome: human-associated habitat; feature: feces | place: USA | collected 1985/1987
TTTGATTGCAATGGGATTTACACCATGATATGCCACAACGTCTGTATATATTTCACTTATGACTATTTTTGGACTACCTGATTCGTCATAAGGAATCACAGCAGTACCATTACTTAAGTCTACATAGTAAGCATCTGCTCCTTCAGCGCCATTAAACAATTTCGCAAGCTGTACATCGTCGTAGTATTCACCACCATCTGAATTAGTTACTGTACATCTTAAGGATAATGTCCTTTGACCTTTGTTTAGTGAAGTGTAAAATACCTCTAATGAACTATAAGTTCCCATAATTACTCCAGTATCTAACCTTGTCCATTTGAAAGATGGATTAGTCATGCCATGTACATTTGCCATAAGACTTATAGTAGATGGAGTTGGCGTTCCACTATCATCAGGTGTTTCATATAAGAACAATCTGTCACCAGTAATTTCTACCCATTTAGCAACATCATCACTTGGAGTACCTGCCTCACCCTTTGATACTTGTTTCTGCCAATCATCTTCTTCATCTTTTGGTTCTGCTGTAGTACCATCTGGTTTCATACAAATCCATAAACTACCATTATGACTTACTTGGTCGTAATAATAGTAAGTATTACCAGAAACCCAAAGACCTTTATATACAGGTACTCTAACGATTCCTGTATTAGAAGTTTGATAAATTGTACCTACAAATTTAGTTTGTTCTCCACCAATTACAACTCTTTCTCTTACTACACCAGCTACAGGATCATCTGCCAGAGTAAATTCATCGATACCTTTGTAGAATGTCAATCTAGGAGCATTCATACCTTTAGCACTAATATAGATTGCATTACGACGCTCATCCATTTGTAAGTTATAATCTGGATCGGCTTCATACATGTGTCCTAACTGAAGTATAGTATCCCCTTCTCCTGGCTCTGAGCTATTTGGTTCACATACATCCTTTGATAATATAATGTAGTCTCTTCCAACTTCATTAACTTTACGCCAATATCTTTTAACATTTTTACCATCAAATTGTTGGCATATTGCCATATCATTAACTACAAACTCATTGTACTTGGTTCCATCTTCTGTATCAAAGTAACATTTATATCCATCAGAAAGTATTTCTACTTTAGTACATTTCATGTCTCCTAAAGTAACTAACAAATCTCCTCCAACAGCCTTTATTTCATTTACCGTAAGTTCATTAACTGTCATGTTACCTCTTACAAATAAATTATCAAGCTCTAAATTCCATTTAGTTCCAAAAGGATATAAACTAGCTCCTTGTCCATCCCAACCAGATCTAAATATTGTTCCCCCCTGTAAACCATTTTTAAAATCTATTCTACCTTCCGCAGTATCCCCATATTTATTCAAAAAGGTTTTTTCAGTTTTCAAAGAAGTATACAATGTACCATCAGAGGGTTGAGTTGTTTCTGTTGATTTAATTACAGGTAAAGAACCAGAACTACTAGCTACTGCTTCTACTTGATTCTCGAGCTTAGATAGTGCTTGGTTTAATGTATCAGACGTAGCTAATGGAGATGCATCATTTGCTTTATAGTAACCAGACAAAGGAAATATTGTAGCAGTACTTTGGGTATGATAACCCGGAGTAGAACCACTACCCCCACCATTAGCGATTACTTCTGCTAAAGCAGTAATTGTATTTTCAGCTAAAGTAAGTCTATTGAGAGCATCCTGTAATTGTTGTAATGTAGATCTATTATCAATATCATCTATCCATTCTTGCATAGTACCACCAATCTCTGACATATCGGTGTCATGCTTAGTATCTAAAGTAATGATCTTATTATTCAATACATCATAGTAACTAGTGATAGCACTATTAAGATTAGTAGTTACACTAGTATCTCCTTCTACTATCTTATTACTAAGATCTTTATAATTATCATTTACTTTAGTATCTAGTATTTCAACATCTTCTTCTACAGCTCTCATTAGTAGCAAATGTACCTGATAGTGATGTAGTAAAGCTTCCACTAGTAATATTTTTATTACTACCATCTTGTACAAGGGTAATGAGGTCTTGCTCTTGCAGTTTAGTTGTTAGTTCAAATTGTGATATCTTTTTATTCATATTACTCTTGGATTATATGTTCTTCAATTTCTGTAAGAATACAATCATTATCAATGTCTTGTATTTCATAGAAATTTATTTGTTTCTTTAAACAGTTAATGTACCCACCAATCTTAATCAAATCTTCCTGAGTAAAAGGAAAATCTGGATCATTTTTCTTTAAGTCAGATTCAAGTTGATTATATATAACTTCTAAATGAGGAATAAGTACGATATTAGTAACAGATGTATTATCAATATCAACATTCATTTTGGTAGAATCATTAATCTGTTTACCTACCTTATTTACATATTGTGCATGATCCATTACTACAGTTTTTACAAATATTACAATTTATTGTACAATTACAGGTTCTCATACCAAGTAGGTTTAACATTTCTTTATAATACATATCAGCATCTTCTGTTAAACCTAATTTCGTTGCATTGTCATATAATTCCTTCTTAAATAAGAACATCATAATACGCTCTTTCATTTTGTTATCAAGACAATTATGACAATATCTAGTAAGTAATTTTACTTCCGCTAAATATAATGATTCTTCCATATTTTTTAAAATAAAAAAGGGAGCATGGGGGAATACCCCAAGCCCCCTTGTGAGTTAATAAGTTTAAAAGTTAGGCCTTAGCAACAAATGCTTTCAATGCTGTTTCAAAAGCAGAACCAGAAATTTCACCTTTATTAACATAAATCTCTGCAGATAGCGGAGTAGTTTTGATGTACTGATTATCATTGCTCAAATACAAGTTATCCCACTCTAAAGTAAGAGTATCATATTCTGCACTCAAATCTGATCTAAATTCAGGAGCAATATACGGATAGATAGCATTAGCACGGTACTGAATACCTTCGTAACCAAGATTCCAATTCTCACGATCTCTTACGATATAAGCATTACCACGACCCGGAGTACCCTGAGTCTTAGCAATCGTCAAATTAGAAATAGGATACATTACATTGCTTAACAAACCAGAAGGAATCGTTTTCCACATGAAAACATCCATAGATACTTGGCAATAACCAGCATCTAAAGTAATTCCCTGATTGTACGGGATTTCCTTTGCAGTTAATGTTAATACTGCAGCAGAACTAGTAGCTACTACTCTGGCCTGTTTATGGTTATTGATCTTATTCTTGAAAGAAGTAATCAAATCTGTTGCATTAGTAGTTTTAGCAATTACCTCATAAGTATGAGTAAACTGACCCGGAGCTTCATGAATGTCATTGTAAACAATGCGCAATACATAGCGATGTCCTACTTCAGGAGTAACATCAGTTGCAGTAATTACTACTTTATCTTCAGCTTTAGCAACAAACTCAGTGAATACCATAGACGGCTTAGAACCTTTCTGAATCGGCATACTATAGTTAATAACCGATTTTGTAGATTTCGTACCCTCTTGATCGTATACATCTTCCTTACCAACACAAACACCAATGTAAAGTGCAGTGGCAGCCTCTGCCTCAGTTGCAGATTTAACAATTACTTTGTTCTCATTGAACAAAGCGATATCACCATCAACTAAAGCATCTACAGTAGTATAAGAAGTCGGAGCTGTCTTAGCGATAAGTACTTTATTTACGTGTTGTAACATTTTATTTAATTTTTAATAGTTAAACATTGAGCTCAGTTTAACTTATTTTAGTTCTTCTACTTTGCTTTCGCATTTCCTCGTTAAACTAAACTTTTTCGTATATTACTCCATACTATTTACTTCGTTAATATACGATTGATATCTAGGATTAGCCTCATTCTCCAAATACAACTCAACCGCTAACTTTACTATCTCATCGTGAGTTGATGCTGGCATTTCCTTATACTCCTCAAACGGAGCATCAGTGAGGCTAATCTTATTGGGTATTCTCAAGTATGTGAGAATATAATTTCTTATATGGTAATTACCATCTGTATACAAATGAATAGTATTACCTTCATATAGTCTTAATGGTCTAGCGGATCTACCGTGTAATCTATATTCTGACAAGGTATTTTGTCTTTGTCTATCAATCTTCTCTACAGTAGCCTCTAGTACATCTGTATTTTTAGTTCTTGGTTGACCGCTTGGTCCTACAGGCCAACAATGATCATAACTAAATATCACAGCTGTTTCACCTAAAGTAGTCATATAATCTTCTGGTAGAGTAACTGTATACTCTTCTGGATAGGTTGTAAACTGATAAGACTTTCTTGTAACCAAACTACGAAGATCATCAATTCTCTTTTGATCCTGTTCAAAACCAGTTTGCTTAAAATTAATACCAGAATATCTGGTTTTAATAAACTTAATTAAACCAGCCGTTAACCAATATTCAATATCTGAAGTAGTAGGTTTCGTTAGATTACTATCTAACTGAGCTATTTCTAATTCAAATGCTTCTTGTAAGTCAATGTACCTCATTATTGTTGATTATTTGGTTGTTTTACTTGTAATCTATATTTACCTTCAGTAATAAACATATTAACTGCTAAATCTACAATTTCACTATGAATTGATTCTGGTAGTTCACATTTACTAGCTCCGTCAGTAGTATTAAATCTTAATGGTTTCCTATAGTAAGTTAATGTAACATTACCTAATGTAGTATATGCATCTACTGCTACTTCTATATAGTTATATTTAGTAGTAGGATCTGATACTAATGCAACAGCAGGTTGTCTAATAATAGGAGTATTGTATGCTGTTTTAATAAACTTACCAAGATCTCTATACTTAACCAATTGATTATCTACTCTAACAAAATCTTTATATTGTTTATAAGTACCCTTTACTTTACTAAAGGAATGTACATATAAGAAATATTCTTCAGTAGATACATATGGTAATCTGTATCTTGTAAAACCATTAAGAGTAGTACCTGTTGTGGTCAACTCTTTTTCTACTAATAAACTTTTAATAGAGTCTGTATTTCTAGTATGTATGTTAGTTTCAGTTTCCATTTGGTCATCACCAACATAATTCATCATTACATATCTATCTTGAGCTTCATTTAGTATTGAAAATATAAGATCAGAGTTAGGTTTCTCATCTATAATAAGATCTGGACTAATAAGTTGAATCCGTCTCTCGAATTCCATTTGCATTTCCTTACTACTCATATTACTCTGATAATTGTGCTACGTACTGTGGATGTGTTTGAGTTCTTGGAGATTCAATATTCTCAATTGCCATGTCAGCAGCTAATTTAACCACTTCATATTGCATATACTCTGGAATTTCATCTAGAGTAGACGTAATATCTTGATTATTAATCTTTCTTGGATATGCTAGATAAGTAATATCTATAGTGTAGGGACCTACCATGAGATCCCTATCTATAAATACTATTAACTTATTATCCTCTAGTATTGCTACAGGTTCTTCAATCCAAGGTTTATTATTATAAGTTTCTAAGAATCTAGTAGCTTGTTCGTGACTAATAAGTTTTACTGTAGCTATTTTATTACTACCAAAATGTAAAATTCCTTCTAAGAAGTACATACGCTTATCTTGAGTATCATCACCATAAGTAATACTAGATTTGAAATTATTCATAGTGAGTCTATTACTTATAGATTCACTTAGTAAAGACAATCCTTTATCAGTTTTTACTAAACCTTCTAAGTCTGCTACTCTTTTTACATTACCTTCAAATGGTATTCTAAGAGTATTATTACCAGTAGCTTTAGTAGCTATCTTGCTTAGATATGCTGTATATAACCAATAATCAATTTCCTCAGGTAAGAAAGATGGACAGCCAGATATACCAATATTAACGGCATTTTTATCTGCTTCAATCTTAAATGCTATATGTGCTTCTAATACTGTCATATTACTTAGATTCTATTTCTTGCATGATCGCTAGTCTTATATCTTGATTCTTTTTATCATCAAGCATCAGTACAGCTTCATCCATACTTCGACCGATTACATCAGTACCATAGTAATACATATTCTTATTCTTACGAATAATATTTTTACTAATAGCTGCTTCGATCAAGTATTGAGTTTCTTTATTCTTATTATTTACCCACAACAACAGATATCTTTGTGGATCATTTTCAATAAGTTCGTTCAGCTTACTTTCAACTAACTCATTACTAATTGAATCTGACTTAATACCATAAAGTCTAAGACACTTACGCATCTCTTCAAGAGACATCTTAGTAAATGCTGAATAAGCCTCACGTTTAACTTTAAATTTCTTATTATTCTCTTCTGCTTCTGCTTGAGAATTACTTAACAAGTAGTCAGTACTTGGCGTAATATTACTAGTACCAAATGCTACTCTTTTATGATTTTTTAAGAATAAGTACTTTAATTCATCCTCTGGTTTTTCAGTATGTATATATAAATCCTTGTTACCTAACTTAATTGAATAAGTAGCCCAGAATGAACTATATGGTGCTAAATGACCTTCTGGATAACCAATAGCTTTCTCAAGTCTACGAGCATCTTCCTCTGTTAAACCAGTATATCTGTTTCCTGATCTAGTCCAATACGGACCAATATAATCACCACAATTTTTAAACTTTGAAATACCAACCCAAGGGTTAGTTCTAATAAATCTTAACGTTGCTTCCATATATTCTTAATTAAATATAGATTTTAAACCTGTTAATAAAAAATATAGGGGCTATTACGCCCCTATAAGTTATATTGTATAATATTGGCGTACTTGTTTAAATACGTGGATTAACCCTCAGCGTCCATGATCAACTCACCACAGCCACGCGGATCTCTCAACATGATACCCATCTCACCTAAGAAGTGAACAGAGTAACCGTCTTTTGCATTAGAACGCAAAGTGTTGATAGATTTAGCAGGACCAGCAGGAGAAATAGAACCACCAGTATACCACTGCATGAATTCACGACCCTTACGTACTACCTTAACAATGTTTGCTTCGCCATCTCTACGACTTACATCCAAGAATGTAAAACGATAAGACTCAAGCGGCTTACCAGAAAGCGGGTGTAACAAACGATTAAATGTAGTGTTGTCATACAACGGGAAGTGTTTCAATGTCAACTCAATACCATTAGTCATCTTGTATGTTACAAACTGACCACCTAAAGTTAACTCTTGACCGCTACCACTGATAAACTTAGTATCAATTACATTCATCGTAGCAGCTTTCTGCTTCAATACACGGTCAAACTCACGAATACCCATTTCACCAGTTAAGGCTACGAACTTACGCTCATTAGTACCAAGAATATTGTAAGACAAATCAAACAAGAAGTCTTCAAGCAACTCTGCTGTCAACTCAGTGTAATAACGTCTATTAGACGGTGCAATCTGCTCAAGCAAACCAGCTGGCAAATAAACCGGACGACCATTAGTACCTTTCAAAGAGAAAGTACCATCAGCGTTACGATTTGACTTAGAGTAAACCATCATCATCTCACAACGTTTTCTCCATTCACGCATTGCCACCCATTCTTGATAGTCAGACCACAAATAAGATTTCTTACCTGTTTTAGGATCCTTTAATGCAATCCACAATACAGTTGCATAAGCTGTACCTGTAATATCATAACTCAAACGAGTTGTGAATAAGTAGTTACGCATCTTGAATTGAGTATTGTAGTTCAGGATATCTGCCTCTTCACTGTACTCCTCGTAAGCAGAACCAAGACGTGACATTTCACGACCAGCTAACAAATACTTACCCGGAACGTATGAACTAGACTGACCATCAGCGATGAACATAGTATAGCACCACAAGTTACCGTCCTGTACAGGAGCACCTTGAATACGTAATTGATATTCTTTGTCATCAAGTACTACAATAGCACCCGGACCAAACCATTTATCTTCTACCCATACTTGGATAGGTGTGTTGCCAATACCAGCCATGATTGTGTCAGCATTAGCAGCAGTAATTTCAGTACCCTGCCATTTTGCAGAGCGAATTGTTACAGCTCTATCGGTATCAATTTCAACATACCATTCGTATGTACTTTGATCAATAGTCATTACGTTACCAAGACCACCTGTGATAGCATCAATGGAAGTACCATAAGCACCGTCTTTTGCGGCAAATACGTAAGAAACAATACGTTCTACTTCATACGGTCTTGACAACATTGCTTCTGAAATCTTATTCTCGTCAATAAGATCTGAAAACCATCTACTTTTACCGATCTGTAAATTATTCAGAATTCCGTTATCCATAAATTAATTTATAATCTTTAATTATTGTTTAAACTTCGTGCTGCGATACTCCATATAGAGTTTGATGAACTAGTGTGAATTCTTTTAGTGCCTTTCGTAGCACCTGTTGTCTTTAAACTTTGTTTCAAGGTCTTTATAGCAGAGCTAGTTCCAATTTTTTTTGCAGTATCTAGCAAAGTGTCTCCCTTCATAGTAAAATAGGCAGACTCAATTAAATTTTTTACACTCTTAGAATAGTCTTTCTGATATTGAGTAAGACCATCTGAGTCCGCTTTAAAGATATAATTCAATAAAGCTTTTTTATCCTTTTCAGGAATAGCGATACCTCTGATATCTTTCAGCGATTTAATGTTGGTGACAACGTCGTCAACAAATTTTTGTTGGCGCTCGATTCTTGCCTCATTTTGCTTTTCCTGATCAATCAATAGCTGTTCCTTCTTCTTTTCAGTAATCTCCTTCATTAGTTCAAGAGCTTCCTCTGCTTCATCTTCTAGAATACCAGCATCTTCATACTTCTCTAGTTTACTCTGGATTCTCTTCTCACTAAACCCTTTTTCTAACAACAATTCACGAATGATTTGCTTTTGATTACTCTCAATTGAGGTGTCAAAGTTATCAAAATCAATAGCAGCACTAACTTGAAAATAATCTTCTAGTTTACCACCATTACGAACAAATTCATCAATCTTAGCAACCTCTTCACTTGAATACTCTGGAGTTGAATTTTCTTCAATTAAATCCTTGAAGTATTCACATAATTCCTCTACTGTTTTAGGTTTCTGTACTTCTTCATCCTCTTCAAAGTCTAACCCTAATTCCTCAGTAATAGCATCGAAGAAAGCACTAACCTGAATACCTTCATTATCCAACTCTTCCTCTTCAGTAGATGTTTCCTCAACATTTTCTACTTCTTTAGTTTGTTTACTTTTCTTTTTAGGTTCTTCAACTTCTACTTCCTTTTCTTCTACTTCTGTTTCCTCTTCAGTTTCTTCAGTTTCTTCAACCTCAGTATCTTTTTCTTCTTTAGAAGTATCTACTCCAAACACTTCTTTTACTGAAGGACCTCTGTTAGTTCTTTGTAAACGTTTGATTTCATCATCAGATAGATCATCATTATCTGTACTAAACGTACCTGTTACTAGAGGATTATTTAATGTTTCAGATGACAATGCATCTGCTACTGCTTCCCAACCTAATAGTGTATTACTATTGTTATCCATAATTATATTTAATTAGATTTATTAATGATTCCACTTAGCAGCGTTCCTAGCAAAATTAGCTTTCTTCTTCATAGCAGGACTTGCTTTGCTGCCTTTCTTTAATACTTTGTTTGCATATTCTTGTACACCCATACCAGCCTTTTTTGCTGCAGCTTTAAATGTACCTCTCTTGCTTTTCTTGATATGTATTCCACCTTTCTTATAACTTGGTACAGGATATAGTGGGTATACTCCTTCTAACTCTTTCATATTGATTATTTATTTTCTTGTTCTTCTCCAAAGAACATAGGTAATCCTAATGGAGCAGCCCATTCGATTGGAGTAAGATTATTCATTCTATTTATAAAACCTTGCTTATCTGGCCTAATATCATATAGAGTTCGTAATACTGGGTTAACCCTATTTGCATATTTACTACGATAAGATAAATACTCTTCAATCTTATCCTGAGTAATAGGATCTGTCCAGTTGTTAATAATACCTTCTTTTTGCATACCCCTTTTAAGCTGAATCATGTGTGCCTTATTTTCGCTAGGAGTAGTTAAGTATCTATATGTACTAGGATTAACATCCATCAAACTCTGCCTTATTTCATTATAACTCATTATGTTATCTCTATCTAGTAGATATTCCATATAGTTATTTGTGGCATCTGCACTATGTACTTTATTAACTAAAGCATCTGCTAAGTGACTAAGTTCATGATTTGCTGTTCCTTCTAGATAATAATCTGGATTAAGACTGATTGTCATATCTTCTATAGTAGGTTGCTCTACTTTACCAGTAGTCCTACCATATATAGGATTCCCAGCACTATCATACATTTGTTGATGTTTGACATACTTACCTCTATTAGCCATATCTTGAAAAGCAATAGCAGATGCAGCCTTCTTATAATTAGTGCCGTAAGCTTTATCAACCTTTTCAAGAGTTTGTATACTACCATCATTAGATACAAATAAGTCATTAGTAATTTTACTAAGTTCTTTTTCATATTCTTGCATGTTATTATATTTCCTCTTTACTTCGGCAAATTCTTGATCATAATCAGCTTCAGTTTTAACCTTCTTACCTTTCTTCTTAGTAATTGTAGGAGTAAAAGGTTCAGCATAGGATTCTGCAGTATATGCATCTGTTCCTTCAATTGCTCTTCCTACTTTCTTCTTTATTTTCTTTATAGTTTTACCAACTCCCCAAGGTATCAGATTTAATGCAGCATCAATAGCAGCTCCAGCATAATCTCCTTTGCCTAAGTCTTCAATGAAGTTAACTGCATCTTTAATATATCCAGCTGGAGTAATATAAGCTTCTGGTTGAACTGCATTAACTGCACCTGATATTTTCCTTTGTCTTTCAAAGTATTCAGGAGTACCAGTTCTATATTCTGGTGGTAAATCTGCTTTGTTTATGGTTTTACCTTTACCATCTTCATATGTAGGAATAGAATCAAATTGCTCTTTAATATCAAAATATGTAGCATCAGGGTTATTCACCCTGACACTATCATATATCTGTTTTCTCTCTTTAAGAGATAGATCTTTCCATTTCATACTAGTAATATTTACTTACCTGTCTTACCTGGTTTACCTTTTCCGCCCTTTTTAGAGCCTCCTTTACATGCCATAATTATTATCTCCTATTTTTTAGTTTTACTTTCACCTACCACTTTATTCTTAAGAGCAGTTTTAGCCTTAAGTTTCTCTCTATCCATTGCAGCTTTATCTTTCTGAGCTTGCAATTTCTTAGCTTCATCAAGTTTTTTCTTTTCAAGAGCTAATCTTTCTCGCTCAATTGTAGCTTTAAGCTTTTCAGCTTTTTCAGCTTGTTCAATCTTACGTTTTTCTAACTCCTTCTTATTCTCTTCAGCTCTAGCTTTATTAGCTAAATCCATTTGTTTACTTACAGCATCAGATACAGCTTTTTGTCTAGCTATTTCTTGATTACCGATCTCAATAGGATCTGGTATACCATTCATATCTTGATCCATATTCTCAGATCCTCTATATGCATTTAATTGAGCTACAGTAATCTTAGTAGCATTATCTTGATCAATTTTATATTTTTCAAGATCAAGTTCAGCTTCTTTAAGCATAAGCTCTTGTTCTTTAACTTGATTCTGCATCTGCATTAATTGCTGTTGCTGTTCAGCTTCTTGCTGTTGCATTGCTTGCTGTTGTGATAATCTTTGTTGTTCAAGTTCTTGTAGCTTACTCTTGATTAATGATAGATTATCCATAGTATACATTTCAGCAGCATCTACTAAACTTGCACCATTCTGCATAGCAGGTTGAATTAATGCTCTAAGTTGTTCAATAGCTTGTACTTCTTTAGTACTATCTGTTACAAAGATATCGAAATCTTCATAAGGGAAATTATCAGCTAATGTTATGAATGCTCTAGTAGTATCATCAAATATATAATTTAAATACTGTTTATCACTGTCCTTCCATGCAGCTTTAGCAGTATTCAATAACATAAGTAATGCTTGTCTTTTAACCTGATTATGCATCCAGAATAATGGTTCTGTAATATGTGCAGATTGTATAACTGAACGTTCTACGTTACCTACTAATTCAGTACTAGATATAGCTCCTTGTCTTTGTGGTGTTACTCCAGATAACTCCGAAGCCATCGATTCAATTTTATCTAGTAATTGAATATATTGAGCAATAACATTACCCATAGTAAGATCCCAAGTAGTAAACCCATTAAAATTAGATGGTCTACCTCCTTCTCTACCCGGTATGTCCCAACCTTCATCATACGGGTTAATGAATGCTACTCCTAGTGCACTTAAATAATGCATCCATTTAGCAGTATCAATACCTAAACCTTTTGGTATCTGAGTAACATCCATTACAGGAACTTTACCTTTATCTCTTGCCATTGCTAATTCCATTCTATAGAATGTCGTAATGTATAAATACTGTAAAGGTTTCATAATGCTAACTAAAGACTTAGGAGCACTATTAGTATTACTATAGACAATCCCTGTATATGGTAATCGTTGAGAATTAAGATTCTTACTTGTAATATATTGGTATTCAATAGGTTGAATTCCAAAGTAAAGATCATCAGCGTTATACCCTTCCCATACTTCAATAATCCAATCCCATTCAACATTTACTTCATTACCAGTAGACTTGTAATACTCATCTACTACGAATTCTTCCTCTTCTCCAGTTTCAGGATTGATTATAGTAACAAAACCAATCTTTTTAAAAGATTTCCAACATACATGATACACTACTACATCCTCTGCATCTCCATAAGGATTGTGATCAGGATACTTACTGTAGATTTTTGTATCAATATGATTCCAATCATCTACCATGTTCTTATCACCTAACCAATTCTTAGCACCTTTACCATATTGACCAAACTTCTCTAATAGTTGATTAAGCTGTTTCTCATCAAGTTTATCATAGAACTCATCATATACTTGAGTATATGGCATAAGCATTTTATAGCAACACATTGAAGCTTCATGAATAAACTCAATCCCTTCAGCATCATCAAACCAGAAGTTCTTTGGGTTAACCCTATTTAAACAAGGCTCTCCATTCCTGATGCCTACATATATTACTTCTTCACCAGCAATTAAACCATCCTTCCAAGTTTTTACAAACTCATGATCAATATTCAAAGAGTGTTTTAGATATTTTAGTGTATGATAAGCAGTAACTTCTGCTACGTCTTTATATTCCTTAGTAAGGTATTCCTGTATTTGCTCTGGGGTTTGTATTTCACCAGAAGATAATGCTTCCTCATACCTAGCCTGTTCTTCAGGACCCATTTTAGCCATAATAGATGCTTGAACATAGTCAAGTAACATTTGTTTAGCTTTTTCCTGCATCTCACCTGCAGCTGCATCACTAGTCCTACATACCTTGAAATTAAATGGTCTTTTAGTTTCTTCACCAATTAATAAATCTATTTTAGGTCTAATAATATTATAGTCCTGAGCTACTGCTGGAAATCCATCATCTTGATTAAAAGGATTTGTAACATATTTTAAATCCTTTTCACTGTATACACTATTATATAAATCATAGTATGTTTGCATCTCTTCATCAGTAGGTATTGAACTACCATTACTTAATTGAGATTGTCCTATGATATAGTCTACACATGTTTTTTTCCATTCTTCACTCTTTTGGCTAAAAGGTATTTTTTGTATAGGAAAGCTATTTACTGTGCGTTCCATATTTTAAAATGAAAATGTTAATATATTTGAATCAAATAATTTATTTGTAGAATCAGAAGTATCCTGTTCAAACCATCTATCTGTAAATATTGGTGTATCAAACAATCTTTGCTTCTTTTCTATTTCTTGTTTTTGTTTTACTTGAGCTGTATATAATTGTTCCCTATATATCATTACTTGCATTAATGCCATTACACGGTCAAAGTTACCTTTATCATTATATTGTATTAATTCCTCAAGTAATGGTTCTGATAATATAGACTCAAGTCTCATATGACCAGATTCTACTTCTTCCTCTAGCCATTCTTTAATTTTACCTTCTCCCCAAAGTTTAATTTCCTTGTTCATATGACAGCCTTTCCTTCTGTTTACTTTGGAGTCTCTTACAATGTCTTTAATAATATCTGGTTGATCTGCTAATAAGTAGTCACAATGTTTATTGTTAAAATAAACAAATAAACCTGTATTTTGATTTTCGCACATTAATCTTGCATTATAGTATACTAGTAGTTTTCTCACATTTTCGTAGAACTCTTCTGATGTTTTTGGTCTACCAGTATATTCAGCAACTAGGATATCACTATATGATTCAAAATTCTGTATACGTTTATATATAAATACAGATCCTAATGAATTAGTACCAGATTGGTCATGATCATAAGGGTCACAACCTGCTATATATAAACCTATAGGTGCTTCAGGACATGGGTGCTCCCATATTACTATAGATCCTTCAGGATTCGCTTCTTTTGGTAATGGGTATTGTGTAATATCACCTGTTTTTTTAATACTCCATTTTACAGTTCCACCATCCCAAGTAAGATCACCTATTTGTTTATGATTCTGTAATTTCTTATTAGTTCTAATACGAGCTAATTGTTTTTGTAAATCTCTTTTAGGGAAGATATTACCAGTAAGCTCTGTAAATGCTTCTGCAGGAGTTTCAGCATGTTCAGCTACATATCTATCAATAGCTTGCATTGTTTTTGCATTCTTAAGCTCTTGCTCTCTTAATGATAGTATGTATTTTCTTGATGCTTCGTGATTAGTATTACCGTCATTATCCATAAACATACGATTTCCATTTTCATCTCTTGAATCTAGATTAGTATGTTGTGGAATAAAGAATCCGCAGTATTTACCACCTATTGCACAATCATCCCATATATTAGGGAAACCTAAGCAGTTATAGGACTCAGGATCATAAAATGCTTCACGTAATGGGGCTACTGCATCACCTTGATCACCACCAGTACCAAACATGATCATAAGTCCAAATGCTACACCATCATGTTCTACAGATGGTCTTGCAATTTGCCATGCTGCTTTTAATTCAGCAAATGTACCTGCCTCTTCCCAGAGTATGAGTACACCTCTTTTACCACGTACTGCATCAGGGTTATCTTTTAGAGATACACCGATAATTTCAGATTTATAACCAGCTTCAGTTTTATTACCATAATCATCAGTAACCCACATAGATGCTCTACGCCTCATAGATGTATTTACTGCTTGACGTTTTTTACCCCATGCTGTATATTCATCAATAAAGTCCATATAATCCCAAGCCTTAGTAAGGATACCGTCATCTGTAAGATATTGTTTATTTGATGCATATACATATGACTTTGATTCTGGTACAAGAAAGAAATTACGGCAAAGCATAGCACCACCTTTATATGAATAACCTTTACGTCTAGCTTTTGCTACACATAAATGTTTACCTTGTTCTTGTGCTTCCTCTATTGCTTGAAAGTAATAGTAATCATAATCATAGAAATCTGGGAATGTACGTTCACTGACAGATTTCCATTCTTTTAAACCAGTTTTCCTATTAGTTACCTCCCTATATACTTGTCTTACTATAGGACAATAATTTAAATAAAAATAATGGTAGCCTGTGATAAAGTCACCATCTTCTGCAGTATAACCATATATACATTTTTCTACTTCTTGATCCCAAAAGCTATAGTATTCAGTTGTGCCTTTAGGGTAAGCACAATAAGAGCCCGTCTCTACAAATGTAAGGGCGGGCTTCCTAAACTTATTGCTATTTTTGATTTTCTTATTGAAATCAATCATAATTGTTATCGATTAAACCACTGTTTGATCTTTAAACCTAGTCTCTTATACCAAGGTGCTTTAGTTGGTTTAAGATCCATAGATTTTGAATAAGCTTCTTTCTTTTCTCTATATGCAATTTCTTCAGCCAGTTCGATTTCTTTTCTAGCCTCATTCTCATGAGCTGGACCAAAATCAATAATCAAATCGAACGGTTTCTCTTCAACTTTAACTAGTTTAGCCTTACTTGTTTTCTTTGTGCTAGTAGTTTTCTTTTCCTTAGTCATAGTTCTTAATTTTTAACACTGCCTGTAACGGCAGTTAGTTTTATTTTGTTTCAAATTGTATTACTTATCGTACAGCTTGTCTATTTGATAGCTCATATGGATTAACTTCTACTCCACCTCTAACTCTACTACTTGCCATCTCTTCAGATCTCACAGCAGTTTCTAATGCATCAAGAGATTTAATAGTATTACCGAGCTTTTCCATACCTGCTAATATTAATTGAACTTTCTTATCATCTAACTCATCTTGTAAAGACTCTGCATAATATCTAGATACACTATCTAATTTAAGTCTTGCATTCTTAAGTAGTCCTAATATTAGGGTTTCATTGAAGTTAATATATGCTTGTTCTGCCTCTAATACCTCTACTGGTAATTTATAATTTGCATCTCCAAATAGTTCTTTCCTTAGTCTAGGTCCTATTTCTTCAGGACTCATACTTTGGACATATGGACTATCATATTTATTCTTGAGTACGATATAACTTATTTGTTTAGTGGCTGTTTCTTTATCTGCTTTATCAGCATCCCATAACTTTTTAAAGCATGGGATACCTAAAGCATCATTGTGAATAATCACTTTACCACCAAGTATGTCGAATAGTTTCATTAGTATTAATTAACAATCGCTAGGGGCACATGCTTCACAACATTCATTATGTCTATTTTTCTCGTATTCGAGATTTCGCTTAAAGTTGTTATATAATTCTTCACTCTTTATAATAGCAATATCTCTATCATCATCAATTCTATTATAAGAAGCATACAGAACAAGAACAACATCCCCAGTTTTTACCTCATACTCCTTACCATTAAATTTAAGGACACCATCTTCTTCAATTACCCAAGCCCAGTCGATGTTCAAATAATGATTACGAATAGAACTAACACTATTAAGATCATTGTCTTTTATTGCCAAAAGTGAGCTGTTACCAGCATAAATATATGTATTCATATTAATCTAAATTTATTTTAATGTATCTATTTTTGTAATGTCTATTCAATGCATCTACTGCTTCTTGTTGAGTATAAAATGCATTAACATACTCTGGGTTTTTACTGTACTGATTGATTATCTCCTTCAGTTGCTCCGCTTTCTCGTCCCTGTTCTGCATTCTCATTTTCTTCTTTATTATCAGTTGAACCAAATCCACCACCACGATCTTCGCCTGCTAATTCCTCTACAATTACAGGCTCCATCTTCGGATAAGGCATTACTACTAACTGAGCAATCTTTTCACCTGGCTGATAGATTGTAGGAAGAGCATCTGTAGTAATCTTGAATTTAAGAAGAATCTCACCTTTATAATCGCAATCTATAACAGCTACTGCATTACACATTGACATAGATCTCTGAGAAATAGAGGATCTCATAAAGATCAAACCCACATGACCTTCAGGAATCTCTACTGACAAACCTGTATGATATACTAATACTAACTTACCACTCTTATCAAATTCCTGAGTAAAGGAATTTGCTGTTAAATCTAAACCAGCATCATTAGGGTTAGCATAACTAGGTAATACTGCGTCTTCTTGTAATTTCTTAAATTTTAATTCCATATTATTTTCTTACTATATTGTTTCCTAATATTATTTCTGTCATTTGAGCTGCTAAATTTGCAGCATAATCTTCAGCAAATTGACTACGATTCGTGTCCTGTAGTATCTGTCTCAGATACAGTAGTATCACTTGTTGATTCAGTATTATTTGGTCTAACTTCTCCGAATCCGTATTTAACATATTTATTTACATTTTCTTTATATGTATCCAAAAAGTGTATTAAATGCTTCCTAAGTAAATTATACTCTAATACTGTTTCACAAACTCCGTTATCCTCATCATGCTTTGCAAACAAAGTATAAACATATCTACCATCTCTTATTTTAGCATCCTGTGTTTTCTTATCCCAATTTAATATTGGACTATAAGAAATTCTAACGTTAGAAAGGCCACTCTTTTTTACAGCTTTGTTGATTTCTTTATCATCCCATTTATATGTATATACCTTACTTTGGGCATTTTCTTCAGAATCTGCTTTTATAATATCTCTAAAGTTATCTATTACTTGTTCAAAATCAAGCACTTTCTTTTCATGCGCTATTTGTTCAAGAGTTTTAGTTTTACCAGATATTACATGTTTACTTAACCAAAGTAAAGCAATAGCATTCCATGCTACTTGTGCTAGATGCCTACATCCTGTGTCTTCATCAAAAGTTTCACTTTCAGCAGCGTATAAATGTCTTAACAATGCACCTTTGTATCTTTCATAACCATTCTCTAGATTTTGCCAGGTATTAACACCATACTTCTTAGCACCTTCTGTATATACTCTTGCAATGTCCTCAAGACAGTCTAACGGCATTAACTCCCATCTAGTCTTATCGTCTAGTTTATCATTCTTCATACCCGTCTGGTCTTGGCATTTCTTCAATTCGTATTGCATCTATTTCAGTTTTATTTTCGATTATTGCTTTAACAATTCTATGATAACCATCACATATTCTACCTAAATGATCAATTAGTATTGGATGACTTAAATCTGTGTCTTGTATCCTTTTACTATGCCAAATTATATCATCTAAGTTATTTATCTCCCAAGGTAAATGGTCTAGGTTTACTCCAGCTAATGGTAATTTAAATACAGGATAATTTTTCTCTTTTACCCAAGAAACTAAGTTTGAAGCTGCCCATATTTTCCCATCTGCTGTATATCTGTTTTCTGCTAAACCTTGTTTAGGATACGTTACTATTGGACTTTTTGGTTCTTTCTTTGCAAACATATTTCTTTTTTAATTTAATTTTAAATAAATAACTAAACATAATTGGCTTAATGTCTTTCTCATCTGAAATTGTATTTTGAGCAAATTTGAAAGGATGATTGCAAATTACTTCTACTACTTGATAAGGTATATTATATTTATGTGATAACTCTGTATAGATACTTGTTTTATTTTGCTGGACCATAAGTTACTTTATAGTACTTATTATTAATTATATTATCCAGAGTAATAGAAGACATGTCAAATGTCTCAGGTCTAACGCTATTAACTATAATACATATCTTATCTAATTCTGATGTTACATTGTCAGATGAGGTATAAAATATAGAATTTAAAAAAGCTATTTCAGCTTTAGAGTATTGTTTTCTAGGTTCTAATATTACTACTTCTTCTTCTGATTCCTTACTAAAGGGCTCTCCACTAATGCCATATAAAATAGTCTGTGTATCACGAATTAAGATTCCATTATTATATGGCAAATTCTTACCAATAAGTTTATACCACCATCTTTTTAATTTACCATAACTCTTCCATATCATTATGGAACCAGGTTTAATTACTAATTGTTTCATCATTTATCCTAATTATAATTGTTACTTGAACTCTGTCTCCAATGATCTCTGGTATTAGAGCTTTATTGACACTTAATTCATCTTCGGCTGGACCTGCTACTAGAATACCTTTTTGTTTAAAGGACTTGATATATCTACTTAAATTATCCTTAGTAATACCTAAGGTATTTATGATATGCTTTCTATTAGCTCTATTAGCTATATTCTTATTCTCATTTGGTTGTTTATTATAGTTAAGATCAAGTCTAATGAACTCTGCCATTAGTTCTAGTTCTCTGTCCGTAAGCCGAAGAATACCATTAAGTGAAATTAGAAACTCTGTAACAAGATCATTTTTGTTTACAGATTTTACTAATTTATTCATTTGTCTTATCTACATCTAAGATTTGTTTAACCGCCTTAATGAACTTCAGTAAGTTATAGTTTACTGTTTCAGATTCAACTTTTACACAAGGTTGAATTTTACCATTTTTATAATCTTCATTAACCTTCTGAATATTGTCTTGATACTTCTTAGTACAATCATCTAAGAAAGCTTCAAGTGCAATCAATTTTAATTCTGCATTAGACGGGATATATTCTTCATCTGTATTAGTTTCATCTTCAATTTCTTCACCCCATTCTTTCAAGTTACCTCCATTAAGAAGCTCTAATACATAGTTTGCAGTGATCATCATGTAACGTGAATTGGTATACTTATCATTACCTTTTGTACTTTCCATTACATACTCAATACCATCTTCTGTTTTAAAGATATCATCTCTCTTTGCACAACCAAAAGGCTTAACTACTTTATATTCTGTTCTCATATTCCTTATTATTTTTTAATAGTTCCTAACGCTAGTTTAATCCATTTATTTGCATCAAAATCAGGATCTTTTTCTGATATAATTCTACAATTATTTGGAGAATCACATACTTCGTATTGTTTGGGTTGGGTTACTAAACCCATGAGACTAATTGCTTCATTCTTAGATAATGTTAACTCTGTAGCATTTTCCAAAGAAGGATTTTTAATGTCTTCTGGAACAAATACTTTAATCGTACCATCATCTTGTATTCGAATAAATTTTGAGTACTCACCCAACATATTATTTATCATTTGTTGAATCATGACTATATAACGGTCCTTATTTAATTTTGTTGTATATTTTATGCAATAAAAAAGCCTATAGTTAATCACTATAGGCTTATATTAAAAATCCAACTAAATCTACTAAGCTTTGCTTTTCTTAATAAAAGCTACTACATTGTATGGATTCACTAATTGGCTATCCTTAAACAAGTCAAAATAAGCAGCTGCTTTAGCAGGGAAAGCTATTGTATCACCTACTTCTGGATGATTATTTTTGTCTTGCCATTCATAACCTGAAGGAATTGCTAGAACAATGCCTTTTCTAAATGTTGTTGGTACTTTCTTTACTTCAGTTTTAGTGTCATATTTATCAACACCATCCTTATCTTTCTTCCCTGTCGCAACAGGCTCAGTAATCTCTTTTTCTACGTATTCAACTGGTAACGGTTTGATCAGAATATCCCGAGTAAACTCGAACTTTAACGCTTTCTGAATATCATCGATGATGATCTTCTCATCTACTTGTACCGAACTATCATTATTTGTATTCTCTGCCATAAACTTAAATTTTTCTACTATAACGTTTGTTAGTATTAAATGTTCTATTTTTATTTCCTTTCATGAAAAATAACGCCGCCTGTGCAGCATACTTTCTTTGCTATGGATGGACAAATTTCCATGTTATAGAAACAGCAGCCATCACACCATCCTTGAGGCTGCTTTTCCATGTTATAAACTTTGCCATCAACTCTAATATACCCTTCTTCAAGGGCTTTATAAGCTTCTGGTTCTCCCATATTATTTGTAATAATACTTATTATGTTCTTCAGCTTTTTGTTCAACAGTACGCTCCATGATTATTTCTTTAATCCAAATTAAAGCAGCCTCAAATCCTGCTTTAAATGCAGATTCTTTTAATCCTTCCATCTCTTCGCACCATTGTTCAAATGCTTCACAAGATTCTTTGTCTTGATACCTTTCAATCTCGTCAATTAAATATTGTCTAAACATATTTTGATCCCTTTCTTTGATTAATAATTATACTGATCGTCGTCATCAGTAGGATCTAATGCATCTTCGAATTCATTAAAAAAGTAAAAGTCATCATCCATAATACTATTATTATGTATTTATATTTTATATCCAGAGTAGGAGTATATAATTTTTTATTGTACTACTATATACTAACCTACAAGTATGTGTAGTAACGTTACAGTATTCATTTTTGTTCTATTGTTTACTCTAGATTAATGATTTTTCTTAGGTCTTAATAGATGATTTTTGTTAAAAACACATGGTAAATAGCAGTGTTTACAGCCATTATCTTCTACAGTTCTATCACATTCCCTAGCTTTTTGTTTAGAGAAAAACCACCTAACAACCCATACTGGTAGCTTATAAAGATCAAAATTTTTTAACATTATTTATGATTATTTAGCATATCTACGAGAGTTTCGTAGACAATTCATTAACTTGTTGCCTTAATTCATTTACAAATCTAGTAGCTCCTTTAGGTCCTGTATACCCTAAATCTGGTATTTTATACATATGATCACCAATACTATGTATACCATACACATTATTATCTTTACTTAAGATAGTTTCTGCCTCTTTAACTGTTAATTCTTTTAACATAATTTAACTATTTATAACTTATCTTATACCCTAGTAATGTTAATAATTCATAAAATTTGTTAATATCCCTAAAGTAAAGAGTGTAATTTATCGATATATGAGTAATTGCATTTACATGATCCGCTAATGTTAAGTTAGATATTGCTATTGCTTTACTTCCATCAGCACAATTCCAATCACTTACGTCTGCCCATAGGGTTTCAAAGTCACTAAAATCATAATAGAGACGACCACCTATAATCTCAAATCCTTTATCTTTTAATTCTTGTTCAAATATCATAATATTAAGTTTTTAATAGTAACGTGTATAAGGGGGTATTGTTATAAAAATTTTATAAAATAAAAATTGTATTATATAAGTTTGCGTGTAGAAACTAGTATATACAAACACCCCTCCCTATCATGCATCAAGGAAACACCCCCGGTACTTATGCATCAAATCAATTTATCTATCAGCTGATTGTGATTAATCAAGCAGTTGCAACGGAAGGCGGTTGCAATGTAGAACTACTGCTGAGGGGCAGACAGCCGAGACGACTATGAAGTGTACAATCACTAGTCTAGAAGCGAAGCAAGCAGAGAATGGAAACTGGTACGTGAACATCCTAGCACAGCCAGAAGGTGATCCGTTTGCTGAGGAGTTGAAGTATCGTATGTGGTGTAGCGAAACACTAGCTAACAAGCTAGCTGCTAACGCACCTGAGACTATCGAACTCAACAGGGTACGTGTAGAGGTTACTCCTTATCAGAAGGTGTCTGATGATGGGTCTATCTCAGAGAATGTACTCACTAGTCTGTCTGTTGTATGCAGACAGTTCAAGGGCGAGTACGTAGACGAACCACAAGAGATGGCAGACAAGCTACGCAGGAATCTGCTGCGTGACGGTCTCATCGTAGACGTAGATGTAGACCCGTACGAGGGAGCTACAGGGGATCTACCAGTGTAAGGGAGAGGGCTTCGGCCCTTTCCTTTTTAACTAATGCATCAAGCTAATTAACTTATTTGGTTATTGTAATTATTAAAATTAAGTGTTATGGAAAAGATTTTAAAGAGTTTTGACGGTATTACTGTAGAAGTAGAGGTAATTAAACGCTATGGTAGTGTAGTTATTGGTCTGTGCCAAGACCGTATTTGTGCGTTTAATGAGTTAGATGACACTGCTAGGCCTAAGGCTTTAGTTGACTGCTTAGATGTGGTTGCTGAGCTAGGTGGGGATTATGAAGGTTAGCTAAATAGCTAACCTTTTTAATCCTACCATGCACCAAGTTTATTTCCCTCTTAGCCGATTGTGAAGGTATATTGTGTTTATATTTTCATTGAGTACACCAGTTTCTTACAAATAGGTTTAGGACTATCCTTGTAAATACTTAGCTACTACAACATTGATTCCTATAATCATAACGCCAGAGTAGAGAATCCCTATTGTAAGTTTTTTGGGTGTTAAGCAGCAGCCGCAGCTGCATAATATTTTATTTTTTATGATTTAAGTTTTCTAGCGTCCTATAGTTTAATTTAGACTATAGGTTTCGGTGAAGGTTCTAACTGAGTAATGCGTATCAGAACCAACAAAAAACTCAATAACTTCCCAAGACATTGAGGGCACCAGTTTCTTTAGAACTTTAAGGCTGAGAATGTGCATAAAGTGAAAATAATCATCGGATAAAGGTAGATTAATCTAAAGTTTTAGGTGTAATTTGATTATTAATCAATAAAATCATATATTATGATAGCAGTAGTAAGATGTTACAAACACACGTTACCAATAGTAGTAGAGGTATTTGAAGGACATGATGAAAAAACACAGAGGGATGCTAGTGATTTAGCAGCTATCCTAAGTAGGAAGAACAAATGTGAGTATAAAGTATTAATTGATATTACTTGTACTGGTACGTAAAGGAGTAGGCTATAGCCTATTTTCCTTCTTACAATGCACCAAGTCAAATTTCCCTTCTAGCATATTGTGAGGAGTATAGGATACTGCTGTGATTTATGTGTATGTAATTGATAAAAGAGTGTTTGTAAGTTTGAAAATACTTTACTCTTTTTTTAGTCTGCCCTAATCACATTTGCTTAAACTACATTTGACGCGTACATATAATATATAGCGTATCCTACTCTTTACATAAACAATCAAACAATTAAATAATCAAACAATTAAGGAGGACAAACAAATGAAATGTATTATTATTGAACACGAATTCGCAGAGGCAAACACAGGTAACTTGTATTGCAAACTAGAAGTAAGACCTGCAAACG
>OHME01000482.1_pt1 | contig 24291 bp, 22 predicted proteins | sample 1569201 | NCBI WGS metagenome assembly OHME01 (sample SAMEA3879587, study PRJEB24766) | human gut metagenome | biome: human-associated habitat; feature: feces | place: USA | collected 1985/1987
CGTGCGCGGGAGCTTCTCTGTATCTTTCGATGGTATGATTCTATCACACTTTTGTAGCGTGTGCATCCGCGTTTTTAGACAGGGCAGTGATGATTGTGCTTCTCTCCTTGGAAGCACATGATTGCCTCGCTATCTGCTGCACCGTTCCGCGGATAGTTCCACCTGCTGTTGCCAAGCGCATACACAGGTGTTTCAGCTTCTGCCGAACCGAAAACTGAATCTATTCTCGATGTTTTTCTTTGTTGCTCATACATTTCCTTTCTTTGCGTCTCTTTGGCGCACGTTTTTTTTATCGGACGATACGAAAAAGCCCCTCGCGCCGTACGCGGGAGCTTCTCTGCATCTTTCGACGATATGATTCTACCACACTTTTGTAGCGTGCGCATCCGCGTTTTTAGACATGGCTTGTCTTTCTTCTTTATCCGTCACATTTTTCAATCCCTATCGGGTATAATTCCACCATCCTTATTGACTTTCGCCCCGATTGGGTATAAAATATAGTGATGATTTAAGCCTTTGGAGGTGTTTATCGTGAACAAGATTGCCCAGTTTGTCCGCGAAAGCCGCAAGGCTGCAGGACTCACACAAGAAGAATTTGCTGTTCGTTCCGGTCTTGGACTTCGCTTTGTCCGTGAATTAGAGCAGGGAAAGCCTACTGTCCGCATGGACAAAGTAAATATAGCACTTGCTATGTTTGGCATGGAAGCCGTCCCCGGCAGAAAGGAAACAGACTGATGGACGCATTTAGAGCAGGATTTGTTTATGTCGAAGATTGCTATGCTGGCACACTTTCTGAGACAGAAGATGGCTACCGCTTTGCCTATGATGCAGATTATCTAAGCAGCGAGAATCCGAGAGCAGTTTCGCTGACTCTTCCGCTGCGTGATGAGCCTTATGACTCCAGCACACTATTTTCTTTCTTCGACGGTCTCATTCCAGAAGGGTGGCTGCTAAATGTTGTCACGCGCAACTGGAAACTTAATCGAAAAGACCGTTTTGGTTTGCTGCTTGTCGCATGTCGTGATACGATTGGCAATGTAACCATTCAGGAGGTGCGCAAATGATCTGCCTTTGCTGTGGAAAGCCCATCAAGAATGAAGAAGCTGCCTCCTGCGGCTGGCATCACTCCTGCATCAAACATTTCTTTGGAACTACCAGATTACCTGAAATCACCATTTCAAACGAAGCATTAGAATGGATTGCAAATGAAACAATCAGTAAGGGCTACACTGTACCGGGTGTGCAAAAAAAATTGTCGCTGCACCTGTCCAAAGAAGAGAAAGCTCGCCTAACTTTAGTTGGTTATCCATCCGGATATATTCTAAAGCCGCAGACAAATGAGTATCGTGCCTTGCCAGAAGCAGAGCAAATGATTATGTGTATGGCCGATGCAGCAGGCATCACCACAGTACCGCATGGACTCATCCAATCAGATGGTACATATGCTTATATTACGAAGCGTGTTGACCGCATGGTGCTGCCAGATCAATCAATTCGACTGTTAGCTATGGAGGATTTCTGTCAATTAACCTATCGGTTGACAAATGACAAGTATCAAAGTTCCTATGAACGATGTGCCAAAGTCATTGACCGATGGTCTTCACAAAAGGGGTTAGATATGGCAGAATTCTTTATTCGCATTGTTTTTTCTTTTCTGGTGGGAAATTCCGATATGCATTTGAAAAACTTTTCATTGCTTGAAACTGCCCCCGGCTCACAGGAATTTATGTTGTCTCCCGCGTATGATATGCTTCCTGTAAACATCGTATCAAATGACACAGAGGAAACCGCTTTGGCGTTGAACGGCAAAAAGAGCAACTTGCGCAAGAAGGATTTCTTTGCGTTAGCAGCAGCCTGCCACTTGTCGTCCGCTGCTGCTGAAAAGATGATTGGAAATTTGATTAAAAAGGTTGACGTGCTGATTTCTATTGCCGAACATGCTGAAATTCCCGATGATATTCGGCAAGCCTGCATTGCACTGCTGATAGAGCGTGCCGCTGTATTTGCATAAAGGAAAAGAGCCCTATCGGGTATAATCCTGCATTCGGCATGCATTTTATCCCCGATAGGGTATATTCATGATGTCAGCTATCTTTTCCAAGAAGCCAGTCTGTAAGGTTCTTTACGCGAATGCCATTATAGTTTCCTACTGTCAGGCGTTCTGATGTAAGGACTACTTTTTCGTAATTATCGCGGATTTGTGTCAATGGACGCATTTCGCGGTCAAACGTCTCCTGTGCCGTCATATCTGCTGTTACCTGATAGTAGCTGTATTCGCCATGCTTCTCCGCCACAAAATCAACTTCCGTGCTTCCGAGCTTGCCAATCATCACCTGATAGCCCCGTCGCAAAAGCTCAAAATAGACTACATTTTCAAGCGTGAAGCCGAAATCGTAATTTCTGCGGGGGAGAATGTGGTTTCTCAAGCCGAGATCAACAATGTAGAACTTTTTGTTGACCTTCAGAAGCTGTTTTCCCACAATGTCGAAGCGCTCAGCAGGATAAAATATGAATGATTCTGTCAGCGCATCCACATAATCATCCACCGTATTCGGAGAAACTTTTCTGCCGGAAGAAATCAGATAGTCGGTAATGCTGCGAATGGAAACAGGGCTGCCCACCACGCTTGCAAGGTATTTGGCAATTGATTTCAGCAGGGCAATGTCTGTAATTTTCCGCTTGCTCGGCTCGCTTTCGCGCCGCACCTGCCTATCTTCGATGTCTTTCACGATAACGGTATTGTAGATGCCCTCCAAATAGGTTTCCACTTTTGCTGTGGTGCGCCCCATCCGAGCGACGTAAGGCAGTCCGCCGCATTTCAAGTACTCCGCAAAGCCGTTCTCTTCGTCCATCCCTGTAATCGTCAGAAATTCTTTCAGCGAAAGCGGGAGCATCTTAATCTCCACATAGCGCCCTGTCAGAAGCGTGGCAAGGTCGCCAGAAAGCATGTACGCATTAGAGCCGGTGATGTAAATATCCACATTGGGCTTCACATACAGACTATCCACGACCTTTTCAAAGTCAGCAACCTTTTGAATTTCATCAAGAAAGATGTAGGTGTTTTTTTCGGGAATCAGCCGTTCTTTCAGATATGCGTACAGCTTTTTGTAATCCAGCAGTTCCTCATACTCCAATTCCTCGAAGTTTATCGAAACAATCTGCGCATCTGCAATGCCATTCTCCTTGAGCCAAGTTTGATACTGCGCCAGCAATGTGGATTTTCCGCAGCGGCGAATGCCGGTCACGACCTTGATGACTTGTTCGTCCTTCCAGCCAATCAGCTCGTCAAGATACTCTTTTCGCTCTACCACTGAATACACCTCCTGCAAGAAGTATCTCTATTATAGAACAGAATATTCTCGAAGTCAATATAGTATTCCGAAATCGGAATTTTTTTGTGTTTTCACGCAATCATATTCCCAATAGAAATCAGCCGATACCATTTTCAAATAAGAATCGCCGCGAATCTTTGTATTCTGACTAACGCAAATGAACCCCAGCATACCGCGCTGCGCATAGTATCCACAGACTGTTATTGATTAGCGCTGCAAAGTCGGTCGAATGTTAAAAGTTTTTGCATTGCAGTGCATTTACTTTATTTTTTCGCCGATTTGTGCTATACTAATGATACAGGAGGTGTACCACATGATAGATTCTCATGAACTTAGACGGCGCGACAGCTATTTGAATAAGCTGATTGGCTTTCAGGATACGGAACCAGTCAAGGTTATTACCGGTATTCGCCGCTGCGGTAAGTCCAGTCTGTTAAAGTTGATGGTTCAGCATTTGAAGGATACCGGTGTTCTGCCGGAGCAGATTATCGAGATGAATTTTGAGTCCTTTGATTTTCATAAGATGAGTGCTGACGATGTCTACCGATATGTGAAAGAGCGCATCATCGCCGGAAAGAGGATGTACCTTTTCTTTGACGAGCTGCAGCGAATCAAAGCATGGGAAGATGCAGTAAACGCTTTCCGTGTGGACTTTGATTGCGATATCTATGTTACCGGGTCGAATGCCTATCTTCTTTCTTCGGAGTATGCCACCTATCTCTCCGGACGGTGCGTAGAAATCAAAATGCTGCCGCTCTCTTTCCGCGAATTTCTCGATTTTCATGGTTTTGATGTTCGTGAAACGCAAAGTGCGCTTGGCGGGCTTCGCAAACAGGTATTCGATAAAAACAATGAACGCTATGAGTTGCGAGAGGTTTTCGCTGCCTATATGCGCTTCGGCGGGATGCCTGGCATCGCTGATGTTGGTCTGGAGCAGGAAAAGGTGCTGGCACTTCTTGATGGCATCTATTCCACAGTCGTAATCCGCGATATTCTGGAGCGAGAAACTCGCAGAGGGCAAAAGCAAATCACAGACCCTGCGCTGCTTCGCAAGATTATCCTGTTCCTTGCAGATAATATCGGCTCCAGCGTTTCTATTGCCTCCATCGGTAATACACTGGTAAACGAAGGGCTTTTGGACGATGGTAAACGCAAGGGTACTCCCAGCGCACATACTGTACAAGCCTATGTGAATGCGCTGTTGGAGAGCTACTTCTTCTATGAAATCAAACGCTTTGACATCAAGGGCAAAGCCTACCTCCGCACGCTCGGAAAATACTATATCGTTGACATCGGACTTCGCAATTATTTACTGGGTTTCCGCAATCGCGACAGCGGTCACGCCATCGAGAATGTCGTTTACTTTGAGCTTCTTCGCCGTGGCTATGATGTAGCAATCGGCAAAATCGGCAATGGCGAGGTGGATTTCATCGCAACGACAGCTGACGAAAAAAAGTATATTCAGGTAACGGAGTCCATGATGAGCGAGGACGTGCGCAAGCGTGAACTCGCACCGCTGCAAAGCATTCGTGATAACTACGAAAAAATCGTGTTATCTCTTGAGCCGGGACTTGATACTTCCTATGACGGCATCAAATCCGAGAACCTCATTGATTGGCTTCTCAACGAATAAGCACTGCATTTTCAAAGAAACGTTCTTTGAGCCCCCACCGCAGAATGTATCGATTATAATAGGTAGAAACTCATCCAGAAATGTCAAAGAGCCCGCCAGCACACCGTGTTATTCACAGTATGCTGACGGGCTAAAAATACTCAACCCTTTTTCTTTACAAAGCAGCGTTTTTTATAGAACGCAATGCCATAGCAATGAATGTGGTCACTCTCATACTCATCTTCAAAATCCTTGGCATACATTCTTTGGTCAATTTGCCGCAGCGCCTTGTCACATGCAGATTCCAAATCGTCTAATGTCATCGCGCGTTTCGCTTCAAAAATAGCCACCCGGCCATTGATCGTATCGCAGACAACGACATCACTTCGACCTTCTCCATGTTCCTTGTTTGAATCCACCTGATATCCTGCACCAGCGAAAATACCGCTCAGAAATGCGTGATAAAAGTCCTCTCCATAATCATGGTAGCTTATGGTGCGCCTTAATAGTGTGCTCACTTCCCTTGTGATGCTTTCGCAGTCGCCACGCCACACGGCTTCAAAAAGTGCATTCTTATTCCATTTAGAAGCACTTTCCTCAAACCATTCAGCGACCTCTGTTTCAAAAATCTGTTTGATTTCCAAATTCGGAATTTTCAGCGCCACCATGTTATCCGGAAGAGCTTCATTGATTTCACCATCTCTGACCCGTGTCAAATAGCCCGTCAGGTACATCATGCTCCATAGATTTTCCTCAGATGAGTGCAAATAGTCATACGTCAGATTTTCATCCACTCTCTGTACGATATATCCGCCGCTCATCAGCGTTTCCATTTTCTTTGTAATGCTTGTGCCGGCATAATCAATGAACGAGCGAATGATTGCGTTGTCACTCGTATCTTTCCAGTACTCATCTGGTTCTGCATTGGAATTTTTCTGCAAATCATCAATATAGCACATCACATCCCAAGGGCAATAGACATCAGCATCACCGAAATGATAACCATCATACCATTTCTTTATGACTTCTTTCTTCCCCTTGATGCCTGCATCTTCAAGGATTTTATCCACTTCGCTTTGAACAAATCCATAGTATTCGTTAAGGTGAGACGAAGTAATTGTGTTCGAGACGAAATTGTTTGTGCCTGTAAAAATGCTCTCCTTTGCAATTTTCAGGCATCCAGTAACCACGGCAAGTTGAAGATACGGATTATCCTTTAATGCCTGCATAAATCCCTTCATGATTTCAAGCATTTCTTTGTAGTAGCCGTTGCTGGTTGCTTTCGCCATAGGAACATCATACTCATCAATGAGAAGAATTACATTTTTATGATAGTGTCTGTTCAGAAACTCTGAGAGAATTTGAAGTGAACGCATCACTTCAACCTTTCCCGCGTGCTTATACGCAATGTTCCAAAACAGCTTCTTTTCTTCTTCGTTCAGCACCGAGCTTTGCATCAGATATTCATGTTTCTTATAAAGTTCTCCAATTTCATAAACAAACTGCTCATACGCAGTTGAAAAATCGTTTCCCTCAACTGCTTTAAGACTCAAACTCATCACAGGCCACTGGTTCATCCACGCATCGCAAATATCCTTTTGCTTTGAAATTTCCAGTCCTTCAAACAAACTTTTGCTATCTTTTTGAATGTCTAAGAAGCACTCAAGCGTACTCATTCCTAACGTCTTTCCAAAGCGGCGCGGGCGAGTTATTAATGTAACTTGCGTACCGGACGACTTGAGTATTTCACCAATCAGCCCTGTCTTATCGACATAGTATAGACTTTCTCTACGGATCTTTTCAAATTCGGATTTTCCCTTCGGAATGTTCAAAAAAGCCATGCTACCTACTCCCTTCCGAAGCATTACTACCAAGGCTGCTCTTGCGCATAACCCTCAAAAGGATATTGAACCTCAGTGTACTTTGATTTTACCATCTATCTCTGGAAATAGCAAGTCAATCGGACGGAATAGCCGGCGATATTTTTCTCATGCCACTTGTCAAACAACTTCTTCGCTGCAGCCATGATGCACTAATTGGAAAGTTCGACAATGCCACGGTGGATTTCATCACAATCTCACCGATTGCCTGTTCAAGAAATAAGCGCTGCATTTTCAGAGACACGTTCTTTGAGTCCCCACCGCAGAATGTACTTATTATGATAGGTAGAAACTCATCCTGAAATGCCAAAGAGCCCGCCAGCACACCGTGTTATTCACAGTATGCTGACGGGCTGAAAATACTCAATCCTTTTTCTTTACGAAGCAGCGTTTTTTATAGAACGCAATGCCATAGCAATGAATGTGGTCACTGTCATACTCATCTTCAAAATCTTTAGCGTACATTCTTTGGTCAATTTGCCGCAGCGCCTTGTCGCACGCAGATTCCAAATCGCCTAATGTCATCGCACGTTTCGCTTCAAAAATAGCCACCCGACCATTGATGGTATCACAGACAACGACATCACTTCGACCTTCTCCATGTTCCTTGTTTGAATCCACCTGATATCCAGCACCAGCGAAAATACCACTCAGGAATGCGTGATAAAAGTCCTCTCCATAAAGCGGGTGCAACTTAGGGATTTCATAATCCCGGAAATATCGGCATAGTCGTGTCATGCGGCTATGCCGTTTTTCCTTTTCCGTCTGGCTGTGGCGGATTGAATGAGCCAATACAATTCCATACGATTCTGAGCTTCTGCACCTTTTTGCCGCATACACGTTCAGCTTGGAAAACCTCAATACGCTCAACAAATTCCCTTATGATCTCCGCATTCAGTTCGCGGATATCTGTATGCTTTCGTACAAGAGCAATGAAGCTATCCACATTCACACGGTTCTCCTGCTGAGCGACAATATTACCTCGAAGCACCGTGATGCGTTCTTCCAGTGTCTTTTGCTCCGCTTCATAACTTTCGGACATCTTGGCAAAACGCTCATCGGATATCTTGCCCTCGACATTGTCCTCATAGAGCCGCTGAATGATGGTATCGAGCTTGTGAATCCGTGTCTGAGCCTGCTCCCGTTTTTCGTCTCGGAGCGTCTTTTCGGTTTCGGCTTTGGACAACTTTGTGACCATTTCTACGAACGCGTCCTCGTGCTCACGCACATAGGCGGTTACATTGCGGATACCGTCCAGCAGGAACTCCTCAATAACGGAATTGCGGATCTGATGTGAGGAACAGACTTCTTTTCCCCGTTTACGATAGGTGGCGCAAACCATGTACTCGCTTTGCGGTAGATTGCGCCCGCGCACCTGATACAGCTTCGCACCGCAGTCGGCACAGAATACCATGCCGGACAAAACAGCCTGTTTCTGTCCGCATAGCCGTTGGCAAGTAGCTGCTCGGAGCAGGCATATAGTTTCTCCACAGCCTCACCGATAGCCTCTGCGCTGCGGCCGACATCACGCACCGTTTTCACGATGATGCAGTCAGGCGCACGGTCGCCGAACCAGAGATAAAGCGTAGCCGGGCACTTCCGATTAGCACGGCTGCATCCGCTGATCTCCACATTGAAACCGTTGCCGAAATCCCGGTACAGGCACTTTTCCAAGTCGATGGTGCGGATGCTGTAGTTTTCACCGAGAGCCTTTTTCAGCTCCGGCAGTGACAGGTAATGTACCATTGTCTGTTTTCCTCCTTCCTGAATTGATGCTGCGGGTAGCAGTGGGTGGCAGTACGGGTAGCGGCATTTTTGAACACTGCAACCCCCAAAAAGCCTTGTGTATCAAGGACTTTCGCCTTACGGGTAGCAGGGGTAGCAGCTGATGCCGAGTTTATGCCCACAGGAAATAATCCTTGTATGCATTTCTCTGACTCGCTTCCCAACTTTATTTTTTCGGCTGAGAAGTTGGAAGAACTGCTACCTCTGCTACCCAGTGCCCTAAAACCCTTACCGCTCTTGTGTTTTCTTGGGTAGCAGCAGTAATTTTTACTGCTACCCGTACTGCTACCTCTGCTACCCGAATTACAGAAAATCCGTACCATTATAGCCGTATTCCCTTGCGTACTGCTCCTTGGCTTCAAGCGTCAGCGTGTAATCCTTGTAGTAGGTGTTGCCCTTCTGCCGTGTGGTCATCTCTGCATATAGCTTGCCGAGATGCTCGGCAAGCTCCTCACGAAACTCTTTCGCAGTCTTGGAAAAGCCGTTATTGTTATCCCGGCACCATGCCTGATAGACACGGTAGATGCGCCCGGTGGTGCAGTGTTTTTGTATCCTGCCATTCTGCCACGGGCACATACACTCCTCAAAGAAGCTGACGACCGTGCTGTTTTCGGACATATACCGTGTCCGTGCTGCCGAGATACTCTCCGGCTCGGAAAAGCGATAGCCGTTGCGGATGACCGTTTGCAGCGCCCGGATCGCCTTGTAAACGATGCCGCCGCGCTCGGCGTACAACTTGTCCAGCAACCGCTTGTCCTGCTGCTCCTTTGGGATGACGTTGGGACAGCGGACGACCATGATGCGGTTATATACCCACTGGCCACCGTCGCCGCCGAATTTCGGAAGCCGGTTCATACAGAACCAGAGCAGGCCGTTGTATGTGAATTCAAACGCCTGCTGCCCTTTGAACTTGGCATAGAGGCTGTCGCCGCCGGTGATCTTTTTAAAGGTCTTCAGCTCGTCCACAGTCAGAAAGCTCATATCCGAGGAACCGGCGAGGCGTGTGCCGTAGATCGCGCCGATGCCGAAACGGGCCTCGATCTCCTTCAGGTCAATGCCGATGAAGTTGCCTTTGCCGAGCAGCCGCTCCACAAGGCTTTTGAGCTGGGATTTGCCCGTATCGCCGTCGCCTACGAGGAACAGGGACTTTTTCAGCCGCCAGCCCTTGATGTTGGAAATACATACGCCGATGAATTCCAGCAGCAGCCGCTCGATTGCGGGATCGCCGTTCGTAAGCTTTTTCATATACGCATCGAAAACCGGCGTCGGCTCCGGTCTGCCCGTCCAGTCGCACAGGATCTGGATCGTGGAATACACGGTCGGCGTGTGCGGAATCAAGACGGTATCCGTTTCGGTGACTCGGAGCAGACCGTTCTTGAAATTGATCAGGTTTTCGTCGGCATCAAGCTCCTCCTGACTTATATAGTTGAGATCGGTGGTGATGTGCTGCAAGGCTTCTGCGACCTTGCTCATCTTGACCAGCTCCTCGTCATAATCGGCAATACACTGCTTGATAATGCCCATGAACATATCGTTGGAATACAGCCGGTAGCAGCCGTTCTCGTAGACATATTTCAAAAGCCCCTGCTTACCGTTATCCCTAACGAGGATGTAATTCAAATTCTCTCGAACATATCTCGCCAGCAGCGGTGTCACGATGTACGGCTCTCCGGTCGCTTTGTTAAAGCGGATAAAATACGGGTGCTCCATCTTAGATTTGTGGAGTATACCGTCGCAGGCTTCGATGCCTTTCTCGATGGTGGCCGTGCGGTAATCCTCACGCTCCCACTTTTCCCGGTACAGAGCGGAGGAACGGAACACCCGGTCAATCATCTCCGGGTCTGCGCCTGTGCGAAATGCGATCATGGCGCACAGTGCACAGTCTGCCTCGGACTGGGAACCGTAGTCGGAGAAATCTCCGTCGCAGTATAGCTTGCGGAATTTCTCGCCGTTTTTCTGCTTCAGCAGATTGGCCACGATGTCGAACAGCTCACGGTCGTCACCGTCCCGCTTTTCACTGTATTTCACCTTCTGCTTTCGACGCATATCCTTGTCCAGCGTAACGAGCAGTGCGTCCGTACACTCTTTCAGCGGAACATTACGTATCACATTGCCTGTATAAACGGCAAAGCGATTTGTGATACCGCCGCAGTACAGCTCCGTGCTGTTGTGCGGATTTTTCATGTAGAACGCTTTGTCCAGTCGCAATTTTCCGTCTTTATCAAGATAGGTCGGCACTTGGTTGATATCGCATTTCCCGTAGATATGGATACCGCCGCCGCTGACTGAATACTCGGCATAGGAGTTGAATCGTTCAAGCATCAGCTGCACAAATGGGTCGGAGAGTTCCTTGTGGTCGATATCCAAAAAGAAGTACCCTTGCGGAATCTTGAATCCGACGCCGTTATAGCCGCGCTCTTCGGCGGCTTTGAAAGCCTCATCGTATGTCACCCATGTGTGTGCATACTCGCTGTTCGTGCCTGTCGCTGCGCCGCTTGCGGAGATCGGCACCTTCGTGCGCTTGCCCTTGCGGGTCTCATAATTCCAGCAGAGCCATATCTTTTGTGATTTCAGCTCGTCCATATGCATTTCACCGTCACCCCCTCTCTCTGCGTTATTTTCACGGCGCTCACTCCTGCTTGTTTGAAGTGATGACCAGCCACTCACGAAAAGCGTCAACGGGAATGAGGCTCCTTGTGCCGATGCGGATGAACGGAAAGCCATCCGATTTTACAAGCTCGTACGCCTTCGGCAGGGATATTCCCAGCTGCGCAGACAACTCTTGTACACTCATGGTCGTTTTCTCCATGTACTTCTCTACCTCCATTTCTGTAAATTTGGGCGCAAAAATACCACCTTCAAAAATCTCGCATGGATTTTCATGGGTGGTCACGTCAGCACAATATTGGCTTTTCCGTTTGTCATGATCTGCCGGACTGCATTGTAAGCCGTAAGGTCTTTCACGCCGCAGTCGTTTCGCTTGTCGATGCGTTCCTCTCGCTGCTTGATTCGGCGGTTTTCACGCTGGCGTTTTCTGTCTTTCAAGTTCATTGCCTCCTTCTGAAAAAATATAGACTGCTCCCGCAGGTGCGGGAAACAGCCTTTCCTGGTTGACATCCGCGAATGAGAAATACGTTTCTCACCTATCTCACTCACATTATATAACTTTGCGTTATTCGAGTCAATAGCAAAACAGAAAATTTTTCGTAGAATTTTATACGATTGTAGAACCCAATAGAATCTATTCTCACAAACGACTTGACGAAACTCACTTATAGTAATATAATATGAGTGAAATCCAAGACGAGGTGTGAGAACCATGTTTCCTGAACGACTGAAAGACCTTAGAAAAGAAAAAGGCATGACACAGATCGAGCTTGCCACAGCACTTGGCGTATCCAGTGGCACCATTGCCATGTGGGAAACTGGAAAGCGCAAGCCCAGCTTTGAGATGTTTGAAAAACTGACGCAGGTTTTTGATAAACGAATCGATTATATTCTTGGTACGTCCGATGATCCAACCCCAGCCAAACTGAACGACATGGAAGTCGCACAACTGGGAAACTGGGCAATGCAGGAGGAGTACGAGGATGTGATGCGTAAATACTCTCTGCTCGATGATTTCGGACAGAAAACGATAGCTGCCGTTTTGCGCATGGAGTTCGCTCGTTGCCAGGAGCAAGGAACCCTAAAAAGTGGGAAAAGCGTGTCCGTTTCCGTAAAAGTGAGAGATTTTCCGGATGAAGTGCTTACTGCGAATACAACGGAGGGTGAATAATGGATTTCACTTTATTGATTGAAGGGTTGCGTCAGGCAAAGTGCATTACCCCCTTGGAAAAGGATATTCTGGATACATGGGACGAGCTTCAGAAATCCCCGTTTGACCGCAGCTCTGCGCAACTGCAAATAATGCAGAACAATGCAAATCATCCGGAGATTCTTGCCGCGATCAAGGCGCTGCCAACAACAGTTGTTCGTCCTTTTGACCAGGTAACGGAATCCGATATCCGATATAATTTAGGGAAACAACTTGAGGCGCTTGCCGTGAAAGAGGGGTGACCGACCAATGGCTAACAAACTGGAACTGACTTGGTACGGCAAGGACGAGCCGATTCGAGTCGAGCCTCGTTTACTTATTGAAAACACAGAGCTTTCCAATACCGCCGCCGACCTGGATACGCAGAATATGCTGATCCATGGGGATAATCTGCTGGCACTGAAAGCACTGGAAAGTAAATTAGCTGGGCAAGTAAAGTGCATCTATATCGATCCGCCGTACAACGCAAATGCCGCAAACATATATGAAGACAATATTGAACATAGTCTTTGGCTCAATCTGATACGCCCGCGCCTACAAATTATGTGGAGGCTTTTGGGTGATACGGGTTCCATATGGATAAGCATTGATGACAATGAACGTGATTATCTGAAGGTTTTGTGCGATGAGGTATTTGGCCGATTATCTTTCCTTGCCTCCATTGTATGGCAAAAACGTTATTCACGCGAGAACCGAGAGGCGATTGGCGACTCACATGAATACATTCTTGTTTATGTAAAAGACAAAGATGCATTTAAAAAGGCAAGAAATTATCTTCCACTTGCAGAAAAACAACTCAAAGCGTACAAAAATCCGGATAATGACCCTCGAGGCGCATGGCAATCAGTTTCGTTGCTTGCGCAAGGATACCGGCCCAATCAAATGTACGAAATTGTTGCCCCAAATGGGAAAATACATACACCGCCACCGGGAAATTGTTGGAAAGTCGTAGAGCCAGAATTTAAGAAAGCGCTTGCGGACGGACGAGTGACCTTCGGAAGTGACGGAAATGGCGTGCCTCGCAGAAAACAATTTTTATCAGAAGCAAAGGGAATTGTACCATGGACGTGGTGGCCGCAGGACGAAGTCGGCCACACTGGTGAGTCTAAGGACGAAGTAAATGCTTTGTTTGGAAGTGATATTTCGTTTGATACCCCCAAGCCCGAGCGTTTAATTCAGCGCATCATCCATATTGCCTCCAATCCCGGCGATTTGGTTCTTGATTCCTTCCTCGGTTCCGGCACCACGGCTGCCGTCGCGCAGAAAATGGGGCGGCGTTGGATTGGCGTGGAAATGGGCAATCACGCCTATACCCATTGCAAAGTGCGCATGGATAAGGTCATTGCCGGAGAAGACCCCGGCGGCATTACCAAGGCGCAGAACTGGCAGGGCGGCGGTGGGTACCGCTTCTATGAGGTAGCACCTACGCTCATTAACAGAGATCCCTTTGATGAATATGTCATCAACGAGGACTATGACGCCAATATGCTGGCTGCGGCGGTGGCTCTGCACGAGGGATTCCGCTATCAGCCGGATGGAGACCTGTTCTGGAAACAGTCTGTAGGCAACGAGAACAGCTACCTCTTTGTGACTACCCGCCACCTGAACAGCCCCTATCTGGACTCCATCAAGGACACCATGGAGGAGGGCGAGTATCTGATCATCGCTTGCCGCTCCTTTGACAGCGGACTGGACAAGGCTTACGATAATATCACAGTGAAGAAGATCCCGCAAATGCTGCTGGAACGCTGCGAGTTCGGCAAAGCGGATTACAACCTGAATATCGTACACCCGCCGGTGTATGATGATTGCGACGAGGAGGAAGAGGATGTCTAACGATTTTCCGCTCTATACCACAGACTATATCAGTGGCGTCATGTCCCTCCGCAAACCGCAGACGCAATCCCTGAAAATTCTTGAAGAGATCACCAACGCCGTGCAACTCCGCAAGGGAATGAATCTGAAAGCGGCACTGGGCGCTGTCCACGCTATGTATCCGATCTGCTCCGATTTTGAGCGTGACTTTATGTCCCTGACTTTTGCTCTGGCAACCGGCGTCGGCAAGACTCGCTTGATGGGAGCCTTTATCGCCTACCTTTACACGCAGCACCATATCAGGAACTTTTTCGTGGTTGCTCCCAATACCACGATTTTTGAAAAACTCAAAAAGGATCTCAGTGATAACAACAGCGCCAAGTATGTGTTCAAGGGCCTCGGCTGTTTCAGCACGCCGCCGCAGATCATTACGGATGACGATTACCGTGAAAAAACGCTCTCCCTGTTTGAATCCGATGTTCACATCTTCGTGTATAACATCGATAAATTCAACAAAGAGGGCGCAAATATGAAAAAGGTGAACGAGCTCATTGGGGACTCGTTCTATCAGGCGTTGTCCGACTTACCGGACCTTGTGCTCATTATGGATGAGTCGCACCATTACCGGGCAGAGAAAGGGGCGCAGGCGCTGAACGAGCTGCATCCGCTGCTGGGACTGGAATTGACAGCGACACCATTGGTGACCAAGGGGAACAAGCAGGTGCCGTTCAAAAATGTGGTATATGAATACCCGCTATCCAAAGCAATTGAGGACGGCTATACCCGCACGCCCTATGCCGTGACCCGCTCGGACATTGATTTTTATAACTTTGGTGATGAACAGCTGGATAAAATGATGCTGCTGGACGGCATCACCTGCCATGAGAGCACAAAGCGCAAATTGGAAGTCTACGCTGCCAATCACGGCAAGCCTGTGGTGAAGCCGTTTATGCTCGTAGTTTGCAAGGATACGGATCACGCAACCTGGGTGGAGCAATTCGTAAAGTCAGACGAATTCCGTAGTGGCGCATATCGCAACAAAACGATCATCGTCCACTCTAAACAGAAGGGTGCAGAGACCGAAGCGAACACTCGTCTGCTTCTGGATGTGGAAAATCCGAAAAATCCGGTGGAGATCGTGATCCATGTCAATATGCTCAAAGAGGGCTGGGATGTCAACAATCTCTATACTATCGTCCCGCTTCGGACGGCCGCTTCTAAAATTCTGCGAGAGCAGATGGTAGGTCGCGGCTTGCGCCTGCCCTATGGGGAGCGTACCGGTGACCGGGATGTGGACGCCGTCATGCTGACTGCCCATGATAAATTCAATGATATTCTGGCGGAGGCGCAGAAGGGTGATTCTATTTTCAAGGCTGGAAATGTCATTAAAGCAGAAGAGATCAAGCCCGAAGAAGTGGTCTATACCCAGCTGACAATAGAAACCGATCCGGATGCCGAACTGGAAAAAGCGTATGCTCATACTCAAATTGAAAAGACGGATGCCACAGATGCACTGCTTAAGAAGGCAGCTGATTTGATCAAAGCAGAGGTTGAGCAGCACATTCAGCACACCCCGGCGCATACGGTCACCCCTGTGCAGGCACAGCAAATTGTAGAAACGGTCAAACAGAAGGTCGCTGAAGATAAGGATCTGGGGCAGACCTTCAAGGAGAATGAAATGCCGCTGGCAGCATGGATGCTCTACCAGACCGAGGAAACGCACAGAGCTGCCGTGAACAAATTTATTCCGATTCCCCGTATCAAGGTAACGGATGCCGGTGTTGAGGAATATGTGTTCGTAGACTTTGATTTGGACATGGCAGATTTTACCCATGTGCCGATCAAGAATGAGCTGCTCGTTCAGAATTTGGAGGATATGCAGGACCGGCAGCGCATCAAGGGCGATGCGATCGATTTTGAGGGCTACAATCCGAAAAAGGTCATACTGGAGCAACTCCGACAGAAACCGGAGATCGACTACGAAAAATGCTCCAAACTGCTGTTCAAGCTGATCACGCAAGTCTGCGACCACTACGAAATACAGTACGGCACCAATGGAATGCAGAACATCATTATGATGTATAAGCGTGATATCGGAAACAAGATCTATAAGCAAATGCTGCAGCACTTCTATTGTGAGAACGGCTTTTTGCAGGAAGAGGTCGTCGGCACAAGAGATTACAACCTGCAGCAGCCTTACAGCTGTGCCGAACGGGTCAATCTTTTCTCCGATGATTATACCGGGAATATCCAATCAGTTTTGTTTGATGGTGTCAAGCGGGGCGTATTCGACGCTGCCAAGTTTGATAGCCGCCCTGAACTGGTACTTGCACGGGTGTTGGAGACGGACACCGATGTGCAGAACTGGCTTCGCCCTGCTCCGCAGGAATTCAATATCACCTACAATCACGGGCATAACTATGAGCCGGATTTCGTTGTGGAGACCGACGATACGATTTATCTCGTAGAGGTAAAGGGCGAGGACAAGCTCAGTGACCCGGATGTTATCGCCAAGAAAAAGCGCGGTATCCAGTACTGCGAAGTTGCCTCTCGCTGGGGAAAGGCGAACGGCTATAAGCAGTGGCGGTATCTGTTTATTCCATCCAAGCAAGTTATGCCGAATTCAAGTTTTGCGCAGTTGGCGAAACGGTTTGAGGAAAACTGACACTGATGTGACAGAATGCCATCGATGCCGAAACGCATGAACGTAGAGATGCTTACGCGTCTCTAAAGTGTATTTCTTTGTAAAAATGAGACATATTGAAAAATGTTAGGGAGTTTATATGACAACAGAAGAATTCATTGATTATGTTGAAGAGCGAACATACCCATTTACATTTTTAGAAAACGGTCGGGCACAGCTTTCTGAGCTGTTTAGAAAATACCCGGAATCGCTCCTGCAAGAGTGTGTAGACATTGGAATAAAGCAGTATTTCAGATACGAAAATGGAAAATTGACGCAAAAATCTGTATCTGAATTCCTAAACAAGCTCGGCGGAATTGCATATAACAAATCACGCAGTCCGATAGATCAAGAACTTTACCATATAAAAAATGTCTGTAAAAAGACATATCCCTACTGGAACGAGAGTCAAGGCGACGATATTCTGAGCCGGTATGTACATGCTCTAAGAAATGTTCAATGGTCAGATAAACAGATTTTAGATGACCTGCAAAATGAAGTTAAAAGAGTTTGCACCTCAAGTCGTAACTGGACAGAGTGGTCAGGTACTATGGAGCAATGGATTACAGACATTGCGGGATGGGACAAGGACGACAGCTCAACCATTGTGGAAGCTGGGAGCATACTGCCGACCCAGATGTTTGAGAGTGTTTCCACCAATATTCAATCTCTCTGCAAACAAATCAATGCAAGTTACGAACACAATCTCTATGATTGTACAGCCGTTATTATGCGGCGCTTGCTGGAGGGACTGCTTGTATTGGCTTATCAAAACCATGACATCGAGTCTGAAATAACGGAAAAATCTGGATGGCATTTTACGCTTGATAAAATTATAAAAAATGCTGCGCAAAACAAGAAATTGGCTTTATCCGCAAACACTAAAAGAGATATGCCGTTATTTAAAGATATCGGTAATTTTTCTGCGCATAAGATTTGGTATAATTCGACAAAGCAAGATATAGAGCCACATATTTTGAAATATCGTGTTATAATTGAGGAACTCATGTACAAGGCCGGAGTTAAATAAAAAAGAGGCCACATCTTCGGAATATTCCGCTGATGTGGCCTCTTCTTTTGTTCCGCTTGAAGAGAGCAGGTTAATATCATTGTATTCCTGAAATCCCCAAGTTCAACCCTCTAATCATGGTAGCTTATGGTGCGCCTTAATAGTGTGCTCACTTCTCCTGTGATTCTTTCGCAGTCGCCACGCCACACGGCTTCAAAAAGTGCATTCTTATTCCATTGGGAAGCATTTTCCTTAAACCATTTTGAAACTTCCGTTACAAAAAGTTCTTGAATTTCGCGATTAGGGATTTTTAATGCCACCGTATCTTCTGGCAATGCTTCCCCAATCTCATCGTCTCTGAGCCGTGTTAAATAGCCCGTCAAATACAACATACTCCATAGATTTTCCTCAGAGGAATGAAGGTAATCGTATGCCAGATTCTCATCTACTTTTTGGACAATGTATCCACCATCCATCAAAGTTTCAAATTTCTTCGTAATACTGGCACCCGCATAGTCAATAAAAGAACGAATTACCGCATTATCGCTTGTGTTTTTCCAAAAGTTATCCGGTTGAGCATTAGAATCAGTCATCAGCTTCTGCACATAGCACATCACATCCCATGGACAGTAAACATCAACACTTCCGAAATGATAGCCATCGTACCATTTCTTCATCATCTCTGCCTTACCTTCTATGCCAGCATCCGCAAGAATTTGATTCACTTCGCATTGTACAAAACCAAAACACTCACTAAGACGTGAGGACAGAATTGTTTCCGACACAAAATTATTCGTACCCGTAAAAATACTTTCTTTCGCAATTTTAAGACAGCCTGTAACTACTGCAAACTTAAGTGCTTGATTATCCTTTAGTGCCTGCATCAAGCTCTTCATGGTGTCGAGCATTTCTGCATAATATCCATTATTATTCGCTTTTTCCACAGGAACATCATATTCATCAATCAGCAAAATCACAGGCTTTTTATAATAATTCTGCATCATCCCTGTAAGGAGTAAAAAGCTGCTTTTTATTTCTTTTTCAGAGGCACATCCATCAGCGAGGTGCTTAAATGTGCTATTTTCAAAATCTGTCCCCTTTCCATTCTGAATTAAATATAGATGTTTATTGAATAAATCTGCAATTACCATTGTGAGCATATCATACGCTTTTGTGTAATTGAGTCCAAACACCCTGCTAAATGAAACAGAAATTGTAGGGTACTGATTCATCCATTCGTCACACAAAGCCTTGTTTTGGGAAATTTCCAGACCTGCAAAAAGAGTTCTGCTATCCTTTCGGATATCAAAAAAGTTTTCCAGCATACTCATGCCCAGCGATTTGCCGAACCGCCGTGGGCGCGTAATCAATGTCACTTTATTGCTTGCTGTCTTAAGAAGCTCGCTGATTAAGACAGTTTTGTCAACGTAATAGTATCCATTTTGACGAATCTCTGCAAAATCAGATGTGCCAACCGGAATTTCCAGGTTATTCATATCGCCGCTCCTTTCCAAAGCATTACTACCGAGGCCACTCTTGCGCATAGTCCTCAAAAGGATACTGCACCCCCAGTGTACTTTGATTTTATCATTTATCTCTGGAAATATCAAGTCAATCGGACGGAATAGCCGGCTATATTTTTGATTCTTCACGGAACCTTGGGGGCAACCGACAAGAGCTGATACTATTCCCAAATAACCTTGCGCTGACTTACAAAGTATGATAGAATATAGTCGGTGAGGTGAAAAGGATGGAGAAATATCTCATTAACGAAGAACGTACCAAGACAACGTAGATGTAGAATAGCAGCCGAAGTTGAGTAGAACCGTTTTTTTGTCAGACGGACAAGTAGGATTCTGTATCACATTTTGTTTCTGCTGATGTGCGAGGGCAAGATACACAAAGAACGCCAGCCACATAGAAAGATGGGATGGATATGGAACTGAAAAACTAAGAAAAGAGGTAAATGAACCATGGCAAGAGAAATAACTATTTCTGCGAGTACGAGACCTGTATGTTCTTCGTTCTTTAAAATCAGGGAACAAGATAGTGAATACCAATCTATGGAGGAGTTCACATACACACATTCAGAAATTGATAATTCATTGTTGCAAAAGTGCTTCATTAAATATCGCGATAAAGATGAACTCACCTATGAGCAATACGTTGAACGGTTTCATGAATTTGTAGGCACTATGCGGTTTGTTAATTTTAAGCCGTCTCCATTCATCCTCGAGCAATCAATTAAACCATCAGTATATTTTGCTCAAAAAGCTGATGAATGCTTGCAAGCTGCAAGATTTTTCACCATTAAAAGTTATAAGTTGTTTGATTCTGATGATAATTTAAGTTGGTCACAAGGCTATACACCACAATTTTTCTTCCGATGCCTGTACTTTGGAACAGCCTCAACGTGGTACATTAATACTTACGATCAAATATTACAAACGGTGTATTGGGGGAAAAAGCTCTATACTTCTGCAAAGCTGAAAAATGGGGAAGTATACAATGATACATGGACGCGGGAAACGATTATGGAACATTGTAAATATAAATTTGTTAAGAACGAGTTGGAAAATAGGAATATGCAGGAATTGCAAAACAAGCTATGCATTTGTTATGATGCAATTTCAGAAGTGCGTAAGTGGGCAAATTATATAAAGCACAAAGGTGGCGTTGACTACAAATTTTTGAATGCGCCAAAACCCTTCGGTCTTTTTTGGGTGTGTGGTGATGGCTCTATCAAACGTGAAATTACGGATTTCGAATCACCAATAGAAGTCGATATTGATAAGAAAATACCAGTTCTTGTGGCCGCACATACGGCACTCTATGATTGCATTAATGCCGTTATTGGCGAAATGGATTACAAGCAATATGCAATACAGTTTGGCGGAAAAAATGATGGACAAGATGGAGAAAGCAAAAGCTGGAATGCCACAAAAAACTTCTATTGAGATTAGCCGAATGATTGTGGAGGAAGAGTGGCAAGGCGAAACCGGGCTGCTTATGCCGAGCAGTTGCTTCAAATGCTTTTCGGTTATCTGTTGAAGCAGTTCGGAAAAAAGCTTTTCTGTTACGAATTTGAAGTAGATGTGGCAGTTTTTCCTCATCTATGGCGGTTCACAAATTAGTCAGACAGTGTCTGACTAATTTGTGAACCGCCCAGCAGTCAGAGCGGCAAGATAATCGCTTTTTCATCTATTTCTCCACCCAGTTCACTGAAATTTGCCACTTACGTTGTACATCGCCATCAACGTGATGCTTATCAACTCACATCCACTCAATGCCAATGGTAAGGATGCGCTACGTATTTACATAAAGCAGAACGAGCTCCACTCCCTCCGCCTGACCGACATCATCGAAACGACGATTCAAATTCTGATTATTGATGAATGCAGTCGGCGGAGGGCAAGCAGACGAAGAAACACGATTGAAGAACTTCAATCCATTGCTAACGTTGCGCTGTCGTCCTTCTGCGCGCCGCATCCAGAATACGCCTCTTTTACTTTTGATTCTTTTGTGCGTTCATATTTTCCATAAGTTCCCGAATCCATTCCTCGTGCGTATCGCTCTTATTGCGAATTTCGCGGAACTCCCTGCTCAACAAGTGCTTCATCACCAATTCTTTTGGTGCATACTGCTGCTGAGCGTTCTTAAACCAGCGAATCATTCCAAGGCTTGCCCACGTCAAAACGGTCTTTTTTGAGTAACCCGTCAACTGGGAAATCGCCGCCGCCGTCATCAAGTCTGGATACACGCTGATTTTCCGAACTAAAAGCCGCTGATACGCTCGCATAACTGCTTGATCATAGTTGATTGACGGATGCACAATCGGCTCACGCCCCGCTCCGCCTACTCCTGTAACACGATACCTGTCAGGATGCTTCTCTCTATCCCGAAGAAATGCCACTGCATCACTTGTCCGGATAATGTACTTATGCGTGGAATGCCCCGTATTTGTACAAGCAACCATCCCATTGTCAAGATAGAACTTCGCCATGCGCTTGCTGATATGGCACAGTTTATAGAGCTGTTCCTTCGAAATCGTCTCCGGATACGCCTTCAAAATCGCTTTATAGTCGATGTTCTGACTCATTGCATATCACCTCATCTGTTTTACCAACACCAGACGGGTGTGCGTTGCGCGCTGTTTTCGTTCTTTTCTCTCCAATTTTCTCTCCAACCTGCCAATTTCTCTCCAAATTCGGAGAGAACAGCTTACATTTTTCGAGCCTTTGCCTCTGCTTGCCTGCCGCCTTTGCGAAGTCCAGAAACACTTGATTTTTGAACATTTTCCGGGTACGCCAACTTCCAGTTCAGCACCTGATTTTCTGCTAATTTCCACGATTGATAAAACACTCGAAATCAGTTGATCCGCAAGGGTCCGTGGGTTCGAATCCCACCGTCTCCGCCACATTCGGCTAAATGACAAGTGTGTTGTTTAGCCGAATTTTTTATTGGGCTCGAATCTCATCCTATTTTCGTCTGCTCACGCCTCGGTGCATGTTCGTTTGGAAGCAGCCTCATTCTTCTTCCAATCCCAGTCCATGCAGCATTGCTTCTGCTGTGTTCTGTTTGGAAGCCACATCAAGGTGTGCGTAGATGTTCGCCGTCGTGCTGAAATCGCTGTGCCCCAGCCACTCCTGAATCTGTTTGAGCGGCACATGGTTCGCAAGCAGCAAGCTCGCGCTGCTGTGCCGCAGGTCATGAAAGCGAATATGCCGCAGATGGTTTTGCTGAAGCGTCAGCTCAAACATCGCTGATACCCTGTTCGGATTCAGCAGATACCCCATCTCATTGATGCAGATATAGCCTTCATAGTCCTTGCAATAGCAGTTGCCGCAAAGTCTGCGGTTCTCCGCCTGCCGAACCTGCAAATCATACGATTTTCGGATGAGAATGCGCCAAGATGCGAAGTGAATTTTTGCATTTTGGCTAACGCGAATGGAATGCAGCGTAGCAGCGCTACGCTAAATGGAATGAGCGGACGACAAAATCAAAAAGGCACAAGCAGATGGCGCAGACGAATGCGAAAATCGTATTCAGCAGATACTTCCGGATTGGCGCTGCAAGCGGCAGCGTCCGGCGGCTTGACTTCGTTTTCGTGGTATCGCGGGCGATGACCTCGTACTTCCGTTCAGCCTGCACGCAATCACCGTGTGCTGAATCGTGATGGTGTTCTGCTGGAAGTCGATGGCATCCCAGCGCAGCCCAACGGCTTCGCTGCGCCGCAAACCGTAGAATGCCGCCAGCATGACCGGCGTTTCAATCAGCGTTCCCTTTACGCAGGCGAGAAGCTGGTTGATTTCATCCTTGTCATAGAAAGCAGGCTGGAAGCCGTTCTTGCGCGGGCGGTCTACCTTATCCGCTGGATTCACGGAAAGCTGGTCTGTCTTTACCGCATATTTCAGCGCCCGATGGATGAGGGCATGATAGTGAATCACCGTGTTGGACTTTACCCGCGCCAGCTGTGCTGTGTAGAAGTCCTGAATGTCTTGGGCTGTCAATTCCGTGATGGTCACGCCTGTTTTGCGGAACCACGGAACGATGGTGCTTTTCATCATCCCGTCGTAAGAGCTGTACGTCGTAATCGCTATCGTACTCTTCGCGATTTTCAGCCAGCGTTCCAGATAATCCGCAAACAGTTCGCCCTTCTCCACTGCCTCCGTATCTTCCGCCGGAAGCTGGAAGGTTTGGCGCTGTTCCATTAGGAACGCTTCCGCCTTCTTCTTGTTTCCACGGATTAGATAGCCTGTGGGAATCCACGATACGATTTTCGGATGAGAATGCGCTATCTGCGTGCGCCTTCTCATTTTTATTTAGAAGCAATGTGGAATGTTTTACCTCTTCAATGATTGGGAGTTGAATGTTGCATCAAAGTATGCATAGCTGTCTGCGATAATACCAAACATCTTCTCAATATCCTGTATTGCGAATGAAATGGTCGTAATAATCATATTCCGACTTGAATAAGTGATTTCGTATGTGCTTCAAAAATCGTTTTTGGTAATTCTCGATAACATCTTCATGAAAACTATTTTTAATAAACGCATCTAATGGACGCCAATTGTCAGTAGGCTTCCCGTCACACACCAATCGAAGCAAATTCCGAAATACCTGCTCTACTTTCTTGTCGTTTTTCTCATTTTTCAATGCAAAATACAAAGTGTTATAGTAATGTGGAAGCCAATTGGAATCGGAATCAAATTTGACAAATTGCTTTAAATTGTCTTCATGGCAAAGGTATTCTGCGGTGATATACTTTAAGGCAATCCCGCACAAAGAAAGAACAGCCAAAAGGTCGGGAAAGAGGTATAATAAAGAGGTGAAGAAGCAATTGACGATGAGCCTGATC
>OHME01000505.1_pt1 | contig 22917 bp, 19 predicted proteins | sample 1569201 | NCBI WGS metagenome assembly OHME01 (sample SAMEA3879587, study PRJEB24766) | human gut metagenome | biome: human-associated habitat; feature: feces | place: USA | collected 1985/1987
TTTTGGGATCTGCGCTGCCATGAATGGGATGCTGGTTCAGAGCAATGAGGAGAGAATCCTGCTTCTCCCTGCATTGCCGGCTGCATGGAAGACCGGCTCCGTACGGGGAATGCATCTGATAGGAAATCTGGAACTTTCCATGAGCTGGAAAGACGGAAGAATCACTGGTGCCGTTTTTACTGCATATTCGGATGTGGATACTGTGGTGAAATATAAGGAGACCGAAAAAAGACTGCAATTAAAGGAAGGTGAGATCAAAGATATAATGCAGTATTGACAGGTAAAAAAGTAGTGGATTGATGTACTTAGGGCTGGCTGTCGCACCAGCGACTTGGTACAATACCTAGGGAAAGATAATCAGTTACGAAAGAATATGGCAGGAAGCATACATAAAAGATTGTTGGGAATATCAGCAGGAAAAGTGTCCGGGAATAGCATTATCCCAGCTTGATAAAGTATTGTATCGGCTGGACAAGGAGAAGGGCAATAAGGTAATATATTATTGCATGCCGGAACGGAAAAGGAGGATTCCTCCGACGGAAGGAATCGTCTGCGGAATGGAGATTAGTATGGAATATATATCAGATGTACAGGCAAAACAGATGATCTTAGAGGTAGGCCGCAGAATGTATCAGGGCGGCTTCGTGGCAGCGAACGACGGGAATATCTCCTGTAAAGTCGGAGATAATGAGATCTGGGCAACACCTACGGGAGTTTCTAAGGGATTTATGACAGAGGATATGCTGGTGAAGCTGGATCTGGATGGGAATGTGTTGGAGGGAACGCACAAGCCTTCCAGCGAGATCAAGATGCACCTCAGAGTATTCAAAGAGAACCCGAAAGTACAGGGTGTGGTACATGCACATCCTCTGACGGCGACGGCGTTTGCCTGTGCGGGCATCAGTCTGGAAGAACCGGTGCTGATGGAAGGGGTTCTGTCCTTGGGCTGTGTGCCGCTAGTGCATTTTGCCCTGCCCGGCACAGAGGAAGTGCCGGAAGCGGTGGCACCCTACTGCCGGGAATACAATGCTGTACTGTTAGCAAACCATGGCGCGCTGACCTGGGGAGATAACCTCATGCAGGCATATTACCGCATGGAGACCACGGAATATTATGCGAAGATCCTGATGATGAACAACTTTATCTTAGGGAAGAAGACGTTGTTGTCCCAGGGACAGATCGACGATATTATCAGGATCCGTGCAGGATGGGGCATCATCACGGGCGGCAGACCCATCGGACCGGAGGGCGCGCAGAACCTGGAGGATATCTGCATCTCCCGGAAGCGGTGATTTGTTTTTCCGGGCATATTAGCGCGATAGCACGAATTCGTAAGCTTATGATAGAAGGTCATGTTAGAGACTTTTGCGAAAGCAACCTCTAACAGGGCCTTCTTTTTGTGCTTTATTTGTGCAATTGCATAGAAGCAGGCAGGGGGAAAGCTTCTACAGGACACAGATTTTTCACAGAGTGAACACTTTTTCAATACAAAATCCAACTATACTTGAGAAAACAATGGAATTTGGACGGAATAGCAATCGGAGGTTTGCCGTGAAGAACAAAGAGATCAAGCAGATAATTTTTTCCCAAAAGAAAAACAAAAAATGGATCATCGTTGCGCTGGTACTGGTACTTACGCTGGGTGGCGGTTCTCTGGCAGCAGTGGTGGTATTACATAGAAACGGCAATCGGTCAGAATTATCCATGCCGGGTAATATGGCGGGGCTGAGCTTCACGGAGGATATGACTGCTACGTCAGGTGTTACCAATGTCGGTATCACGGAGGAGACCTTCGATGTGGAAAATCTGACGACAGTGCTAGAGATCGAGGAAGTCTATGCGGCCTCCGGAGAAGAGGTAACTGCAGGAGATAAGATTTTAAAGCTTACGGAGGACAGTGTGGAGGAAGCCAGAAAGGAACTGGAAAGAGCGCTGGAGGATGCGGAGCTTGCGTATCGCACCGGAGCTATCGAATATGAGCAGAACCTGATCACAGCGGAGTATACGAGAGACAGTGCCATCCTCACCGGACAGCAGGCGAAGGACGTTTATGATGAGACCGTAGCAAGTCTGCAGAGTGCTGTGACCAGGGCAGAAGAGGAATTACAGGATGCGGAGGATGATATAGCAGAGTATGAATCCTATGTGAATGACGGTTCCTATAAGAGTTATTTCAAGGTGGATGAGTATCAGGCAATCTATGATGAGAACCTGAAAGCACTGACGGACAAGATGGACGAATGGGGTATCAGTTGGTCGCAGGTCACAGGCGGTGGAGGTTCGGTACAGATCGGTGGCGGAGCCGGCGCTAATATGCAGAGCGGCGGAACTTCCAACGCCAGCATTTTAGCTTCTCTTTACAGTATTCTGGAACAAAATCTGAAAGATTTGGAGGAAGCAGAGGATAAATATGAGGATGCATTAACTAATGCTGCTTTTGAATTACAAACTTTGCAGTTAAAGCTTTCCAGTCTCCAACAGGCAGTCACGGAGGCGAAGGAAGATTATGAGATCCAGCTGGCGCAGGCAAAGCTGACCTATGAGACTTCCCAGTCCGGCGCAGAACGGGCAGAGAGTGATTATAATACTACGGTGGAAAAAGCTAAGTCCGATCTGGCAGCTCTGGAAAGTACTTATGAAGATGCCAAGGAGAATCTGGAACTGTTTGAAAGCAGCGTGGGGGACGGATATTTCTATGCATCTGAGGATGGTACGATCCTGCGGACCATGGTGCGGGCGGAGCAGGCTCTGACTTCCGATGCAGTGGTATTCGTTTACAGCAATCCGAAGGAGCTGACGGTCACCGTATCGGTAGATCAGTCGGATATTACAAAACTGACTGTAGGCGACAGTGCTTATGTGCAGTCCTCCGCAGGCAGCGGATATACCGGTGTGATCACAGCCATTGATCCGGTATCCTCGTCTAGCAGCCGTACCAGTGTCACTTACAGCGTGACGGTACAGATCAATGTAGAAGATGAGGAGGACAGTTTAAGTGCCAACGAATCCGTCACCGTAGTCTTCGGCATGACGGAGGAAGAGATCGAGCAGTTACAGCAGAGACAGAGTATGCAGGGAGGACAGACACAGTCATGAAATTAAAAAGCCCACATTTTGATAAACTGAAATCCCTCACGAAGAAGCAGAAAAAACTGATCCTGGCGGGGATCGCACTGTTTCTGCTGATTCTGGCGGCCAGTTATACCGTGTTCATCGCACCGTTACTTCAGAAAGAACAGTGGATCTACAAGGAAGAGACCGTGGAGCGTGGTACTTTAAAGGTAGGTGTTACTGAGAGCGGCTCTCTGGAATACAACACAAAATCCATAGATTACGATCTGGATCTGGACGTCAGTGACGATGACGAGGATGACAGTGAGGAAGATGACGATGATACCGTACAGAAATATCTGAAGATAGAGGAGATCTATGCTGCCAGCGGGCAGCGTGTCACCGAAGGCGAGGAACTGCTGAAATTCACGGAAGACAGCGTGGAGGCGGTTCGGGCGCTGTTGCAGAATGCGGTAGTGGAGGCGCAGGCAGACTATGCGGAAGCAGAGAGTACCTATGAATTATCCCTGCTGGAAGCCCAGACCGACTACGATACCCAGAAGATCAGTGCTTCCTATGCGGCATCCATCCGCAATACTTCCGGTACGAGCGTGACGAACAAAGTGGCATCTCTGCAGGTACAGCTGGAGCAGAAGCAGGCGAATACAGCTTCTCTGCAGGAGAAGCTGACAGAAACTCAGGAAGATTATCAGGATGCATTGGAAGATTATGAAGCGGCAAAAGAAGGTTATGAAGGCGCCGGAACCGATAATACAGTGAATTTTATGACGATCCAGAATGGTTATCTCAGTGCCAGATCCAAATACCAGCAGGCAAAATCAGCGTTGACGCAGGCAGAGGATGCTTTATCGGAGAATGAAAGTGCTATTAGCGATCTGCAGAACCAGCTGGCAGCGGCACAGGCAAAGCAAAAAATCGATAAGCTGGATACAGAAGAGACCTATCAGGAAGCGGTGATCACCGGGCAGAATGCCCAGACCACTTACAACGCTGCCGTGGAAGATCTGAAGGAGACCTTACAGGAAGCGGAAGAGACGAAGGAAAAACGGGAAGAACAGTTACAGGCCTTTGAAGATTTCGTCGGAAGTGATGGTATTCTCTATGCCACAGAGGATGGTGTGATCACAGAGGTCAGCTACGAAGCGGGAGATCGCCTGACGACGACAGGAGCTCTGTTTTCCTATGCAACGTCGGATGACATGAGAATCTCCGTGGATGTGACCCAGGAGGATATTGTGGACCTACAGGTGGGAGATGCGGTAGATATCACCTTTACGGCATACCCGGAGGATTCCTATACCGGAAGCATCCTCTCCATCAATACCACGGCTACTTCCGATTATAGTAATACCGTAAGCTACACTGTGGAGATCAGCGTAGAAGGCGCATTGGAGAAGCTGTATGGGGGAATGACCGCAGATGTCATTTTCGTAACGGAAGAAAAAGAGGATATTCTTTATGTGTCCCGTAAGGCCATTGTCGAAGAGAACGGCAAGACCTATGTCTATCGTAAGACAGCACTGGGTGGCAGGGAACTGGCAGAGGTAGAGACCGGTATCACCAACGGTGTGGACATTGAGATCCTGTCAGGACTGGAAGAGGGCGATACCATCTACCTGGCAAGTAAGGTCAGCTCCGAGGCAGAAGTCAAGAGTACGGAGGAGACTGCCGATTCCGGCAGCAGTTCTGATACCGCAGTCGGCAGTGATATGGAGCTTCAGGAATTCGATGAATCCCTTATGCCAGAGGATATGCAGATGCCTTCCGGAGGAGCAATGCCCCAGGGTGGTCCCGGAGGCAGCGGTTCCGACAGCTTCGGCGGCGGAATGCCGGGCGGTCCCGGAGGACAATAAATCAGGCGGATGGAGCAAATGTTGAGAAGCAGACAGGAATGATTGGGAACAGTTATGAAGCAGAATGAAAATGGGAAAAAGATCAAAGAAAATATAAGAAATCAAATGCGCCGGATTGGATCATGGAAAAGCTGGTCGAAAAGACGCAAGCTCACCACAGGTGTCTGTGGTGTCTGTGTGATTGCTGTAGTGGCTGGTGCCATTGGTCTCTCCGGTGGTTCCGACACGGAAGTCATTTATAAAGAGACCACGGTAAAATACGGTACACTGGTCAAAGGTGTGACGGAGAGCGGTTCCGTGGACATCGGTACGGTGGATCAGACCTTTGATCTGGATATGAGTGCCCTGCAGAGAACGGATACTTCCGGCAGCAGTTCCTCCGGCGGCTCCTCCGGTAGTACTGCCGGCAGCAGCTCTGGTTCCGGTGGTTTTGGCGGCATGAGTGCTTCCGGCGGCGGAGCTCAGGGAGGCTTAGACATGTTTGGTCAGATCTTCAATATGGGCGGCAGCAGCTCCGGCAGCAATGGTGACGATTCTACCCTGACCGTGGCAGAGGTAGTGGTCTCCGTGGGGCAGCAGGTGTCCGAGGGAGATCCCCTGTACCTGCTGGAAGAAGACAGTGTCTCCGACCTGGAAGACGAACTGCAGTCTAACGTTGAGAAAGCAAAAGCAGATCTGGAGGCCGTAGAGGCTGACCAGACCCTGTCCAGACAGCAGGCAAAATATACTTATGACAGCAGCACTGCCTATGGCAGTTATATTGATACCGAATACAGCACCACACTGCAGGAGCTACAGAATGCGGTAGATTCTGCAGCAAGCGCATTGGAGCAGGCGCAGACCAGTCTGGAAGATTATCAGGCACAGCTGGAGGAAGTAACAACTGCTTACGAAGATGCGGCACAGGTATTATCCAACTGCCAATACAGTCTGAACAATACGGATCCGGCAGATGATACCTATGGATATGTCTATTTTGCACAGCTGACGACACAGGCACAGTCTACTGCGGACTCTCTGGAACAGCAGAAGGAAGAACTGGAACAGAAGGTAGAGCAGGCAGAAGAAAATGTGACCACAGCCGAGACCGCTTATAATAAAGCAAAGCGGGAACTGGAGCAGGGAAAACTGACCGCAGCCGAGACAAAAAAACTGCGGACGCTGGCTTACAATACCGCACAGGAGACTTACGATATTGCGCTGGGGTATCTGGAACAGGATCTGTCCGATCAGCAGGAAACCTACGATGAGACTCTGGAAAAATGGAACGAGTTCAGCACCTATATCGATGGCAACGCGGTATGCGCCAGATACAACGGTGTGATCACCAGTGTGGAACTGGAAGCAGGAGACAAGATCAGCACCGGAACTTCTCTGGTCACTTTGTATGATATGGATGAAGTGACCATGACGGTAACAGTGGATGAAGATGACATGACGGATATCTCTCTGGGATCTGCGGCGAATATTGCATTGACGGCATATCGGGAAGATATCTTTACGGCAAAGGTGACGGCTATCGGAGATGCGACATCGGATTCCAGTGGAAATATAACTTATGACGTGACTGTCACATTAGAAGGAGATGTCTCCGGACTGTTCCAGGGCATGACAGGAGATGTGACTTTCGTTACGGAACAAACGGAAGAAGTGCTGTATGTCTCACGCAGAGCCATTATCACAGAGGATGACAAGACTTATGTAAAAGTGAAGACTGCAGATGGCAGCATTGTGAAAAAGGAAATAACGACAGGACTGTCAGATGGTTCTAACGTGGAGATCTCCGGAGATATTGCAGAAGGAGATACCGTATTGATCGAAAGCAGCATTACGAAGTAGAGCGGAGACCTGCAGGAAATCAAGGTCAATGGAAGGGAAGAAGTAAAATATGAGATTATCTGAAATATTGCGTCTGGTGTGGCTGAACCTGTCACAGAATAAATTCAAAGTGATCCTGACTTCCATCGGTATCGTTGTAGGATCTGCCACTATTATGCTGGTATTGGCAATCGGTACCGGCGGAAAAGAAGAAGTGGCGGAACAGTTCAAGAACCTGAATGCCGGAGCTATTGATATTTCCTGCGACAGCGGTGACAGCGGCGGATTTAGCTTTGAGATGCCGGGAGGAGGAAGTGTTACCGTTACCAATATGGGCGGAGGCCCTGGAGGAGGTTCCGGCGGCGGTACGTCTGGTGGTCCCGGCGGTGGCATGGATTTCGGCGGATTTTTCGGATTCGGACAGGAGGAAGAGAGCGAAGCCGTGATATTGACCAGTGAAGACTGTGATGATCTGGCGACTTTTGTCTCCGGAATCTCTGCAACTACGATCTCTTATTCCACTACAGCATCGGTGGAGGGAGGCGATATGACCTCTGCTTCCTATTACACCATTGCCGGTGTGGAGGACAATTATGCTGCCATCAGTAATCTGGAAATGGCCATCGGGGATTTCCTCACAGAAGAAAACAACGAGAGCAAGGAAAAGGTGTGCGTACTGGGTGCCACCGTGGCAAAGGAAATTTTTGGCAGCGCCTACGATGCCTATGACGGTACAGTCTATATTGATGGGCGCCCCTATATAGTGTCAGGGGTACTATCCGAGATGGGAACTGTGGCATCCGGCATCAGTCCGGATACGGCGATCTATATACCTTACGAAACCGGCATCAAATACATTACCGGTACGAATATCAGTCCAACCATCACGGTCATTGCGGAGGATGTGAATCAGGTGGATACCGTAATGACGGATGTGGAGAGTGCCTTAAAAGAGAGCTATCCCAATACCACATTTACCATCAGCGATGCCGGAAGCAAGATGGAGGCAGCCTCCGCTTCCAATGAGACTTTGACCTTACTGCTGATCTCCATGGCAGTGATCGTATTTATCGTTGGCGGTATCGGTATTATGAACGTGCTGTTTGTATCCATCAAGGAGCGTACCAACGAGATCGGTATTTTGAAAGCACTGGGCTGTTCCCGGAAGGATATCCTGTTGGAGTTTTTATTGGAGGCAAGCTTTACCAGTCTGGTAGGAGCCGTAATAGGGGTGCTGGTGGCTCTTGGAATTACGCCATTCGTGCAGCTGTTCAATGTGAGAGTGTCCCTGTCGGTACAGGGTGCAGTATTGTCGCTGTTGTTTGGTGGCCTCACCGGAAGTATCTTCGGCTTCTATCCGGCATATAAGGCATCGAGACTGATCCCCGTAGAAGCTTTAAATCAGGAGTAGTGCGAAAGGTGTAAGGATTATGATGGAAAACGCAATGATCACCATGAAAAAAATAAATAAAGGCTATATGCTGGGAGAGGAGCGTCTACCGATCCTGAAGGACATCAATTTTCAGGTAAATAAGGGAGAATATGTGGCAATCTTAGGCCCATCCGGTTCCGGTAAGACTACGTTAATGAATATGGTCGGCTGTATGGATGTGATGGACAGTGGGGAATATTATCTGGATGGCATGGCAATCCACGAGACCAAGGAGGACGATCTGACCATGGTACGCAACCAGAAGATCGGGTTCATTTTCCAGAACTATCAGCTGATCCCGACCTACAATGTCATGCAGAATATTATCATGCCCCTGCTGATGCGTGGCATGACTCATGAGGAAGCAGAAGAAAAGTGTAAAAATACTATCAAACTGCTGGGGCTGGATCATCGTATCGGACATAAGCCCAACGAATTGTCCGGCGGACAGAAGCAGAGAGTATCCATTGCCAGAGCACTGGTGGGACAGCCGGCAATCCTTCTGGCGGATGAGCCTACCGGTGCTCTGGATCAGACCAGCGGCAGAGAAGTACTGAAACTGTTCTGGGAACTGAACGATATGGGCAACACCATCGTCATGATCACCCACGACCTGGGTGTAGCACAGTCTGCGAAACGTATCGTGCGTATTGTGGACGGACAGTTACAGGAATAAGGGATAGTCACTCAGCCAACGGGAAAGAGGCTGGGACTGTTCCAGACCGGATTTCAGGGTACGGTCGGCATCCGATTTATTTTCTGCCGGTATTATCAGCAGAAATTCTTTCCCATCCATAAGTACACCGCAGAATACGGTTTTCAGATCCCGGGAGATAAGAAACATATTTCCCGGGATATTTGTTACAGATTCGGTCAGGCAGGAGTAATAGGGTTCTTCATCGATAAAAGGTGCATAGAATCCCATGTCATCCGCACCTTCCACGAAAAGCCTCTCTCCGTTCATCCAGACATTTCCCGCTATGGCGTCTTCCTGATTCCCCCAGAGATAATGTAAGGCTTTCCCGTGGATCTCCACCGATACCTGTTCGAAGGTATCCGGTTCCGTCAGACTGACCAGCATTCCGGTTCCGGTATAGTCATAATCCTTTTTGATGGGAGTATGATAATAGCGGATCCCGTAGTCTCCAAGGCAAAATAAGGCAAATACGAGCAGAAAAATCAGAATGCCGCAGAAAACGGTTCTTAATTTTTTATTTCGCATCATGGTTCTTGCCTCCTTTTTATTTTATTATACAATCAGATATCCATACTGGCAATGAGCTGAAACATTTCCTCGGCGGTCATGTGATCTGCGGTGATCACGTATACATAATTGTCAGCTTCATAATAAGCCATGGCGTAACCATCCACATAAGTATATACCGTGGCAATGTGACCGCCGATGACATGTTCCTCTTCGGCATCGTATTCATTGTCTAATACGAGTGTCAGGGCATTATTTGCGGAAATTAGCATTTGCTCCCAGATGAGCTGTTCTCCGGCATTGTTTTCATAGAAAATTTCACAAAAAAGAGGACTGTCTCTTCGGTCTGTCTCTGTATAGCCCTCCGGGATGCAGGTCGGTATCGTGGGAGTGAGTACCGCATCTTTTTCCTCGGAAGAGTAGTTATACTGCGTAGCATCCTCGCGCAGGGTCTTTAGTGTCATGAAAAGCTTATCCCGATAGGCATCCACACTTAACGTCAGAACCAGTCCGGCACATACGATACCGGTGAAAAAGATTGCCATGCGTTTTAGGAGCTGTTGTGCACCGGTCAGCACCGGATGGGCTTCCCGGCGGATCACTTTTTGCATTTTTTGTTCAAAACGTTTTGAAAATACATATTCCCGATCAACCTGATTTTCTAATGCTGTTATCATGGCATTGTCCACCACAGGCATATGCTGATAGAGCCATTCATCCGTTACTTCCATGGATCTCATTATTTTCCTCCCGTTTATTCAAAGCTTCCTGTATCATAATCTTTCCCCGGGATAATCGCTGCCGGGCCGTTCCTTCGGTGATGTTTAATACTTTTGCGATTTCATCGTTGTCCATATTGCCGGAGTATTTGAGGAGAAATACATCCCGGTATTTTACGGGCAGGCACCTAAGGATGTCCAGTATTCCGTCATCCACATCCGTCGCCGCATAAGTCACCGGGACATTACATTCTTCCAGCTCATCCACATAGATTTCCCGTTGAAATTGATGGTTTCGCTTCCGGTAAATATCTATAGTCGCATTTTTCGTTATGGTAAGCAGGTAGCGTTTCGTCGCCGTGGCGTCGATTTCCCCTATTTTTTCCATGTTTTTCGCAATTTTTATAAACGCCTCATGTACGGCATCTTCCGCAAGAAAAGTATCCTTCAGCACATTCAGAGCTACTTTCATCATAAGGTGCCGATAGGTTTCATAGAGAATCACAAACTTTTGTTTGTCTTCTTCGGCGTCGATCATCATCAGATATATCATTTGTTGTTCCCAGGCCTTTCAATGAGTCATAACGAAGGTTCCTGTTCCTATTGTTACAAAAACGTAAAAATATTTCAATTGCAGGTTTATATGTTTGTCCCAATAGTATCTTTTGGGTAACCGGGGCACTTTATTGTGCCTGCTTTACGGATCCCGGCGATGGGGGATATAATGATTTCATTACAGGAGAGCGTAAAAAGAGCAGAAACGAGCATAGAAGAAGCAAAATGGGAGAACAGGAAAAACGAAGACAATACCTCATCCAGGCACTTTTGCGGGAGCGGTCGGAATATGAAGCGATGGAAATTCCGATGCAGGAGGATGAACAGAGACAGCTTCTGCGGGGACTGATGAACATCCGGGCGCCCAAGCGATGCAGTGAGGAATTTCTGAGGATACAGGATGCCTATTTACAGGAAGCTGTGAAGGAAAAAGGGATAGTGGAATGACCGGATGTTATGTGCCGAATCATAAGTGCATCGACAACTGCATCCACAGCTTTGCGGGGGTGCAGCTGCGACTGGACTGCGCCCGGATGATGGAAGAACAGGGGCATGAGGAACCCACCGGACAGGCGAAGATCACGAAAGCCTACAATCTGCCCTGCCGTTATGTCCTGCATACCGTAGGTCCTATTGTGCAGGGAAAGCTGACGGAGAAACATTGCGCATTGCTTCGGTCCTGTTACTTGTCCTGTCTGGAACTGGCATCGGCATACGGGCTGGAAAGTGTGGCGTTCTGCGGTATATCCACTGGGGTATTCTGCTTTCCGAACGACAAGGCGGCGCAGATTGCCGTACAGACGGTACAGGAGTATTTGGAGGAGACTCCTGACAGCAGTGTCAAAAATGTGATCTTTAATGTGTTTAAGAATGAGGATTTGCAGATCTATGAGAGAATTCTTCGGTCGTAGATTTTCGATTACTCTAAATGCAGAGAAAAACTTGCACCCGGCAGATTGCTGTGATACATTGGCTGTAAAAGAAATACAAGAGAGGAAAAGAAAATGGCAGGATATCTGATTAAGGATACCACAAAAGAAGAGCGGGAGCAGATCGTTGCGGAGTCTCTGGGATATATGGAAGCCAACTGTGATGGCTGTACTTCGGGACTGGCGGAAATGTATCAGGCATACATCGACGGGAAGAAGGAGCTTCGGGACATCAACATGGAATTTCATGCAGGTTATGTATCCGGAGAGGAAGTGCCCGGCCGCAGGTCTTGTCCCATGTAATAATAGTGTGCGGGAAAGATGGATTTCCGGCATAAATAAAATGTTATCTGCAAAAACTCTTAGTAACAGAATGCGAAAGGCAGGAAAGAGAAATGCAGATGAGAGACGATCTTGGAATTACAACAAAACTGGAAAATGGCAAGGCTTATCTGGAATTTGCCCTGCCGGAAAAGATAGGGCGTTTGCTGTCCGCTTTACAGATTGAGATCTGGGAAGGTGCGGAGGGCGAACGCCTTGTTTTTCATGGGGAATACTCATTAGAAGAAGCGGATTCCATGACGGCGTTGCTGTTGCGGCCGCATCTCTGGGACGGCATGCGGGATCCCTATGTCTATCTGGTGAAGGCGCAGGGAAGGTTCGGAACCGTGGAGTATGGAGAAAATATGGGGGGTACAAAGAACGAGGAAGAATCAGATCATGCTGAGGATATAACCGAGGCAGTGGAAGTGTACTGGCAGCAGGAACTGGCAATTTATGACGTGCATGTCATCGATAAAAAGGGAATCTTTCTCAATGAAAAAGAGTTTCTGCCACATGAAGTAGTCTACCGGCTTCCCCCGCAGATCAGTGATGCCGGGACGAGGGTGGAGCAGGTACGAAGAGATCTGGAACGGCTGGTCCGGATGGGGGTAAATGTGATCCGGCTGGAAGGAACCGGAACCGGGGCAGAGGGGGTGAACTGCTCCGAAGTGAGAACGTTTTACAGCCTGTGCAGAAAGCGTGGATTCCTCACTGGGAACCTGTGGATAAGACCGGAAAATCTCCCAGTGTACCGTGGATTACCCGGAGAAACGACATGCCAAGCACTTCTGGCGGCGGACGGCAGGACACTGACAGAGCGATACTACTATTATCAGGCAAAATGGAGCAGCGAACCGGTGCTCTATCCGGTACTTTCTACCCTGCATCGTCAGGAGAACGGGCTGGTCTCCCTGACAATTTACAGCAATCAGAAAAAAGTGGTGCTCTATGTGGAGGGGGTACTTTTCTTATTCCAGTCGGCCGCATCCGGTGATCCGGAATTCATTTTTGAAGATATTCCTGTGGCGAAGCTGCCGCTGCATCTGGCGGCGGAGGCAGGAAATTTAAGCATTTCGCTGACCGTGACGAAGCTTTAAGGGTTGGGGCTTCACAGATTTTTCACAAATGTTTCACCTTTTCATGACATTTGAGACATATACTGATACCAAAATCGAAAAGTCCGAGACCACATGAGCTTGCTCAGATGTGATTGAGAGACTTTGAGATTTGCCCCGATATGAGTACAAAAGTGGGATGATAATCCCATGATGTACGAATAGCGGGCAGGATTGTGAGAGTGCGCAGCACGGAACAATCCGTAGGTATCAGTTCTGGGGACTCGTGGGTATCAGTTACGGGTACCCGTAGATATCAGGTGGGGGTATCACATCATATCCGGGAGGCAAATATGATAGAAGTAAGCAATCTTACAAAAAAATATGGTGACCATATTGCCGTAGATCATCTCTCTTTCCGTGTGGAAAAGGGACAGATTTACGGCTTTCTTGGTCCAAACGGCGCAGGTAAATCCACGACCATGAACATCATCACGGGTTATCTGGCAGCCACGGAGGGTACTGTGACCATCGATGGCAAGGATGTCCAAAAAGATCCGGAGGAGGCAAAGCGTGCCATCGGTTATCTGCCGGAGCTTCCGCCGCTGTATGTTGACATGACTGTCAGAGAATACCTGGATTTCGTGGCAGAACTGAAAAAAGTGCCGAAAAAAGAGCGGAAGCAGCAGATTGATGAGGTCATGGAAATGACACAGATCACCGATATGCAGCAGCGTCTGATCAGGAATCTGTCAAAAGGTTACAGGCAGAGAGTCGGACTGGCGCAGGCAATCCTTGGCTACCCTGAGGTTATCATTCTGGATGAGCCCACGGTAGGTCTGGATCCGAAACAGATCATCGAGATCCGTGATCTGATCCGCAAGCTGGGGGAGAATCATACCGTGATCCTCAGCTCCCATATTCTGTCGGAGGTCAGTGCGGTCTGCGACCATATTATGATCATAGCCCACGGTAAGCTGGTAGCCAGTGATTCTCCGGAGAATCTGCAGAAGCTTATGAGTGGTTCCATGGAACTGGATCTGGAAGTAAAGGGAAGCATCGCTGCGGTGAAGAGTGCATTGCAGGAGATCTCACAGATCGACCGGATCGAAGAGAACACGGAGGCATCCAAAAATATTGCAAAGCTGAAAGTGATCTCCAAAGAGAATGCAGATATCAGAGAGCAGGTATTCTATGCACTGGCAGATGCAAAGCTGCCTATTTTAGAGATGACCCATGCGGAGAAGTCTCTGGAAGACATCTTCCTGGAACTGACCGAGGATGTAGCACCCACACAGCCGGAGAAGCACAAACTATTCTCAAAAAGAAAAAGGCCGGAAATGTCAGATGCTGCCGCACAGCGGACAGAAGCTTCGGAAGAGGAAGCACAGCCCGGAGAAGAGAAAAAAGAAACTGTAACTACAAAGGAGGCGGAATCATATGCTAGCCATTTATAAGAGAGAATTGAAATCCTATTTCCGTTCCTTTATCGGATTTTTATTTATTGCAGTCACCCTGTTTTTCCTGGGACTGTATTTCAGCGTTTATAACCTGATGAACGGATATCCTTATTTTGCGTATGTGGTATCCAGCGTTACCTTTTTATTCATGCTGACCGTGCCGATCCTGACTATGCGTATTCTGGCGGAGGAAAAGCGGAGCAAGACGGATCAGCTGATCCTGACGGCACCGGTGTCCGTAGGCGGCATCGTTATGGGAAAATTCCTGGCTCTGTTAACTATATTTGCCATTCCCGTAGCGATCATCTGCTTTTACCCGCTGATCATGGCGCAGTACGGCAGTGTTCCCATGGGAGAGGCCTATCTGTCGATCCTGGCATATTTCCTCTTCGGGATGACCGCCATTGCCATCGGTCTGTTTCTGTCTTCCGTGACAGAGAGCCAGGTCATCGCAGCAGTACTTACTTTTTTAGTATTGTTCCTGGGATATATGATGGATTCCATCTGCTCCATTATTTCCAGCACCGGCAATCTGTTGACAAAGCTGCTGCGCTGCTTTGACCTTTATACACCGTTTTCCAACCTGTTAAACGGCACACTGGATGTATCTTCTATCGTATATTATGTATCCGTTACGGCACTGGTTCTGTTCCTGACGGTACAGTCCATTCAGAAACGCCGTTACAGCATGTCCGTGAAGAACTTAAGCTTCAGTGCTTACAGTACCGGTATGATCGCTGTAGCTGTAGCGCTGGTAGTAGTCGTTAATATTATCATGGGCGAGATGCCTTCCGGCTGGACAGCAATCGACATGACCAGTCAGAAGCTTTATTCCCTGACGGATCAGACCGTCGACTATGTGAAAAATATGCAGGATGATGTGACAATCTATGTGTTGGTAAATAAGGACAATCAGGATACCACACTGGGGCAGACTTTACAGAGATACGATGATCTGTCGGATCATATCACCGTGGAATATGTGGATCCCACCGTTAACCCGATGTTCTATACCCAGTACACCACCGGCAACATCAGCACGAACAGCTTGATCGTTGTCAGCGACAAGCGCAGTAAGGTCATTGATTATAACGATGTCTATGAGTCTTCCTATGATTTTGACTATTCGACCTACAGTTATAACACCACGACTACCGGTTATGATGGCGAAGGACAGCTCAGCAGTGCGCTGGATTATGTGTTAAATGATGATATGCCCAAGGTATATATGACAACAGGACATAATGAACTGAGTTTAAGCAACACTTTTACATCCGCACTGAACAAAGAAAATGTGGATTATGAGACCGTAAATCTGATGGATCTGGATGCTATCCCTGACGATGCGGCCTGTCTGTTCATTAACGGTGCCACCAGCGATTTTTCATCCGATGATAAGGATAAGGTGATCGACTATCTGAACAACGGTGGAAAAGTCATCCTGGTAACCGGTTATACCGATGAGGAGACACCCAATATAGATGCTATCTTAAGCTACATGAATCTGAGCATTGCCAAAGGACTGGTAGTGGAGAATGATTCCAACGGCTACTACAGAAGCCCGTATTATATTCTGCCGACACAGAGCTCTGACAGCTATACCTCCGGTACCTACGGAAAATATCTGTTCCTGCCGTATTCTCAGGGCATCATCGTCCCGGAGAAAGTAAGTACCGACGAGACAGCCACCGGCGATATCACTTATGATGTATTCCTGAGCACCTCCGACAGTGCATTTGCAAAACAGGATGTGAGCAATGCGCAGGACTTCTCGCAGGGTGAAAATGATGTAAATGGTCCCTTCGCACTGGGGGTGGAAGCAGTAAAGACACTGGATGATGGAGATGCGACACTGGTCGTGTACGGTTGTGAGCAGCTGTTCACGGATGATGCAGATTCTGTCGTCAGCGGTGCGAACCTGACTTTGTTCACCAATACGTTCAGTGGAATGGCAGATCATGAGACCTCGGTATCCATTCCGGTAAAAAGCTATGAGGTATCTAATCTGGTAGTGGATTCCGCACAGATTCTGTTGTTGGGACTGCTGGTTACTGTGATACTGCCTATCGGCTGTATGATCGCTGGATTCGTGATCTGGTTCCGCAGACGGAAGAAATAATTGGGAAAGGCGTGAGTTATAGATATGAAAAAGAAACAAAGACAGATGATCGGAATGCTGCTGGCACTGGTGGTGCTGGCGGCAGCATTCCTGGGCATCCGCCAGTATAATAAAAATGCATCGTCTGCGATTTCCACCACTGAGGATACACAGGAGACGGTGTTGGATGTGAACTCCGATGATATTACCAGCTTCCGCTATGTATATGAGGGAGAGACCTATGCCTTTGAAAAAGAGGATGAAACATGGTACTATGCGGACGATCATTCCCTTAATCTGAACCAGGACCGGATCAAGGCGATGATCCTGAAGGTGGCACCGTTAAAGGCAGATCAGGTGATTGAAAATGTGACGGATATGTCACAGTATGGACTGGCGGATCCGGAGCGTACCATTCAGTACGAGACTGCAGATCGCAGCGTGATCATTAACGTCGGTAATCTGAATTCCATGACCAGCCAGTATTACGTCGCATTTCCCTCTGAAATGAAAGTGTATGTCGTGACCACCAACGTGGTGACCGGATTCAATTATACACTGGAGGATCTGGTGGAGGTGGAGGAGACCGCTGAAGAGACAGAAAGCACCGAAGCTACAGATACTACGATAACGGAAAGCGAGACAACGGAAACTGCGACGGAGACCGAGAATGTCGAGGCTGAAACCGCAGAAAGTGAAACAGTGGCAACAGAAACTACGGAAACCGTGGAAGCCAAATAAGTATCACAAATAATAAAGACTGCCCCTGCAAAAGAGGCAGTCTTCACTATTGTTAGGGATTCTCACCACGAATGACAATGATGTCATTTATTTTCAACATCGTATCTTTTTGAGGCAGAATGGACAGATCCCCCCGCAGAATGAGGAAGATCGTAACCTGTTCTGCCTCTTCCATTTCTTCCACGGATTTGCCCGCAAAGCGTTTATCTACGAAGATCTCGGCGATCTCATGAATATCTGCCGCTTTAATATTAGAGAGACTGCTTTTGCGCTGGTACTGTTCCACGAAACCGGCACTGATGATACCGGTGGGGATGGCCACGGCACCGACACCGAGATAGGCGATACAGATCGCCATGATCCGGCCGAGTGTGGTGATGGGATAGATGTCTCCGTAGCCTACGGTGAGCAGCGTTGACATGCTCCACCAGATGCCGCTGAAGGCATTGCGGAATACTTCCGGCTGGGAATCATGCTCCACGCTGTACATGCACAGACTGCTGGCGAGCATCAGGATCAGGACGATAAATACGGAGGAAATGATCTGATTGCGTTTTTCATACAATACCGTAGTGATGACATTGAAAGAATCATATCGGGCATTCAGGCGGAACAGATGGAAGATCCTTGCCACCCGCAGCATCCGGAAGATGACCATGCCGGACAGGAAGAAAAAAGGTAAAATTGTCAGCAGGTCGATAATGCCGTCGAAGGAGATCAGAAACCGTAGCCGGGAGCGGAACTCGCTTTTATCAGGATATAGATAGTCCGCAGTCCAGATCCGCAGGATATATTCCACACAGAAGATCAGAATAGTGATAACCTCGACCACGTGAAATATGGGAAATAAAAGAGCAAGCTCATCAAAGGTTTGCAGAAAAGTCACCAGAATATTTGCACAGATAACGATAGCAATAAAAATATCAAAGAGCCGGCTCAGACGGTTACTTTTGTCACCGATCTGGATGATGTTAAATACTTTTTTCTTCATATTGAATCCTCAATGTTTTTTGGGGCAGCGCCAGTGAATGCCTGTGATTCCATCATACGGAGGTGGAAGAGGAAAGTCAAGAAATGCAGTGACAGAATCCGTCAACTTTCTTAAAAACAGTCATATATTATAGTAAATCCAAATACAATGAAAGGATACAAAAATATATGGCTAGATTTACAAATCAGGCACAGCTTCGCTATGGAAATGAGATTACAAACTCCAATATAGCAGTGGGTGAGATCACAGAGGTATTGTCAGCAACCAAGACAGCAGTGCGGGATACCTACGGACAGAATGAAAATGTGACGTATGTGATCAGCATTGTGAACTCAGGAACTACAGCATTTAACGGAATTACAGTAACAGATAATCTGGGAGAGTATTTGTTTAATACCAGAGAACTGACACCTCTGACGTATATTCCGGGGACCGTAAAATACTATGCAAACGGAATTTTACAGGCAACACCGGCTGTAACGGCAGGACCGCCTCTGACAATCACAGGAATTACTGTGCCTGCGGGAGGTAATGTGACACTAACCTATGAGGCTGAGGTGAACTCTTATGCGCCGCTGGCAGCAGAGGCTTCCATTACGAATACGGCGACGATTGCCGGGGCAGGAGTCACTCCTGTTACTGTGAATGAGACAGTAAATGCGGCAAGCGGACCGCTTCTTACGATCACAAAGTCCGTCAGCCCCGTACCTGTAACAGAGAATGGAACATTGACATATACGTTCCTGATACAGAATCTGGGTAATACGGCAGCGGATGCAGCTACCGGTGTCGTGATCACGGATACCTTTAATCCCGTATTGGAGAATCTGACTGTGAATTTTAATGGAACTGCATGGGCAGAGGGAACAAACTATACGTATGATACAACTACCGGATTATTTACCGGAACTGCAGGAGGTATTACCGTACCCGCAGCGACTTACACCCAGGATCCCGTTACGGGAGCGTGGGGAATCAACCCCGGTGTCAGCACGCTGGTGATCTCCGGAACCGTATAAGGGCTGCCGCGCTCCTAAGGCTGGCGCCATGCAACCCATTCGCAGTCACTGCGTGATTTGCTCATGGACGGCTGTCGCCGTATAAATCTAAAATAAAAAGTCACTGGAAGTACATAAATGTCCTCCCAGTGACTTTTTATTTTATCCTTGCATGGCTTGTAGCTTAGCCAAAGTATCTCTTTAACAGACCCTCAAATGCCTTACCATGTCTTGCCTCGTCACGAGCCATCTCGTGTACGGTGTCATGGATAGCATCCAGGTTCAGAGCCTTGGCTCTCTTAGCCAGATCAAACTTACCTGCGGTAGCACCGTTCTCGGCATCTACTCTCATCTCCAGATTCTTCTTGGTGGAATCGGTTACGACTTCACCTAACAGCTCAGCGAATTTTGCAGCATGCTCAGCTTCTTCGTAAGCAGCCTTCTCCCAGTACAGACCGATCTCGGGATAACCTTCTCTGTGAGCAACTCTTGCCATTGCCAGATACATACCAACCTCAGAGCATTCACCCTGGAAGTTCGCACGCAGATCTGCAATGATATCCTCGGGAGCACCTTTCGCTACACCTACTACATGCTCAGCAGCCCAGGTCTTGCCTTCCTCCTGCTTGGTGAACTTGGAAGCGGGAGCGTGACAGATGGGGCACTCTGCGGGAGCCGCATCACCTTCATAAACATAACCACATACCTGACATACATACTTTGCCATAATTTTTTCTCCTTTTCTCTAATGAAATGTTTTGTTTTAGTTTTCTCTTTTTGCGTGTGCTTTATAAGCACAAATATATTATGGAACGAAGCCAGTTTTCATTCAGAAAACTAGGACTCCGTAGCAACCCTGGTGCAGGCGGGACAAGTGCCATAGAAATAAGTGACATGTCCCCGGATCCGGCCGTCAAATCTCTCTCCGGCTGTCTCCATGATGGAATCAATACTATCCATGTCCAGATCAATAACGCTTCCGCATTCCGTACACACGAAATGATAATGTTCGGAAGTATCGGCATCAAAATGGTCAACACCGTCACCGACCCGGAGTCGTAAGATTTCTCCCATGTCCGACAAAAGTGTCAAATTACGGTAGACGGTACCAAGACTTAAGTTCGGATCCTGCTGCTTCAGATTAGAATAGATCACATCAGCGGTAGGATGATCCTTGCGTCCCATGAGAAAGGATTTGATCATTTCCCGTTGTCTACTTCGTTTCAGTGCCATCATAAGCCCCTTTCTCAATAATAGTAATGATTACTGTTTCTTATAAGCTTATTATACATGATGCGAGAATAATGTCAACAAAAAAATGAAAAAATTTTGTTTATATTTTTTTAATGATATTCTTGCTTCCTTTATACACAGGAGGTGGGAATCATGCTATAATGAGCGCAAGTAAAGTATAAAATATAAATTAACACGCGCAAACTTGTGTTACACAGTGTACAGAAGTACACGGCACTAAAGTCACAGAAAGTTTGCAGGTTGCTGAAAGGCAAGAGTAATATGAAATTTAAAACCAGACTTCGTGTAACATTTATAAGTATTATATTACTTCCGCTGTTGCTGACGATCATGGCGTTCGTGATGATTGCTATTTACCTGATGAATTACTCTCAGGGGATCAGCCTGACGGATATTGATTATTCCATGATGTCGGAGAATTTCAGGGAATTCACCAACACCACGGATCAGGCGTATTATGTGCTGCTGGACCAGGTGAAGGAAGACAGCAGCAGGCTGGAAGATAAAGAATATCTGGATCATATCAATGAGGAGGTATCGCGGAAGTCTACTTACATTATTGTAAGAAAAGGTGATAAGCTGTATTATGCCGGCAATGAAGAAGCCGCACAGCAGATTTTTGAAAAACTGCCTGCCTATGGTGACGAGAATCTGTCGGATGACAGCGGATATTTCTACAATGAACTGGAGAAGTATGTAAAACAGATTGATTTCACCTTCCGGGATGGAACACCGGGCAGCGTATTTATCGTCACGAAGGTCAATTCGCTGATCTCGAGACATCTGCTGATCGATATGTTTGTGGCTATCATAGTGATCCTGATCTTTACCAGCCTGATGCTGACCCAGTGGATCCACAAGGGCGTATTTGAGCCCATCAATGAGTTGAACGTGGCAATGCGCAAGATCAAGGAAGGCAACTTTGATTATGTTCTGGAGACGGATGCCAAGGGTGAGATCGGTGATCTCTACCGCAATTATGAGGACATGCGTTTACGGCTGAAGGAATCCACGGAAGAGAACACCCAGCATGAGAAGCAGAACAAAGAGCTGGTCAGCAATATTTCCCATGATCTGAAGACCCCTATCACAGCCATTAAGGGTTATGTGGAAGGAATCATGGACGGTGTGGCAGATACGCCGGAGAAGATGGATAAATACATCAAGACCATCTACAATAAAGCCATTGATATGGATCGTCTGATCAACGAGCTGACCACTTATTCCGGAATTGATAATAACCGGATCCCGTACAATTTCCACCGGATCAACGTGGCGGATTATTTCGGCGACTGTGTGGAAGAAGTCGGACTGGATCTGGAGCAGCGGGGTATCAAGCTGAACTATTCGAATCTGGTATCTCCCGATACCGTGGTCATCGCGGATCCGGAGCAGATGAAGAAGGTCATCAATAATATTATCAGTAACAGCGTAAAATATATGGACAAGCCTGACGGGCATATTGATATCCGTATTCTTGACGAAGTGGATTCCATCCGGGTAGAGATCGAGGACAACGGCAAGGGAATCGCACAGAAGGATCTGCAGAAGATCTTCGAGAGGTTCTACCGCACGGATGCTTCGCGCAATTCCGCCCAGGGCGGCAGTGGCATCGGATTATCCATTGTCAAAAAAATTGTTGAGGATCATGGCGGTTATGTATGGGCGACAGCCAAAGAAGGGGAAGGAACCTGTATGCATTTTGTATTGAGAAAATATATTGAGCTGCAGCCGGGTGGAACCAAGTAATGAATAAGGGAATGAAACAGAAATGGCATGATAATCGATAATACAAGGACATTCTGTAAATGGAGGATAAATAATGAGTAAGATTTTAATTATTGAAGATGAAGTAGCAATTGCAGATCTTGAGAAGGATTATCTGGAGCTCAGTGATTTCAAGGTCGATATCTGCAATACCGGCGATGAGGGACTGAAGACCGCACTGGCAGGCGATTATGATCTGATCATTCTGGACCTGATGCTGCCCGGCATGGACGGCTTCGAAGTATGTAAGAAGATCCGCGAGGAGAAAAATATTCCCATTCTCATGGTATCTGCGAAGAAGGACGACATTGATAAGATCCGCGGCTTAGGGCTGGGTGCGGATGACTATATGACCAAACCTTTCAGCCCCAGTGAACTGGTAGCCCGTGTGAAGGCGCACATGGCCCGTTATGAGAGACTGGTGGGAACTAACCAGAAGCAGCAGAATGATATCGTGGAGATCCGTGGTATCCGTATTGATAAGACTGCAAGACGTGTCTATGTGGACGGTGTGGAGAAGACGTTTACGACCAAGGAATTCGATCTGCTGACGTTCCTGGCGGAGCATCCGAACCATGTATTTACCAAGGAGGAATTGTTCCGGGAGATCTGGGATATGGATTCCATCGGTGATATCGCTACGGTTA
>OHME01000534.1_pt1 | contig 21478 bp, 18 predicted proteins | sample 1569201 | NCBI WGS metagenome assembly OHME01 (sample SAMEA3879587, study PRJEB24766) | human gut metagenome | biome: human-associated habitat; feature: feces | place: USA | collected 1985/1987
TCCGGACTGGATGTGGATGCTGTCCGTACCGTATCCAAAGGAATCCAGCTTTACAAAGAAAAATGCAAGGGAAGCCTTCTGATTATTACCCACAGCACACGAATCTTAGAGTCGTTGCATGTGGATGTCACCCACGTTATGGATGAAGGAAAAGTTGTGAAAAACGGAGATGCTACCTTAGTAGATGAGATCAACGAAAACGGTTTTGAGGAATTTGAACAGTAAGAAAGGTGCGTGCGAAATGAGAGAAAAGAGTCAGGTAGAAGATATCGACCGCAGCATCTATGATATCCGCGATGAGGAAAAAGATGCATACAGAATGAAAGAAGGTCTGACCCCACAGATCGTGGAGCAGCTTTCCAAAGAAAAGGGCGATCCGGCATGGATGCAGCAGTTCCGCCTGGAGTCCTTACAGATTTACAATGAGATGCCGGTTCCGGACTGGGGGCCGTCCATCGAGGGACTGGATATGGACCACATTGCGACCTATGTTCGCCCTAAGTCCGACATGAAAAACGACTGGAAGGACGTCCCGCAGGATATTAAAGACACCTTTGAGCGTCTCGGCATCCCGCAGGCAGAGCGGAAATCACTCGCCGGCGTGGGCGCACAGTATGATTCGGAGCTGGTCTATCACAACGTCCGCGCGGAAGTTGCGGCGCAGGGTGTTGTCTATACCGATATGGAGAGTGCCCTGAATGGGGAATATGCGGATATGGTGCGGAAGCATTTTATGAAGCTGGTGCCCCCCAGAGACCACAAATTCGCAGCGCTGCACGGTGCTGTGTGGTCCGGCGGCTCCTTCGTATATGTTCCCCCCGGAGTGTCTGTGACGATCCCTTTGCAGTCTTATTTTCGACTGAACGCACCGGGAGCCGGACAGTTCGAGCATACCCTGATCATTGTGGACGAGGGTGCATACCTGCATTTTATCGAAGGCTGTTCCGCCCCGAAGTACAACGTGGCGAACCTCCATGCCGGCTGTGTGGAGCTGTTCGTGGGGAAAAATGCAAAACTGCGTTACTCCACCATCGAGAACTGGTCCAAGAATATGTACAATCTGAATACCAAGCGGGCGTTGGTGGAAGAAGGCGGTACCATAGAATGGGTATCCGGTTCCTTCGGATCCCACGTATCCTATCTGTACCCCATGAGCGTGCTGAACGGTAAGGGGGCCAGAGCGGAATTCACCGGTATCACCTTTGCGGGAGCCGGACAGAATCTGGATACCGGCACCAAAGTGGTCCACAATGCACCGGAGACCACTTCCTATATCAATACCAAGTCCATCTCCAAGGATGGAGGTATCAGTACTTTCCGAAGTTCCGTAGTGGTGAAGAACAGTGCGGCAAAGAGCAAATCCGCCGTATCCTGTCAGTCCCTGATGCTGGATGACAAGTCTCGTTCCGACACCATCCCGGCCATGGATATCCGTACCCAGGATGCCGATATTGGACACGAGGCGAAGATCGGCCGGATCAGCGATGAAGCAGTGTTCTATCTGATGTCCCGCGGTATCTCAGAAGAGGATGCCAGAGCCATGATCGTCAGCGGATTCGCAGACAATGTATCGAAGGAGCTGCCGTTGGAATACGCGGTGGAGATGAACAATCTGATCCGTCTGGAGATGAAGGGCAGCATCGGTTAATGTGGCAGGAGGAATGGAGATCAGTATGGAAAAAGAATATAATATGACCATTAACAGACTGCCGGCGAAGACCTGGAACTGGCTTCGCATGAACGAGACGCAGTTGGAAAAGATAGAAGTACCTACGGCAGGAGGGGTAAAGGTAAGCCTGCCGGAAAAAATAACAACAGTAGAAAATGAGGGATCCCAGCCCTGGAATGCGGATTTTGCAGGCATCCCATCCGGCATGGGAGAGGACATGGACGGTCTTCTGACAGCAGCGGGAGTGAAGGCACAGCATTATGAGGTGTCTGAGGAAACCACAGAAGCACAGCCGTTGCTGTTGGATTATACCTACGTACAAAATAGTTTACAGGCCGGTGCCGTAGCAGTGAGAGCCCGGAAAAACAGTGAAATCACTGTGATCGAGGACTTTGCTTCCGACAGGGAGACGTCAGGGCAGGCGGCAGTATCCACCAGACTGCATCTGGAAGAGGGAGCGAAGATCCGCCTGATCCAGATTCAGAGACTGGGCAATGGATTTACCTTTATGAATGATATCGGAGCCCTGTGTGAAGAGAAGGCTTCCCTGGAAGTGATCCAGCTGATCCTCGGCGGAAAGAATACTTACCTTGGATGCAAGACTACCTTACAGGGCAGAGAGAGCAGCCTGAATGCCGACACCGCTTATATCGTGGGCGGTGACGGAAGACTGGATATGAACTATGTAGCTGTGCATGAAGGCAAAAAGACCCAGAGCAATATGCAGGCCGGCGGCGTTCTGCGGGATCATGCTTTCAAGCTGTATCGTGGCACCATTGATTTCAAATGGGGGGCTAAAGGCGCAGTAGGCAATGAAAAAGAGGATGTACTGTTATTATCCAACGATGTGGTGAACCAGACCATTCCCCTGATCCTCTGCGCGGAGGAAGATGTGGAAGGTAATCACGGCGCCACCATTGGCAAACTGGATGATGAGCTGCTGCTCTACCTGGAGAGCCGCGGCATGAACAGAGAGCAGATCTATGAGATGATGGCTATGGCCAAGGTGGATGCGGTCTGCCGCAAGATTCCTGATGCAGCTACACGGGCTAAGGTACAGGAGTTCCTTGGCAGAGCCGGGGAAGAAGAGGAAGCGGAAGAGTAAGATAACAGGAGGAAGTATGACGACTTCAATCAGCGAGATCCGTAAGGATTTTCCTCTGCTTATGAGTAACGATGTGATTTATCTGGACACGGCGGCGACTTCCCAGAAGCCGTCCTGTGTTCTGGAGGCAGAGAGAACATTTTATGAAAAATACAATGCCAATCCCCTGCGCGGATTATACGAGCTGGGAGAGGCGGCAACCGAAAAATACGAAGAAGCCAGAGAGACGGTCCGGGAGTTTTTAAATGCCAGAGAGGCGGCGGAGATCGTTTTCGTCCGCAATGCCACGGAAGGCTTGAATCTGGTGGCCTACAGTCTGAGTTCCCTGGTGCTGAAGCCTGGGGATGAAATCCTGGTGAGCATCATGGAGCACCACAGCAATCTCCTGCCCTGGCAGCAGGCAGCAGCCAGAACAGGAGCTGTGGTAAAATATCTGGAGTGTACCGAGGATGGAAAATATACCGAAGAAGCATTCCGCGCGGCACTGAGCGACCGAACGAAGATCGTTGCCATGACCCAGGTATCCAATGTGCTGGGCTGCAAAAATGATATCAAGCATTTTGCACAGATCGCCCATGAGTCCGGTGCTTATTTTGTAGCGGACGGAGCCCAGAGCGTTCCCCATATGGCAGTGGATGTACAGGATCTGGATGTGGATTTTTTGGCATTTTCCGGACACAAGATGTATGCTCCCATGGGAATTGGTGCGTTATATGCGAAGAGAGAACTGTTGGAGCAGATGCCTCCTTTCCTGTGCGGCGGGGAAATGATCGATTCCGTCAGCCGTACCGGAGCCGTGTGGGCGGAAGTGCCACATAAGTTCGAAGCAGGAACGGTAAACGGTGCCGGAGCCTATGCACTGGCAGAGGCAATCCGGTATGTGCAGAAGATCGGTTTTGACTTTATCGAAGAGAGAGAAGCGAAGCTGACAGCCATGCTGATGGATGGCATGAAAGAGATTCCCGCAGTACACATTCTGGGCTCACAGAAAGCAGAAGACCATCACGGCATTGTGACCTTCAAACTGGACGGTGTGCATCCCCATGATGTGGCTTCTATTTTGGATGCGGATCATATCGCGGTCCGGGCGGGACATCATTGTGCCCAGCCGTTATTGCAACATTTGAAAGTATTGTCCACCACCAGAGTAAGCCTGGGTGTCTACAATACGGAAGAAGAGATTCAGGCATTTTTAGAAAGCCTTGCAAAGATAAGGAGACAGATGGGCTATGGAGAATAAGACATTTTATAATGAAATCCTGACGGAGCACAATCTGCATCCGTATCACAAGCACAAGCTGGAGGATGCGAATCTGGTGTTGGAGGGCGTTAATCCCAGCTGTGGTGATGACATTTTTCTGGAGCTGAAAGTGGAGGATGGTGTGGTAGTTGACGGTGCCTTCGAAGGCGACGGCTGTGCCATTTCCCAGGCTTCCGCGGACATGATGCTGGAGCTGGTCATTGGCAGAAGCAAGGAGGAAGCGTTGCATCTGGCAGACCTGTTCCTCAAGATGATCAAGGGAAGTATTACCGAGGAAGAGCGGGACGAACTGGAGGAAGCCTCCGTATTGCAGGATATCGCCCACATGCCTGCCAGGGTAAAATGCGCGGTGCTTGGCTGGCATACTATGCAGGAATTATTGAAAACAGAAGAAAAATAGCTGATAAAAAGATAAAGATACATCTTGCACGCCCTTTTTGGATACGCTACAATGAAAAAAGAAGTGTAAGAAAAGCGGGGGGGCTGTGCATGTTCCACATAGAGCTTATCATTGAATTCCTGGAAAATGTGATGAACAATATTGTCCAGGTGGCAATACTGTTCTTTGAATTTGTCGGAGTGATCGTTATTATTCTCTCCGGTCTGAAAGGGTTTTATAATTATGTGCGTCGGGTGCCGGATATGAAGATCACCCTGGCGCAGGGGCTTGCTGTAGGGCTGGAATTCAAGTTGTGCAGTGAGATCCTTAAGACCGTTATTGTCAGAGACTGGAAGGAGATCGTTACTGTAGCCGGTATCATCGGACTTCGTGCGGCACTGACTTTCCTGATCCATTGGGAGATCAAGGAAGAGAAGAATCATTCCTAAAAATCGGCAGCTGATGAAAATCGGCTGCTTTTTTTTAGAATGATTTCCGGTTACCCAACAAAAGTCAATAAGTTTATCCAGATAAAGAGATTAAATTTGTAATGGTATATAGGTTAAATTTGCACCTTGGAAAAAAGCTGTCAGAGGACTAACATATAACGATAAAGTATGTATTTACAAAAAAGTGTAAAGAAATGCTAAAAAATCCGTTGCATTTGACACTTCGACGTACTAAAGTTATCGATAGCATGAACGTAAATGTAATCGATTACGCATGCTTAAAAGGAAAGCAGAATGGAATTACAAAAGACACTTACTCCCGGGGAAGCGCTGGAACGCGTCCTGCGATCTTATCAGACCTACTACAATATCAAAACAGAGGCTGTAGAACCGCCATTCGCAGCCGAAGCGATCTTCGGATCCCATAATGAGCAGTACTTTCTGATCAAGAAAGCTAAGGTGGCAGATATTGACACCAACGAGACTGTGTATTTTGCCACAGAGGAATCTTTATCAAAGGATCGCCTTCTGGAACTGGACTCCATCGCCTGGGAACGGGGAACTGCCAACGTGCAGCCCTCATCCAATCATCGGAACAGCGATGTTGCCCTGATCATTCTGACCGGTCATGCAGAGGAGGATGCGCTTACACAGGTGAAAAAGTGCAAGCATTATCAGAGTTACCTCTGGGGATTTCATGGCTGGAGTAATTATCGTTTGATTGTCGCCGAGTTATCTTCGGGTCGGATCGTCCACAACCGCCACGGACAGATTCTGAAGAAGCTCGTGAAAAAGGCAATACAGTAAATACAAGGGACATGTGAGGAAGCAGTAATTTACAAAGTAAATTAACGGATTCCGAACAGTTTTAGAATTGTGAGAGCGGATTTTAGCGGAGCAATTCGTGTATTTGCGAAAAATTAAATCTGTGTATAAGAAAAGGAGAAACACAAATGACAGCATTATTAATTGTTTTGGCCGCTATCGTATTATTGTTTATCGGCTATGTGTTCTATGGCTCCTGGCTGGCAAAACAGTGGGGCATTGATCCTACTAAGAAGACTCCTGCTATTGAGAAGGAGGATGGTGTAGACTATGTTGCAGCAAAGCCCGCCGTACTTATGGGACATCATTTTTCCTCTATCGCCGGAGCAGGCCCGATCAACGGACCGATCCAGGCTTCCATCTTCGGATGGGTTCCCGTATTCCTGTGGTGTATTATCGGTGGTATTTTCTTCGGCGGTCTGCAGGACTTCGGATCTTTATTCGCATCTATCAGACATGACGGTAAATCTGTAGGTGAGATCATCGAGGATTCCATGGGATCCAGAGCAAAGAAACTTTTCATCATCTTCGCGCTTCTGGTATTGATTCTGGTAATCGCTTCCTTCGTTAACATCGTGGCAGGTACTTTCCTGACTGTGGCAGACGAAGCCGGCAAGACCGCTTTCGGTTTTGTGACCAATCCTACCGGTAACCAGTCTACCGCTATGATCTCTTTGTTATTTATCGTTCTGGCTGTTATTTATGGTTATGTGACCAACAGAATGGGTGTCAAGACTCTGCCCGCTACCATCGGTGGCATCATCGGTATCGTACTGATCACTGTTCTTGGCCTGAACGTTGGTTTTGCAATGAACCGTATCGCATGGATCGTATTCGTAGGTGTGTATATCGCTGTAGCTTCCCTGGTTCCCGTATGGATCCTGTTACAGCCCCGTGACTATCTGTCCAGCTTCCTGCTGTACGCTATGATCGGTCTGGCATTCATCGGTGTGGTTGCAGGTGCTTTCACCGGTACTGTTGCATTTGATATTCCCGCTTTCACCAGCTGGGAGCCCAAGGCAGGACAGACCCTGTTCCCTATGCTGTTCATCACTGTAGCATGTGGTGCATGTTCCGGTTTCCACAGCCTGATCGCTACCGGTACTTCTTCCAAGCAGTTAGCTAACGAGAAGGATGCCAAGGCAATCGGTTACGGCTCCATGCTGATCGAGTCTGCTCTGGGTATCATCGCTCTGGTAGCAGTCGGTGCAGTATATCAGAAGTACTTAAACGGTGAGTTCGGATCTCCCGCAGCTGCATTCGCTGCAGGTATCGCATCCATGTTCGGTACCGAGACTTCCAAGGCATATGGCACCATTTACGCACTATTAACTCTGTCTGTATCCGTATTCGCGCTGACCAGTCTGGATACCGGTACCCGTCTGAGCCGTTTCATGTTCTCCGAGCTGTTCCTGAAGGAAGGCGAGGCTACCTACAAGGATGCCAAGGGCGCACGTAAAGTGCTGGCTCATCCTCTGTTCGGTACTGTTTCTATGGTACTGATCGGTTGTATCCTGGGTGGTCTGTCTCTGAGCCAGATCTGGGGTCTGTTCGGTGCAGCCAACCAGTTGCTGGCAGGTATCGCACTGATGGCAGTAGCTGCATGGCTGGGTGAAGTTGGTAAGAACAACAAGATGTTCTACTTCCCTATGGTATTCATGCTTGCTGCAACCCTGACCAGCCTGGCGATCACTGTAATCAACAAGTGTAAGGCTATTGGCGCCGGCACCGCTGCATGGGGTGACTGGTTCCAGCTGTTCTTCGCAACTGCAATGGCAGTGCTGGCAATCTTCCTGGTAGTGGAAGGTGCACGGACCTTCGCTAAACAGATGAAAGAGAAGAAGGCTAAGAAGGCTGCTTAATATAAGCGCAAGATACAAAAGATAAATAAAGTTTAGCAAAGAGAAATCCCGGAGACTGTGAAAGGCCTTCGGGATTTTTATTGTGTATGCGGGGACCGCAGAAGCGGTGTCCGGAATAATAATGGATGCGGCAATCGCAATATCAGCCCCGCGTAAGGAACCGGGGCAATTCTTCAATGGGAATCGGCTTGGAGAACTTATAGCCCTGTAAATAATCTGCATGACTGATGATACACAGTTCTTCCTGGGCATCGGTCTCTACACCTTCGTACAGTACCTTGTAACCCAGACGCTCAAAGGCGGTAGAGAAGTAATCCAGCATGAAGCGGGAATTGGCATCCTGATCCGCCATCAGTAAAAGGCTTCTGTCGAATTTGACCACATCCAGTTTCAGGCTTAAGATCCGGTCGAAATTGGAATAACCGGTTCCAAAATCATCCAGATAAGTACATACCCCCAACTGTTTGAACTCACTGACGCATTCCTGTACCAGTTCGTATTCTGTATCGTTCTGGGACTCCGTAAATTCAACGGCAATGGTGTGAAAGTCGATTCCGGTGGCTCGTACGATGGATTTGAATTCTTCCATGAAGTCCTTTTCGCCCAGCTCTTCCACAGAAAGATTTACGGATACACGGGAGATCTGATAGCCCTCATCTTGCATCTGCTTAATCTGCCTACAGGTCTTATTCAGAATGATCATGCTGAGGCGGTGGATGTAGCCGTATTTTTCTGCCAGAGGAATAAAACGATCCGGGAATACCAGTCCTGTCTGTGGCAGACGCAAACGCATCAAGGATTCTGCGGTATCGTAAGTACCCGTGTGGACATTCCGTACCGGCTGACAATAGACCAGAATGCGTTCGTCATCTAAGGAGCCGTGTTCCGCAATATCCTTCAACTGGGACTTGACATAATGCATTTCTTTATAAGTCTGGTAATCTTCTTCCCCGAAGACACGATAGGAATTCTGCGCTACTTTTTCGGAAAAGTAATTGAATACCTCGTAGAACTGTTCCAGATTCTCACAAAAGTCCAGATGGTCGAAGAGCACCAGCTTGTAGGGAAGCTTATATTCTTCATAATATTTCTGGAACACCTTTTTAATCAGGGATACTGCCCTTTCTGTGGCATCCGGGATATTGTGGCTGTCCACTGCCAGTACGAAGAAGCTGGTGGAAGGATTGAACAACATACCCTTTCGAAAATAATCCGTCCAGAAGCTGTAGAACAGCTTTCCCATTTCCTCTGTCATGACGTATTCGAAATCCATGTCAAAGCGCAGGCACAGGTAGTAGGTATCCTGAGCGGTCTGCCGCTGCTGGCGCAGATATTCATCCAAGGATGCGGAACCCAGGGCACCGGTCTTCGGGTCGTAGGCGTTGGCATGGAGCATGTACAATACCACCAGAAGCGGCAGAAAATAGGTTGTGGCCAGGAAAGAAGTCGTATTCATGGCAGCTTCCATGACTACGATCAATCCACAGACCGTCTCAGTAAATATCAGCATATGGAACAGTGCGGTAGGAAGTCTGCGGCGGTAGCGAACCAACAGAAAGAGGATCACCGCCAGATACAGAAGATATCCGACCATAAAAGGAGTGGACAGGATATTTTCATACCAGATTCCGTAATGATCCTGATGAAATCCCCAGCCGGTCAGAGGAGATGCCAGATCGGCAACTCCGGTCACCACAAGGATGGCGAAGGACAGAAAGGTATATTTCCTGCCGATATTTTTCGGGAAGACGATCAGTATTTTCAGGTAAGCAATATAGAGACAGAACAGGGACAGAAGACTGATATGGTAGACGGCCCGGAGGATCCAGAGAAGGGTGTTCTGTCTGGAAAAAAGGTCGGCATAATAAAAGGCGATATTGGAAACTGCGGCAATGAAAAGCAGGGCAAAACAGGCCTTGAAGATCCGAAAGGTCCGGCTCTGTTTAATGAAAGTCTGTCGGATCAGTAACAATGCCAGAAGACACATAACCACCAACAGAAAATCTGCCACGGGAGAGTAACTGTGGATGACGATATGATTTGTGGATAGTAACAGGTTCAACCACATAAAAATTCTCCTCTCTGGTAATGTAGAAAATGAACAAACAATATAAAATGAATTTACAATATACCATAAGAGGAGAAATTTGTCAGTGGGGCAGCTGTGGGAAATTAGTCCTATTTTGAGCAAATGGGAAAAATTGTAATAGATTTAATGTTCGAAGAATGCAACGGCAACAGCACCCGGGCCCACATGGGTTCCGATGGTGGCACCCAGAGTGCTGACGGGAAGCTCCTTGGCATAATCCTTCCAGAGATGCTCACTGTCGTGAATGTATTTCTGTAAAAGTTCGTCACTCAGACCGGTATAGCCCAGACAGAAGGGCTTGGAGAAGTCCACGCCGTCCGCTTTTTCAATTTCACGGATGAGGAAGTTACTGCCGTTTTTGGAACCACGGGCTTTTCCCAGCATAATGATCTCACCGTCTACGACTGCTACCACGGGCTTGATGGCCAGAGCGCCCCCGATGAATGCCACAGTGGGGGAGATACGGCCCCCTTTTTTCAAGTATTCCAGAGTGTCTAAGAGTCCCATGGTGTGGATCTTATGCTTTTGCTCTTGCAGAACGCTTACGATCTCTTCCGCGGTCATTCCCTGCTTTTTCAGCTGCAGGCCGTATTCTACCAGAATCTGTTCCCCAATGGTGGCATTCAGACTGTCTACGACGAAGACTTTGCCTTCATAATCCTCGGCAGCGATCCGGGCACTCTGGCAGGTGCCGGACAGCTTGCTGGAAATAGTAACCACAATGACAGTTTCTCCGGCCGATACAGCTTTTTCGTAGGCTTCTTCGAAGACTGCGGGAGATACCAGACTGGTGGTGGGCAGAGTATCACATTCGATCAGTTTCTCATAGAATTCCTTATGACTGATGGTGACACCGTCAGCATATTCCTCCTCACCGAAGCGGATATGCAGGGGGAGAATCGTGACGTCCTCTCTTGAATTGTTCATATCGGATGCGGAGTCCGTGATAAAACGTATTTTTTCCATAATTGTTTCCTGTACTTTCTATATATAGTTATGATGAATATTCTTTCGGGCGGAAATGCGCCGGGGCATCCATCGGGATGGACATACGACATCGTTCATGTCACCTTGCTGTTAATTCTGTTGGAAAGCCGGTCAGGGTGAGTTGCGGATGGATCATTTCTCTGTGGGATGCTTGACAGAAAACTCTGTAAGATACTGCTCCAGATTATGGGAGATCCGTTCCAGAGAGTCATAGAGATTCAACCGTTGTTCTTCCGTCATGCCATCACCGCCGTGAGCCAGTGCGGAATAGATCCGGGAACTGATCTTTTTGACTACAGTATTGCCTTCTTCTGTCAGATAATACAGTGTGCGGTAGGAACGTTTATGTTCCGGCAGCTCGCAGGACACCAGCCCCTTGGAACTCAACTGGCTTAAGGTACGGGAGATGGCGGCCTTGTCTTCCTTACACAGCTCCGTCAGCTGCGTGGCGGTCAGCCCTTCCGGGTGCTTTCCCAGATAATACAGACACATGGTATAACCGGCTTTTAAGTCCATCTGTCCCATTTCCAGTTCTTTTAATTTTTGCAGATAACGGTGCAATTCTGTGATAGATACCACAAATCTTTCAAAACGATCCTGCATGAAGGTTCCTCCTGTAAAATGTTGACACTGCAACAACTTTATGAAGTGTAACACAAGGATGTTGATAAGTCAACAAAAAGAAGGGCAAAAAAATACCTTATCCATTAAGATAAGGTACTGATAAGAATAAACTATGCAATTTCCAGCCGCTGCTTTATTTTTCGGACATCATTTTCCAATACATTAAGCCGGACGCGAACCAGTTCATCATCTTCTTTTACTTTTAAGGCCCGGTCGAATTTTCTGGATAAATCTAAATGAGCTTCTGCAATTGTACAGATATTACGACTGACTTCATTCTCAAGAGTCAACTCCATATTGGTAAGGCGATTCGCCATAGAGAGCTGACCGGATTCCAGATTGGCAAGGCGCTGTTCCATGGCAATCTGACCGGATTCCAGATTGGTAAGGCGCTGTTCCATGGCAATCTGACCGGATTCCAGATTGGAAACACGTTGTTCCAAAGAATCGAATCTTTGCTCCAGTGAATCAAGTCGCTGCTCCACCCTGTCGAGTCGCTGTTCGACCTTATCAAGTCGCTGCTCCACCCTGTCGAGTCGCTGTTCGACCTTATCAAGTCGTTGCTCCACCCTGCCCAGTCGTTGGTCTATACTTTCTAATTTAATTACTATCGTCTCTAATAATTCCCGGTTGGTCATGAATTCTCCTCCTGTACATGTATACTAGCACAGTTCAAAAGTGCTGACAATTGGGCAATATAGAGAAAAAAGCGATTGTGCATTATTACAACAAAAAATATGATAAATGGATGATAAGCCCCAAAAACATGATATATCCAAGGAAAAAGAGTACGGCAAAATAAACAATGCCGATTGGAACGGTAGAAGAGCCAGAGAGAGCGGCTGCGGTATGGATTGTACTGCGTATTCGTTTATGCTATGCTAAATAGCAGAAGTATTCCGGAAACGGGAATGCACAATGTGCAAAAAGCATAATGCACTAAAATCACATGGTGTGATAGATCGCATTGAACATAGAAAGAGTGAGGACTACAGCATGCTCAGACCCAGCATCGGTATTGATTGGGACGATGTTACCGCCCCGTTTAACAGTATCGCCATCCGTATGGCAAATGAAAAATATCATCCGAAGGAACCTTATCGCATGGAGGAAATCACTTCCTGGGCCAACGAAGGGCGGACTTCGGTGATCAAAGAATTCTATAACGATCCGGAACTGTACCGGAGGCAGATCCCGACCGAGGAGACGAAACGAGGGATCCGCAGACTGATGCAGATCGCGGATGTTTTTTTCATTACTGCGGTGTCACCACATTTTATGGGAGTGCGGGCAGAACAGATCATGACCCAGTTCCCGGAGCTTCCACCGGAAAATATTATTCTGGGAAGTGCCAAGGATCGTGTCCATTTTGATATTGTGCTGGATGATGCCATCCACAATATTCTGGAGAGCAAGGCGGAGTATCCGGTGCTGATGCGGAAGCCCTGGAATGCCAAAATGACGGGGCTGTTGTCCGTAAATACCATGGCGGAATTTGTCTCTCTGGTGAAGCAGATCATGAAAGCATCCACTTCTAAGACAGAGAAGATCACTGCTCCGGCGGTGCTGGCCCTGGTGGGGCCGTCCGGCTCCGGCAAACGGGAGATTACGGAAGCTTTGTGCGGTAGCCGCGGGACAGGCACAAGCGAAAGGACAGAGAGTGGGGAGATTTTTGTCCGCCCGGTGAACTACTGCACGGAACCGGGGCGCTACGGCCACAAGTACGTCCCGGAGGAAGCCTTCGACCGGATGAACTTTTTTGAAAAAACGGCTTATGCCGGGGTACGGTACGGCACCAGAAAGGAAGACATTCAGACCTTGCTGGATCAGGGAAAGTTTGCGGTGATCCCCGTGGATATGTGCGGTGCCATTGCCATGAAGCGTTCCTTTCCCACCCATATTATCTATGTGGCGAGAGATAAAGAAAAGCTGATCGCCGATATCATTGATTCCGACTATGACACCGAGGAAAAGACACTTCGGATCCTGTCTATCGATGCGGAGAAGCGTAATCGCAAGATCTGTGATTATGTGATCCATAATGATACCATAGAAGGGGAACGTGTCAGCGGAGCGGAAGAAATCCGGCGGCTGATCCTGCTGGAAGGCGAAAAATACTGAAATGTACCGGGGAGCGATACCCGGAAAACGGAATAGAGTTGTACAAAACCGGATAGAGAAGGAGCGGGGCGGACGGATACGTATGGAAGAAAAACAGCTGAAATACTATAAAATGCATCATGATTTACAGGAACAGATCCGACTGGGAGAACTGCGCAGCGGTGACCGTGTTCCCTCGGAGAACCAGCTGGCCGCCGCTTATCAGGTGAGCCGCCAGACCGTCCGCAAGGCACTGGCCATTCTGGAACAGGAGGGATACATCTATGCGGTACACGGGAAAGGCACCTTTGTGTCGGAGCGGGTCCGCCCGGAGCATAAGTCTCACAACATTGCCGTGGTGACCACCTATTTGTCGGATTATATTTTTCCCCGGGTTATTCAGGGCATCGATGAAGTTCTTACGGCACAGGGGTATAGCATTTTATTAAAAAATACAAGAAACTCCCGGAGCCAGGAGGCGCGGTGTCTGGAGGAACTGTTGCAGAAGGATATCGACGGGGTCATCATCGAACCCAGTAAGAGCCAGATCAGCTGCAGACATCTGCATCTGTATGAGCGGCTGGAAGAATACGGAATTCCCTATGTGTTTATTCAAGGCTGCTTCGACCAGATGGAAGACAAGCCCCAGGTGCTGATGGACGATTGCAGGGGAGGTCATCTGATCACAAAATATCTCCTGGATACCGGGCATCGTGATATTGCCGGAGTGTTCAAGGCAGATGACATCCAGGGACAGAACCGTCACCGGGGCTATGTACAGGCCCTGCAGGAAGCAGGTGTCCTCTACGATCCGGACAAGGTGATCTGGTTCCATACCGAGGATCGTAAAGTCCACCCACAGGAGGGAATCCGGCGTCTGATCTCCAAGGGAACCAGACTCGACAGTGTGGTCTGTTACAATGACCAGATCGCCATGCAGGTCATCCCGACGCTGACGGCCCGGGGGATTCGCGTCCCGGAGGACATTTCCGTCACCGGTTATGACAATTCCTACATGGCCATCGGCGGAGGTTTTCAACTGACCACTATCGTTCATCCCCAGGAAAAACTGGGAGAAATGGCGGCACAGCTGTTACTGTCACTGCTTCATGGGGAATCTCTGGGACCGGAAGAGAGAAAGATTCTCATCCAGCCGGAGCTTGTCGTAGGAAATACAACTTGTTAGCAGGAGCATACAAGTTGTAATATGGTAATATCGAAATTGTATGATGCCAGGGTTAAAAGGTCTAAGCCCATATGAGCTTGCTCATAGGTGGGTGAAAGACCTTAGGACCCGCCCCGATATGAGCATAAAAGTGGGATGATAATCCCACGATATGCGAATATTGGGTAGGATTGTGGGAGTGCGTAGCACGGAACAATCCGTAGGCATCAAAGTCGGGGGCTTTTGACCCCGACATCATTGTATTCAACTACAGGAGGTATTACTTATGTTACAGACAAAAAAATATCAATTCTGGTTTTGTACGGGATCACAGGACTTGTATGGGGACGAGTGCCTGGCAAAGGTAGCGGAGCACTCTCACAAGATCGTGGATGCCCTGAACGCTTCCGGTGTGTTACCTTATGAGGTGGTATGGAAGCCGACCCTGATCACCAACGAACTGATCCGCCGTACTTTTAATGAAGCAAATCTGGATGACACTTGTGCCGGTGTTATCACCTGGATGCATACTTTCTCTCCGGCAAAATCCTGGATCCTGGGATTACAGGAGTATCGTAAGCCCCTGCTGCATTTTCATACTCAGTTCAATGAGGAACTGCCCTATGACACCATCGACATGGATTTCATGAATGAGAACCAGTCTGCCCACGGTGACAGAGAGTACGGTCATATCGTGACCCGCATGCGCATGGAGCGTAAGGTTGTGGTAGGTCACTGGTCTGATCCTGTGGTACAGGGCAAGATCGCATCCTGGATGCGTACTGCAGTCGGCGTGGTGGAGAGCAGCCATATCCGTGTCATGCGTGTGGCTGACAACATGCGCAATGTAGCGGTAACCGAAGGTGATAAGGTAGAAGCACAGATCAAGTTTGGCTGGGAAGTAGACGCTTACCCTGTAAACGAGATCGCAGAGAGTGTAAATGCCGTATCTGCATCCGATGTCAATGCACTGGTAGACGAGTACTACGAGAAATATAATATTTTATTAGAGGGAAGAGACCCCGAAGAGTTTAAAAAACATGTGGCTGTACAGGCACAGATCGAACTGGGATTTGAACGTTTCCTGGAAGAGAAGAATTATCAGGCCATCGTTACCCACTTCGGAGATCTGGGTGCGTTGAAGCAACTGCCCGGACTGGCCATTCAGAGACTGATGGAGAAGGGCTACGGCTTCGGCGCAGAAGGTGACTGGAAGGTAGCCGCCATGGTACGTCTGATGAAGATCATGACCGCAGGCAAAAAGGATGCCAAGGGTACTTCCATGCTGGAGGATTACACCTACAATCTGATCAAGGGCAAGGAAGGTATTCTGGAAGCCCATATGCTGGAGATCTGCCCCACCATTGCGGACGGTCCCATCAGCATCAAGTGCCAGCCCCTGTCCATGGGAGACAGAGAAGATCCTGCAAGACTGGTATTTACTTCCAAGGAAGGTCATGGTATCGCTACTTCCCTGATCGACATGGGCAATCGTTTCCGTCTGATCATCAACGATGTGAACTGCAAGAAAGTGGAGAAACCCATGCCGAAGCTTCCTACCGCTACCAACTTCTGGACTCCCGAACCGGATCTGTATACCGGCGCGGAAGCATGGATCCTGGCAGGAGGTGCACATCATACCGCATTTACCTACGATCTGACCGCAGAGCAGATGGGTGACTGGGCAGCCATGATGGGCATCGAGGCTGTATATATCGACAAGGATACGAAGATCCGCGATCTGAAGAGAGACCTGATGCTGGGAGAAGTATTCTACCGCTAAAATATGCTACCCGAAAAATCTGTTTTCGTGTATAATAGAAAATAGTATTGCAGAGAACGAAATAAAAATCTGCAGGCAGAATCTGCGGGTAGAAGTTACCTGCAGATAGAAGAAGGGTATCGTGGAAATGTTAAAAGTGTTTTTGGTGGAGGATGAATTTGTCATCCGTGAAGGAATCAAAAATAATATTGACTGGAAGGCTCATGGCTATGAGTTCTGTGGGGAGGCCGGTGACGGAGAACTGGCCTATCCCATGATCCAGAAATTGCGTCCGGATATCGTGATCACCGATATCCGGATGCCGTTTATGGACGGCCTGGAACTGAGCCGTCTGATCCGCAAGGAGCTTCCGGACACAGAAATCATTATTCTGTCCGGTTACCAGGAATTCGAATATGCCAAGGAAGCTATCAAGCTGGGAGTGGCCCAGTATCTGTCCAAACCCATCAATGGTGAGGAACTGCTGGCGGAATTGGATGAATTGTCGGCGAAGATCGAGGAGAAGCGCATAGCCATTCAGATCAGAGAGCGGTATTTGCAGGAGATGGAGGAAAACAATCTCAGAGAGCGGAAAAAACTGTTCCAGGAACTGGTCACCGGAGAAAGCACCGTGGCAGAACTGTTGGAATCGGCAGAGATTCTGGGGATCGATCTGTCGGCACCCTGGTACAATATTATTCTGTTCAAGACCCAGTCTCTGCGTCATGCGCAGGATGAGTATTCCGGCAGCCTGATCCGGATCGAACAGGAACTGCGGGGACTGGAAGACGGCAGGACGGTGATCACCTTTGATCGTAATCTGGAAGGAAAAGCATTCTTATTAAAAGCCGATTCCGAGGAACAGCTATTGCTGCTGCAACAGGAATACATAGAAAAGATCAAGGACATTATGGAAGGCTATGAGCATGTGCGGTATTTCGGTGGTATCGGCAAGCCGGTGAACCGTCTGCGGGAGCTTCCGACATCTTTTGAACAGGCCAGTCATGCTTTTGCCCACAGATATCTGGTGCAGGACAGCCGGATCCTGGACAGCGGACATATGACGGAGGAAGCGCAGAAGGAAGATAATTTTGACATCAAGGAAGTCAATCCAAAGCAGATCGACCGCACAAGAATCCAGGAATTCTTAAAACAGGGTGACCGGGAGGAAGTGGTCTACTTCGTGGAAGAATTTTTCCGGGATCTCAGCAACAAGGCACTGCAGTCCAATATTTTCAGGCAGTATATTACCATGGATGTCTATTTCTGTGTGGCAGATTTTCTGGAAAGCCTGCAGACGGATACGCAGGAACTGGAAACACCCAATCAGGACGAGAAGACCCTGCAGGACAGCGATAGTGCGATCCATTACATTACCAGAATTCTGCAGAAAGCACTGGCAGTCAGAGATAAGGCTGCCAGCAGCCGGTATGATGATGTGGTGGAACAGGTGATGAAATACATTGATGAGAATTATGCAGACGAGGAACTTTCCCTGAATCTGCTGGCATCCCACGTGAATTTCTCACCAAACCATCTGAGCATGATCTTCAGCCAGCAGACCGGACAGAGCTTTATCAAATATCTGACAGACTATCGTATGAACAAGGCAAAGGAACTCTTGCGCTGCACCGGCAAGCGCAGCAGCCTGATCAGCCAGGAGGTGGGCTACAAGGATCCACACTATTTCTCCTATCTGTTCAAGAAGACCCAGGGAATGACCCCTACCCAGTACCGGGGCGGCACCAGTTAGCCGTGGCCATGGATAAGGGGGATTCCTATGAGAAAAAAGATAAAAGAATTGTATGAACATTCGACACTGGTGGCAAAGATAAGATATTCCTATCTTTGCCTTCTGGTGCCTTTTGTATTGTTCCTGATCTTTTGCTTCTATAATTTATGGAACAATAACCGCAGATACGAGGATATGATCAATTCCTCCGTCATGGCCAGTCAGTTCAGCCTGGATTTCCAGAAGGATTTCGATTATGAGACTTATCTGCTGATCGTAGGGAACAAGACGCTGGAAGAGTCCAGTCTGCATGATATGCTGGTGGAGGCAGATGACATCGTGGCCGGTCTGGAAGAACTGACGGAATCTCAGGAGAACCTGAAACGACTGACCAGTGTCAAAAAATATCTGAACAATCTGGAGACCTATATCGGCAGGATCGAGGACAATATCCGGGAAGGCAACCGCTACGAGGACAACATGGAAATCTGGGAAAATGATGTGCAGATTGTGACGTCTCTGGTGGGTGATACCATGTCCCAGTACATCTATTACGAGATCCGGGGGATTCAGGAGAGCAGGCAGCAATATCAGGATTTCTTCGTGAATATGATCCGTTTCTCCATCATTGCCTTTACACTGATCCTGGTTCTGTTTTTATTCTTATCCTATTATATACCGTTAAGTATCACGAGCCCCATAAGACGCCTTACCCAGGTGACGGATCAGGTGGCAAAAGGTGACCTGACGGTGCGCTCCGACGTGACGGGGGGCGTGGAGGCCCAGGTGCTCAGCGATTCACTAAATACCATGATCGACAAGATCAACGAACTGTTAGAGCAGGTGAAGACGGAGCAGATCCGGTTGCGCAAGGCGGAATTTGAACTGCTGCAGTCCCAGATCAATCCGCACTTCTTATATAATACGCTGGATGCCATTGTATGGCTGGCGGAGGCGGGAGAACAGAAAAAGGTCGTGAGCATGGTAGGCAGCCTGTCGGACTTTTTCCGGATCTCATTGAATCAGGGACAGGATATTCTGGATGTAAAAGAAGAACTGCAGCACGTCCGCAGCTACCTGGAGATCCAGCAGATGCGTTATCAGGACATCCTTCAATATGAGATCTGTGTTCCGGAAGAATTAAACCATTGCCAGATTCCCAAGATCACGCTGCAGCCTCTGGTGGAAAATGCACTGTACCACGGAATCAAGAACAAACGTGGCAAGGGCATGATACGGATCGAAGGAGAACTGGACGGAGAGGATTGCATTCTGTTGATCACGGACAACGGCAAGGGGATGACGCCGGAGCGGCTGGAGCAGGTGAGGAAAGGCATCCGCAACCGGAAGGCCCGGGAGACCGATATCTACGGCCTGTACAATGTGAACGAACGTATCCGTCTGAATTTCGGCGAAAACTATGGTATCACCATTACCAGTACCTACGGGGAGGGCACCTGTGTCACGGTCCGGCTTCCGCAGCATTAAAAAAATGAACCACTATCGTAAAAAAATCAACTTTTTACGCCGGTGGTTTTTTTTACCATAAAAATTTCAACTTTTCCGTGAGGTATCTTCATGGTTTTTTCCCCGGATCCGCTTTACAATAAGATCATCAAAGAAATAGTTCTTTGGGAAACAAAAACAAATTGGGAGGTTACACAATGAAGAAGAAAATTTTAGCAGCAGTAATGGCAGCAACCATGGTATTCAGCCTTGTAGCATGCGGCTCCTCTGATGCAGGCAGCAACGCAGCAACCGGAAGCGCAAACGCAGCAACCGGAAGTGCAAACGCAGCAACCGAAAGTGCAAGCGCAGGAACGACCAGCTCCAGCTCCTCCGGAGATATGATCAAAGTCGGCATCATCAACAACGACCCCAACGAGTCCGGTTACCGTACCGCAAACGATAAGGATATGAAGAATACCTTTACCGAGGCTAACGGCTACGAAGCATCTTTCGCATACAGCTTAAAGAACGATGAGCAGATCACTGCAGCACAGAAGTTCATTCAGGATGGCGTTGACTATCTGCTTCTGTCCGCAGCAGATACCGCAGGTTGGGATTCCGTATTGAAGGATGCACAGGATGCAGGTATCAGAGTTATCCTCTTCGACCGTACCATTGATGCAGATGAGAGCCTGTATGAGGCATCCATCGTATCCGATATGGCAAAGGAAGGCCAGACCGCAGTTGACTGGTTAAAGAGCCAGAACTTAAGTGAATACAACATTATCCACTTACAGGGTGTTATGGGTTCCGCAGCACAGCAGGGACGTACCGGTGCTCTGGATGACGCAGCAGCAAACGACGGATTCAATCTGGTAACACAGCAGACCGCTGAGTGGAACGCAGAGAAAGCACAGCAGATCGTACAGTCTGTAATCGACGCAGGTACTCCTTTCAACGTAATCTACGCTGAGAACGATGATATGGCTAAGGGTGCTGTAGCAGCTCTGGATAAGGCTAATATCTCCCACGGTGTTGGTAAAGACGTTATCGTTATGGGCTTTGACTGCAACAAGTGGGCTCTGGAAGAACTGAAGGCAGGCAACTGGAACTACGATGGACAGTGCAATCCTTTCCAGGCTTCCTACATCGATGACATCATCAAGAAGCTGGAGAACGGCGAGACCATCTCTGAGAAGACCATCATCATGGATGAGAAAGGCTTCGATGCAACCACCATTACTCAGGAAGATGTAGACAACTACGGTATCTAATCTGACGTAAACGACCAGAAGCGCGGCGCATGCTAGCTCCGCGCTTCTTTTATCAAAAGAGTAACTATTCAGAACCCCATTCGCAAAAGGTTCTTTCAGAGCCCACTTTATTGCGAATGTGGTTACTTCGCCCTATAAATATCATAAAATATTCTTACGAATGCCAGCATTCGAAGAACATTTCATGATATTTACATGGCTCTGAATAGTTACAGATTAAGGGGTGAAACTTTTGGACAATAACACAGTATTGGAAATGAAAAATATTCACAAAAGCTTTCCCGGTGTACGTGCTCTGAGAGGTGTGGACTTCCATCTGAACAAAGGTGAGATCCATGCGCTGATGGGAGAGAACGGTGCCGGAAAGTCAACCCTGATCAAGGTACTGACAGGTGTCTACAGCAAAGATGAAGGTCAGATCTTCATCGACGGCAATGACAAAGCCGTATCCATTCACTCTCCGCAGGAGGCACAGAAGCTGGGCATCAGTACGGTATATCAGGAGATTACACTCTGCCCGAATCTGTCCGTGGCGGAGAACATGTACATAGGACGTTCCAATAAGATCTATCAGAACTGGAAAAAAATGAATGAGGACGCAGACAAGATCTTACAGAATCTGGATATCCCCGCGAAAGCGTCCCAGCAGCTGGCAAGCTGTTCCATCGCCGTACAGCAGATGGTAGCCATTGCCAGAGCTGTAGATATGGATTGTAAAGTACTGATCCTGGATGAGCCGACCTCCT
>OHME01000535.1_pt1 | contig 21428 bp, 22 predicted proteins | sample 1569201 | NCBI WGS metagenome assembly OHME01 (sample SAMEA3879587, study PRJEB24766) | human gut metagenome | biome: human-associated habitat; feature: feces | place: USA | collected 1985/1987
AAAACATTATAGCGGAAGGCATTTTGCAGAGTCAGCTTACAAATGGCATTATTGCCGTTGCGGATGGTGTCGGAGGAAACAACGCTGGTGCTGTAGCCTCTCATTATGTTGCAAAGCAACTTTCCACACTGAATACTGTTTCTGAAAATGACCTTACGAGAATCAATGAGGAATTGCTATCTCTTTCATTAGAGTGTTCAGCTTACGAGAATATGGCAACTACTCTTTCTGGCGTTGCATCTTTTAACGGAGCTACACAAGTGTTCAGTATAGGTAATACTCGGGTTTATCTGTTGCAAGGAAAAAAATATCTCAAGCAATTGACAACAGATGACACCACATTGAACTACCTTCTTGCCACTGGACAACTATCTCCTGAAGAAGCCGAATCATTTGATAGGAAAAATGAGATTACAGCTTGTTTTGGTGGCGGTGCGGCACACCTATTTAAGATGAAATGTAGCACCATTGAATCCTTGTCATCTCCTTTCATGATGACTTCTGATGGAATCCATGATTATATCTCTATTGATCTCATGGAGGATATTATTGCCGAGAATGGCATAACTGTCTTGGCTTGTGAAGCAATGATTTCCGCTGCTCGTGACGCAGGATCGAAGGACGATATAAGCATTGTGATAGGAGAAATATAAATGGGACTTAGATTTAGAAAAAGTGTTTCACTGTTTCCCGGTGTGAAACTAAACTTTGGAACTACGGGTATGTCTGTAAGCACCGGCGTACCAGGCTTCAGAAAAACTTTCCATACAAGCGGCAGAGTTACAACAAGTGTCGGTATTCCCGGAACGGGGTTATACTATGTTGACACGAAGAACACAAAAAAACAGTCGGATCGACGCACATCACAAACTCAGTCAAGCCGTTCTACGGATAGTTCCCTTAATCAGCGACATGACACTTCTGCTGGCAGCCAAGCCAGTTACGATGTATGGGATGCATATTCCTCCGCAAACGAAGAAGCAGATCATGTCGTGCATACACCCGTGAATCAAGTGGAGTATTCAACTGAGCATGATAGTGTGCCTGAAACAGTTCAGCTTGATACGGCATCTCTAAAGTCAATTCATAAATCAAGCGATGATTCTGTTGATTGGACTGAAGTTCTGGTTTCTCCGTTACCGCCAGATGAATCCTACAATCAGGGGATGTGGCAGTATTATCATTCTATGGCTTCTAAAGTCCTATCCGGCGATATTGATACATATTTACAGTTGATTTATGAAGTAAACCCACTTGATGACCTCCTTGCATACGGGGGAAATTTTGAGTTTGGAACTGATAATCCGAGTAAGATCGAAGTTGAGTTCACCGTAAATGAAAACGCTTTAAGCTCATCTAAACGACAGTTAAGTGCAACGGAGTACAACAATCTTTTGCAAGACTATATTTGCAGTGTGTGTATCCGCATTGCGCGTGATATGTTTGCTCTTCTCCCTGTAGCACATACTCTCGTCCATGCTGTGTTAAGTAGTAACACGATCATCTCAGTAGATTTTGATCGTGTAAATCTGTCTAAGGTCAAATTTGGATATATTGATCCTTCAGACACGCTTTCACTGTTCAAACACAACATGAATTATAACGACGGATCCGGTTTTGCTCCTGTCGCCAATCTTGAATAAGGAGGATAAACATGGGATTCAGATATAGAAAAAGCATCAATCTCGGTGGTGGTTTCAGAATCAATCTCAGCAAGTCTGGTATCGGATATAGCTGGGGTGTAAAAGGCTATAGAGTAACCAAAACCGCAAAAGGAACTACACGCACGACTGCATCAATTCTGGGTACTGGAATTTCATATGTTCACGAAACCGGAAAGGCAAATAATCGCTCATCACAGCGAAATACAAATCCCGGTCAGCAACCCGTTCCGGCTATTCACCGTGCGCAGCTTACCGGCAAAGTCATAAATATCTTCAAACAGATATTTGTGAATCGCCTGCAAGGTCGTGAATTTGCCTGCCGCAGGGTGTCAAGCACGCCGTTTTCGAACAGTTCTACCGCCTTTTTCTTGCTGAGGCGTTCTTCTTCACGGGCAAGGTCGGCGGAGCTTGTCAGCCCCAATTTATTTTCCAGCGCCATATCGCACCTCCAAAATAATTACTTATCCGCCGCCACGCCGGACTTCATCCAGGCGTCTACTTCGCTGACCTTGAATTTCCAAAGGCGGCCTATTTTTGCAGCGGGCATATTTCTTTTCTCTATCCAGGCGAGTACCGTATCACGGCTAACGCCGAGGTATTCGCAAATCTCTTTCATTGAGTACCAGCGTTCGATGGTCGGTTCCATTAAAATGTCCTCACTTTCAGGCGGTTTCCGATAGCTATAATTATACAATTTAAGTATATCACGGCGATGCCGATTTATCAAGGATTATTACGGATTTACGAGGGATTCAGAAGAAAATCTTATAATTAAAAGTGAAAGGTTTCCCCGCTCAGTTTACTGATTTGAGCGGAGAAACCTTTTTTGCTACATATCTCTTTTTTCGGAAACGCCTCCACAAATGGTCTTGCTATTTTGAGAATAAGTGAGGACGGAAAATTTTTTGAGAATTTTCTCGAAAACACCCCCACAAACGGCGCCCCTTATTCAGAGTAAGTGAAGGGAGAAATATTTTTGCGGGGAATTTTGAAAACACCCTGCCAAATGGCACCCCTTATTCAGAGTAAGTAGAAGGGTCCTTTTGAAAAATTGAGGGGACTTTTCAAATTACTTTGCCAAAATCTCGAAAAAGTTCCCAATTGGTTAGTAGGAAGGCCCTGAAAAATTTCCTTCAAAATCCTATTTGTTATTTGCCAGAAAAGTTCCCAGTTGATTAGTGGGAGGGGCGCTTAAAAATTTTCTTCAAAATTCTTTTTATTTTTGCCTGAAAAATTCCCAATTAAGTAGTAGAGGGGGACGCAGAAAAATTCTAAAAAGTTTTTTCGTTCAAATCCGAAAAATTTTCCCAGTTGGTTAGTAGAGAGGCTTTCAAAGGAAATTTTCAAAATTCCTTCGTACAAATCAAAAAAATTTTCCCAGTTGATTAGTGAGGGGGTTAAAAAACAGCCCTTCTCGCTGCCTACCTATTGAGGGGACTGTCTCCCTGTGCACCTTGAAAATTGAATCGCTGCCTCCAAAGGATATGCTTCCGGCAAGTGCCGCCACGACTTTCCGAAAAAGAAACGAGCGCGCCAAGGAAGCGATACGCCGTGGTGAGACTCCGGGGCAGGAACGATGCGGATGAGCGGCAGCAAGCAAAAACCATCGCAGAAATGCGGCTTCAGAACAAGCAAAGGAGGTTCAAGCCTATGAAGAAAGGAGAGCTTAGAGAGCTTTATCAGATGATGTTTCCGGAATACCCGGACATTGTGACCGTCAAAGAGCTTCGGGAGATGCTGGGCATCAGCCGCAAGCTGGCCTACAAGCTGATCGACTATGGGTACATCCACGCCGTGAAGATCGGCACGACGCTGAAGATCCCGAAAATCAGCGTCATCAACTATGTGATGGAGAAAGAGGTGAAGAAAGTTGGATGAGATCAAGCGCCTAACGCCCGCCCAAAGGGCACGCTGCAACCGGCTAATCCGGCGGCTGTGCGCCAACTACGACGGTGGCAACTGTCTGCCGCTGGACGACGGCAAAGGCTGCGTGTGCGTGCAGACGATTTCCTATTCGCTGCTGTGCAAGTACTTCCGGCGGGCGGTTCTGCCCGCCGACAAGGCACTCTACGCCGACATTTACCGGCAGCGAACACGGCTCTGCGACCGATGCGGAAAGCCCTTTGCTCCCGGCAGCAACCGGCAGAAGTACTGCCCGGAATGCGGCCGTTTCATCCGACGCAAGCAGAAGGCGGACTCTGCCAGACGGCGGCGCAGCGTCGAACATTAAGCGCCCCAAAAGTCTTGATTTCCAAGGCTTTTTGGACAGCAAAGCGGGGGTGGGTGGCCGTTTCCATCCGCCCCCGCCAAAATCCATTTCTAACATTCTACAAAGGAGAAAAATCTATGAACAACAAACTGAAAACCGTGGACGCAGAAACCCTGCTGTCCACGCCGATGAGCAAGACGATGTTCATCGTAGACGGCCTTATTTCGCAGGGTGTCAATGTCATCAGCGGTGCCAGCAAGATCGGCAAAAGCTGGCTGATGCTGTGGCTGGGGCTGCAAGTGGCGCAGGGGAATTCCGTTTGGGGTTTGCCCACGCTGCAATGCGATGTGCTCTATCTGAGCCTTGAGGACACCCAGCGGCGTATCAAAGACCGGCTCTACAACCTCACCGACAGTGCCCCGGACAACCTGTATTTTGCCGTGACCTCCGGGCTGATCGGCGGCGGTCTGGAGGAGCAGATCACGGATTTCCTGACCGAGCATCCCGCCACCAAGCTGGTCATCATTGACACGCTGCAAAAGGTGCGGGACTCCAAGGGCAGCGCCGGAAAGGCGGGGATGTACGGCAACGATTACGATGACATTTCCTCCATCAAGCGCATTGCCGACGGCTTCAACATCGCCGTTTTGCTGGTGCATCACCTGCGAAAGCTGCAAGACAGCGACGATCCTTTTAACGATGTCAGCGGTTCCACCGGCATCATCGGCGCTGCGGACACCAACTTCATCCTGCGCCGTAAGCGCAGTGGAAACGCCGCTACGCTGCTGGTCAGCGGGCGGGATGTGGAATATCAGGAACTGACCTTGCAGTTTAACGACCTTGTATGGGAACTGGTGGAGCGCAAGAACAGCGAGGATATTCATAAGGCGGAACTGCCGAAATTTCTGTTTCGGGTGGTGGACTTTATGGAGTGCCGTACCGAATGGGTAGGCACGGCCACGGAGTTGCTGACCGAAATGAAGGAGCAGGAGGTCACGCCCAATATGGTCACAAAGTATCTCGGCCAGTTCGCCTATGAGGTGCTGGAGCCGCTGGGCATCGAGTACCGCACCAAGCGCACAGGCAAAAGCCGACTCATCAAATTTCTGCGCCGTGACGGCGATGACGCAAATGACGCCGGGATCGCTATATAAGGAAATCCCCGTCACAACCGTCATTGCCGTCACAAACCGAAGAAAGGGGGTGAACAAATGCGCAGCAAAAACTACGGGATCAATGTCCGTGTGACCGAGCAGGAGAAGCAGAAGCTGCTGGAAAATGCCCGGTTCTGTTCTCTGTCGCTGTCGGAATACTTGCGGCGGCTGGGGCTTGGAAAAGAGGTCAGAGTGGCGATCAGGGAGCGGGATTACCGCCTGTTTCGGATGTTGAACGGCCTGAAAGCGGAGCTTCCACAGCTTCAGAAAGAGGAAATTATTAGCAGGCTGGAAGCAATTTTGAATGAATTAAAGTAAGCGAGAATTACGCCTGCGCAGTCTAAGCGAGCAGACTGTTTTTACTCCTGTCGGAGCCAAACAGTGTATCCGCTTGCGATGCCTGCGTCATCTGAGCGAGCAGTGCGTTTTTACTCCCGGCAGATCCGGAGCGCAAAAACACTCGTTAGGGCGTGCCCTAAGACCCCGAAAGAAAAAACTATGAAAGTGAGGACAACACAATGAGAAAATCGGATTTTACTTTACCCACGCTGGATGACCTGTTCTCCACGCAGGCGGAGCGGGACGATGCCAAACTGGAGCGGGTGCGGAACATTCCACTGTCCGAGCTGCACCCGTTCAAGGGTCACCCCTTCAAGGTGCAGAACAACGAGGAGATGCAGCGAATGATCGAGAGCATCCGCAAGGTGGGAGCCATCACCCCGGCGCTGGCAAGGCCGCTGCCGGACGGCGGCTATGAGCTGATCTCCGGTCACCGGCGACTGGCGGCGTGTCAGGTGCTGGGCGTCGAGACGATGCCCGTCATCGTCCGGGAGCTGTCTGACGATGAAGCGGTGATCGCAATGGTGGACGCCAATTTGCAGCGGGAGACCATCCTGCCCAGCGAAAAGGCATTCGCTTACAAGATGAAACTGGAGGCCATGAACAGGCAGGGCAGACGGACAGATTTAACTTCGACAACAGTTGTGCCTAAGTTCCGGTCAAATGAAGTCATAGGGAAAGAATCAGGTGAAAGCAGAGAAACGGTACGCCGCTATATCCGCCTGACCAACCTTGTTCCGCCGCTGCTTCAGATGGTGGACGATGGACGCATCGCCTTTTCTCCCGCCGTGGAGCTGTCCTATCTCACACGCGATGAGCAGGCGGAGCTGTGGGACTTGATCGGGCGGGAGGACGCCACACCATCGCTGTCACAGGCACTCCGCATGAAGCAGCTTTCCCGCGAGGCAAAGCTGACGCCGGAGGTACTGTACGCCATTCTCACCGAGGAAAAGCCCAATCAGAAAGAGCAAATCCGCATCAAAACCGAGTCGCTGCGGAAGTATTTCCCGCGCAATTACTCTGCGCAGCAGATGGAGCGGGAGATCATCAAGCTGCTGGAGGCCCGTTACCGCGCAAAGAACAGGGGAGAGCGATGATTTTCGTATACTGGCACTATACAAATTTCTTCCGTACAATAGCGGCAGAAAGGAGCGAGGATTATGGAGCAGAATTTACCGCCATTGCCGCCGGTCATTTTTGAGAACGGTCTTTACTACGAGCTGCGGGGCGAGCAGTATTATCCATGCCTTTTGCCGCCGGAGCCGGACACCACAGAGGACAAGCTGCTGGAAACCATCATCCGCCAGATGGCAGAGGCACAGGGCATCGACGAGGACTTGAAGGCGCGGGATCAAATGGCGTGGGTAGGTGCGATGAACAACATCAAAAGCGCCGCGCTTGAGATCCTGCGAGAGTCCAAATAACGCCCCAAGAAGGAAACAAAAGCAAAAAATCAACGCAAGCGGAGACAGGTCAAACGCCTGCCTCCGCTATTTTTATGTCCCAACGGGCAAGGAGGAACAATATGGATTATTTCTACGAGCATGAATCAGAGCTATTTACATTTTACCGTGTTCCAAAGGTGCTGTTTACGGAGGAACCATTCAAAAACATAAATTGTGAAGCAAAATTACTTTACGGATTATTGCTGGACAAAATGGGACTTTCCCGCAAAAGCGGGTGGTTCGATAAGCAAGGGCGCGCCTTTGTTTACTATGGCATCAGCCACATTATGGAGGACTTGGGCTGCGCCCACAGCAAGGCGGAGAAGCTGCTATCCGAACTGGAGCAAGCTGGCCTGCTGCGCCGGAAACGGCAGGGGTTGGGAAAACCGTCTATGCTGTATCCCCTGAAATTCGAAAATCGAATTTCTTGACTTTCGATTTTCGAATTTCAAGAACGCTGATTTTCAGCGTCTAACAAGACTGAGTAGAACGATACTGAGTAGAAAATATATACTACCCGAAAAAAGAATAATAGGGAGGATCATCAGATGAAGAACAAAGAGAACTTACGGGAAAAGCAGGTAAATCTCCGCTTGACGCAGGCAGAATATGAGCGGCTCACCCGCACCGCGCAGGACCACGGCATCGGGCGGGCGGCGTATCTCCGCATGGTGCTGCGGGGCGCGTGGCTGCGGGAGGACGGCAGAAAATCAGAATAGCTTTTTCCGCTGGAATTTGATGCAGGCCGTCACACGGTCACGGATATAAGGAACATCCCTCTTGGCGTAAAACTCCAGCGGCTCTGAAAGGGCCGCCATGATCTCTTTTTCGGCAAAGTCGCAGCGAAGCTGCGGCCCATAGAGATTTTGGGCCGCATGGACCTGTCGGACAAAGCCCGTTTTCATGGGCTGAGCCTTGAGCTGACGCACCAATGCGGCCGGTTCGATCTCCATGGGATAGTCCCGTGTGTTGGACAGCAGGCCCGCACCAAAGTCGAAGATGGGGCAGTAGTCAAAGCCATCACCGCAGCGCAGCACAGCGATGTTGTTCAGATGCCGGTCCTCGTTGCCGAACAGCATATCCACCTCGAACAGCAGCGTCAGATAGGTACCGAAGCGGTCAAGTCCCGTCAGCCGCTCAACCTGCTCCACCAACCACGCAAGGCGGCTCTGAAGATTGGGCAGACGGTTTACCGCGGTCTGCCAGTCCGGGCCAACGCCTTTTCGCAGCAGTTCCGCAAGGGTCAGGATGGCCTCGCCCTGACGTAGAAAATTGGCACTGGAACAGCCGTTCCGGATGTGTCCGTGGACTTCCAGCCGCTCCATGCGGTAGGTCACATAGCGAAAGCCCAACGCATCTGTATTGGTCTGTGCCAGCAGCGCAGCGGTCACGGCTTCAGCCAGTCCCTCATAGCCGAACAGATCCAGCTTGTACCAGCGGCCATCTGCCAGCCATTTTTCCTGATTGCCCTTAGACGAGGTTTCCGCGATGCGGCTTCCCGTTGTCAGTCTGATCGACATATTCAGCCCTCCACAATTTTGATCCAGCACGAATCCTCTGCCATGCGCCCTTCGGTCTTGCGGATGATCGCCAGCGGGTCATAGCAGTCCAGTCCCAAGTCAGACAGGTAATATTTCAAACCGTCCCGCTCCTGCGGCACACAGCGGTCTTTCAAGAAGATTTGCAGATCGTCCCATGTGGGCTTGCGGTTCACGCCGAAAGCGGTGGAAAGGGGAGAACTGGCCTCGTTTTCGATGGCAAGTTGATGAGTGGTTTGGTCAGCGCAGATCTTCGTACAGAGCTTATTCCCATCGTAGTAGTACAGGATCAGGAGGGCGTGAGCGCTGCTTCGGGCATTGGCCAGAAAGACATTGTAATCAGACACGGCAGGGCGGCGGATGGTGATGCTTTCCCCATCGAATTGCAGCGTTACGGTGCGGCTGCCCTCAGAGATACCCAGGTCCTTCATCCAAGCAGATGGCAGAGCCACGCGGTAGCCATTGGCATCCGGACCGGCGTTTCCACCCGCCTTGTTGATAAGAATATTTGCAGTTCGTTCCTCGTGCAGCATGGTCATTCACCTCAAAAGTTTCTTGCAATTATTATACCTATTGGACACCAATAAATCAAGAAGTTAATTTTACAACAGCGTTGTCACGAAAATGAAGCCGCTATACGGAAGCTGAATTCGCAAGCATAGCATTTGGCCGTCCAAATGCGCTTGTTAGGGGAAGCAATTCCCCTATAACCCCTTATGAATTGAAAGGAAAAACGATCATGAGAAAACGACCAATCAAAATATCGCTCCGTTTGAATGAGCAGGAGCATGAACATTTGAAACAGCAGGTTATGCTCTCTGGCTTCCCAATGGAAGTATTCCTCCGTGCGCTGATCTCTGGCATGAACCTCCGATCCCGACCACTCGCTGAATACGCCGAAATCCGGCGTCAACTCGCCGGCATTGGAAATAATATCAATCAAATCGCTCATGTTGTCAACACCCGCGGCTTTGCCACGAAGGAAGACATTGCCGCAGTCACGACAGCACAGCGGGTGATCTGGCAGATCGCAAAGCGGCTTTGAGATAGCTTATTCCAAGATATATGCCGTCTGAACAAGGCCAACGACAAAAAGCAGAGCGCGCAGCCTCCTTTCTCAAGGCTGCGCGCCCGTTTTTTGTTATATCGATCAATTCCCGCTTCTGGGACGCAAGCATCGAAATATTGCTTGTGGAGATGGCATTTTGTGGTATAATTATTTTGTGAAATTATAGCCAGAACGGTCAGCGAGCTTGAAGGCTTATCAAAGGAGTTGGTGTGATGACAAAGTACGGAATTGATCCAAAGGTTATTTGCCAGATCATTGATCTGGCAAATAGGCATCACATCCAAACGGTGATTCTCTTTGGTTCCCGCGCACGAGGGGACTTTCGCCGCACAAGCGATATTGATTTAGCTGTGCAGGGAGGCAATGTATGCCGTTTCAGACTGGATGTTGAGGAAGAAACGCATACATTGCTGACCTTTGATGTGATAGATTTATGTTCTGATTTGTCCCCAGAATTGCGGGAAGCCATCAGCAAGGAGGGAGTATTGCTCTATGAAAAAGTTTGATAACTACCGTAAAAATTTAGACGTTCTGCGGCGCTCTGATCAGCAGGATCTCAATAATGAATTTATCATTAGCGGCATCATTGATAAGTTCTCCATTCAGTTTGAATTAGGCTGGAAGGTCTTAAAAGAATTGCTGACGTATGAAGGCATCGATGCAGCTAAGACAGGCTCCCCGCGTGAAATTATCAAGCAGGCGTACCAGTATTACCCTTGCATAGAGGAAGATGTATGGCTGGATATGCTGTCCCAGCGCAACAATATGGCGCATATTTACGATGGAAATGCCGCGAAAGCACTGGCACAGGAGATCATCAGCCGCTTTATTCCGGCCTTTGAAAAGCTGGAAAAAAGCATCTGTGAACGATACGCCGATCTTCTGGATACGCTCTGAGAAACTATTTTACAAACACACATGGAGGCCCACAATGGCACTTGAAAATAAACTTGGTATCACCAACTCCGCCGAGCTTGCCCGCGAGGAGGAGCGGATCAGCAAAAGGAAGGCCGTGGAACTGTTTGAAAGCGGCGCTCTGGATAAGCTGGCACCCGGCAGATTTGCGTCGCTGCAAGCCATTCATAAGGCGCTTTTCGAGGATATTTATGACTTTGCAGGCGAACTGCGAACGGTGAATCTGGCAAAGGGCAATTTCCGCTTTGCCCCTTTGATGTATCTGGAGGCGGCGCTTGGAAACATCGACAAGATGCCCCAGTCCACCTTTGACGAGATCATCGAAAAGTATGTGGAGATGAATATCGCCCACCCGTTCCGAGAGGGCAACGGCCGCAGCACCCGCATTTGGCTTGGCCACATCCTGAAAACCGAAATCGGCAGGGTCGTGGACTGGAGCAAGGTGGATAAAGAGGATTATCTCCTTGCAATGGAGCGCAGCCCCATCAAGGATGTGGAGATCAAGGTGCTGCTGAAGGCGGCGCTGTCCGACGAGGTAGACAGCCGTGAGGTGTATAGGAACGGCATCGACCAAAGCTACTATTACGAGAGCCTTTCGGCTTTCCGGGCGGGAGATTTGTAAATCCTAAAGTATCAGTTTTTGGCTTCCAAAGTATCAAATTGATACTTTGGCGAAATCCCAAAGTGCCAACACGGCGGTTCCAAAGTGCCAAATTGGCACTTTGGAATGCTTGTTGACGGAATGAGCCTATGGGATCTGATTGCATACTTCCCGATTGCCAAGCAGCAAGAACTGATTTGAAATGTGGGAGAATTTAGTTATGGAGCTTATAAACAACACAACAAAGACTCTTAAAGACGATTTGTCTGTAGAGATCAAGCAAGGCAGCAAAGTGTCCATTGCGGCGGCTTGCTTCTCTATCTATGCCTTTCAGGAATTGAAGGCGCAGCTCTCTCAAATTGATGAGTTGCGCTTTATTTTCACTTCGCCTACCTTTGTAACAGAGAAAGCTAAGAAGGAAAAGCGTGAGTTCTATATTCCACGCCTTACCCGTGAACGCAGTTTATACGGAACAGAGTTTGAAATTAAGCTCAGGAATGAGCTGACTCAAAAAGCTATTGCACGAGAGTGTGCAGAATGGATCAGACAAAAGGTCACTTTCAAGTCAAATGTCAGCGACAAATCCATTCAGGGACAAATCGTAGTGGACGGCGTAGGCTATACGCCTATCAACAACTTCACTACAGTTGAATTAGGCTGCGAAAAAGGCAATGTAATCAGCACGACAATCGTAAAAGACGAGTCCCTTGCCCGCACTCTGCTTGCCGACTTCAATGAGATATGGAACGACAGCAAAGTGCTTCAGGTCGTTACCGATGAGGTGATCGACAGTATCACCGCCGCATATAACGAGAACTCTCCTGATTTCACCTATTTCGTGACGCTCTATAACATCTTCAACGAGTTCTTGGAAGATGTATCCGAAGATGTTTTGCCCAACGAAGCAACCGGCTTCAAGGAAAGTAAGATTTGGGGGATGCTCTATAACTTCCAAAAGGATGCTGCCCTTGCTATCATAAACAAACTTGAGAAGTTCAACGGCTGTATCCTTGCGGATAGCGTCGGTCTTGGTAAAACCTTTACCGCCCTTGCCGTTATTAAATACTACGAAAACCGCAACAAGTCCGTTCTTGTGCTTTGCCCCAAGAAACTGACGAACAACTGGAATACCTATAAGGATAACTATGTCAACAACCCCATTGCTGCCGACCGGCTTCGGTACGATGTGCTTTATCATACCGACTTAAACCGCACCCACGGCACATCCAACGGACTTGACCTTGACAGACTGAATTGGGGCAATTATGACCTTGTGGTAATTGATGAGTCCCACAACTTCCGTAATGGCGGCAAATTAGTTGAGAACCCGGACGAGGACACCAAGGATAACCGCTATGTTACCTTGATGAAGAAGGTCATCAGAGCCGGAGTAAAGACGAAGGTGCTGATGCTTTCTGCAACGCCAGTTAATAACCGCTTCAACGATCTGAAAAATCAGCTTGCCCTTGCGTATGAAGGGCATACGGATTACATAGACGAAAAGCTCAACACTACCCGTTCCATCGATGAAATCTTCAAGAACGCACAGCGGGCGTTTAACACTTGGAGCAAGTGGGAACCGTGCGACCGCACGACTGAAAACCTGCTCAAAATGCTGGACTTTGATTTCTTTGAAGTGCTGGATAGTGTGACCATTGCCCGCTCAAGAAAGCATATTCAGAAGTATTACGATATGGCGGACATCGGCACCTTCCCGACAAGGCTAAAGCCGATTTCACTTCGTCCACATCTTACTGACCTGAAGGAAGCAATCAGTTACAACGAGATTTTTGAGCAGCTTATGCTCCTGACACTGACGATCTATACGCCGACGCACTACATTCTGCCAAGTAAGATGGAGAAGTATGCCGAGCTATACGGTGACAACAGGGTCAATGTCGGCTTTACGCAGGCGAACCGTGAGCAGGGTATCCGTCGCCTGACCGCCATCAACCTGATGAAGCGTATGGAAAGCTCCGTCTATTCTTTCAATCTGACGCTGACACGCATCAAGGATTTGATAAACAGCACGATAGAAACGATTGACCGCTTTGATAAACACTCCGGTACGACCCTCGATCTGACGGATATTTCCGATATGGACGAGTTTGATGCCGAGGATCAGAACTCGGACGAGCTGTTCTCTTTCGGACGGAAAGTCAAAATTGACCTTGCCGATATGGACTATGTGTCTTGGCGGGACAGCTTGGCGAAAGATGCCGATGTGCTTGAACTGCTGACCTTGCTGGTTGGAGATATTACACCGGAGCACGACTCAAAGCTGCAAGAGCTTTTCCGGGTGATTGATAACAAAATCACTCATCCCATCAATGAGGGCAATAAAAAGCTTATCATCTTCACCGCCTTTACGGATACCGCCGGTTATCTCTACGACAATGTCAGCCGCTATGTAAAGGATAAGTATGGTCTGAACACCGCAATGGTATCCGGCACTGTTGAGGGGCGGACGACTTGCCCCAAGCTCCGTGCCGACCTGAACACGGTGCTGACCTGCTTCTCGCCTATCTCGAAGGACAAGGAACTGCTGATGCCGGGAGATAAGACGGAAATTGATGTGCTGATCGCCACCGACTGTATTTCCGAAGGTCAGAACTTGCAGGACTGCGACTACCTCATCAACTATGACATTCACTGGAACCCCGTCCGCATCATTCAGCGCTTCGGGCGTATTGACCGTATCGGAAGCCGCAATAAGGTCATTCAACTTGTGAACTTTTGGCCTGATGTAACCCTTGACGATTACATCAATCTGAAAGCCAAAGTTGAAACCCGAATGAAAATCGTGGATATGACCGCCACAGGCGATGATAACCTGCTCAGCGATGAAGAAAAGACAGACCTTGAATACCGAAAGGCGCAGCTCAAGCGCTTGCAGGATGAGGTCGTAGACATTGAGGATATGACAACGGGCATCTCCATTATGGACTTGGGGTTAAACGAGTTCCGGCTCGACCTGCTCGACTATATCAAGCACCACCCCGACATAGACAAAACGCCCTTCGGCTTGCACTCGGTTGTTCCTGCAAGCGAGGATATGCCTGCCGGTGTAATTTATGTTCTGAAGAACCGTTCCAACAGCGTGAACATCGATAATCAGAACCGGCTGCACCCCTTCTATATGGTGTATATCGGCAATGACGGAGAGGTCATCTGCGACCATCTTTCTCCGAAGCAGATGCTTGATAAAATGCGTTTCCTCTGCAAAGGAAAGACAGAGCCGATTCCCGAAGCCTACAAGCCGTTTAACAAAGAAACCCGTGACGGCAAGGATATGTCCAGATTTTCCAAACTGCTGGGCGATGCCATTGCTTCCATCATTGAGGTGAAGGACGAGAGCGATATTGACAGCTTCTTGGGCGGCGGTCAGGTCAGCTTCCTGTCAAATGAGATCAAAGGACTGGACGACTTTGAGCTGATATGCTTCTTAGTCGTGCGATGAGGTGAGAGTATGCTCGGACTTCCAAAGTCAACCGAAATGAGCAAGCAGCTTCCGAAGAAGGCTGTTTATGCGAAGTTCCAAATGAATACGGCGGCAAAGGAGAAAATCGACGCCGATATATCGAGGATCACCATTGTCAACGAGATTACACCGGCAAAAATCAACATTCCCGCCGGAGAGGAAGTCAAGAGTTTCTTTGTCCTGCTTGTGGCGCTGAAAAAGAAAGACTTTGATGAGAAAACGGTTGCCACGCTGTCAAAGCTCATTCCGCAGAACACGCTGATTACAAAGCAATGCTGCAAGAGGAGTTTTCTGCGCTTACCAAACTTGGAAACAGGTTTAGAATTCGCCATCACGAAACGGATAAGAAAGACATCGGTTGTAATGAACATTACGACTACCTGTTTCACAGATGCCTTTCAGTTCTGAAGCTGGCGACAAGCGTATTAAGCGAGGTGAAACCTGATGAAGTTTAATTTCAAAATACAACAATACCAAACCGATGCGGTTGATGCCGTTGTGCGTGTCTTTCAGGGGCAGGGTTTTCACGACAAGATCAGCTATATCCGTGACCGGGGTAAGGTCAAAGCGGAGCCGTATCAGATGGCCCTCGGTATGTCCGATGAGGAGCTTGAAGTCATCGATCCGCTGAACGATACCGGTTATAAAAATGAAGCGGTAGAGCTTTCTGATGAGCAGCTTCTGCACAACATTCAGGCCTTGCAGAGTCAGAACAATATCAAGCTCTCTGCTTCCCTTGTCAAAGACTTGGGGCGTTGCAGCCTTGATATTGAAATGGAAACCGGCACGGGCAAGACCTATGTCTATATCAAGACGATGTTCGAACTGAACAAGAAGTACGGTTGGAGTAAGTTTATCGTGGTCGTTCCCTCTATTGCGATCCGTGAGGGCGTGAAGAAGTCCTTTGAAATCACCGCAGACCACTTTATGGAGCATTACGGCAAGAAAGCCCGTTTCTTCATCTACAACAGCTCCAACCTGAACCAGTTGGATAACTTTTCGAGCAGCTCCGGCATCAATGTGATGATTATCAACACACAGGCCTTTGCCTCCTCGCTGAAAGAGGACGGCAAGAGCAAGGAAGCCCGTATCATCTACTCCAAGCGGGATGAGTTCGGCTCCCGCCGCCCAATCGATGTTATCAAGGCAAACCGTCCGATCATTATTTTGGACGAGCCGCAGAAGATGGGCGGCGATGTGACGCAGAAGGCTCTGAAAAACTTCAATCCGCTGTTCTCACTCAACTACTCAGCTACCCACGCCAAGCATCACAACCTCGTCTATGTGCTGGATGCGCTGGACGCCTTCAACAAGCGGTTGGTCAAGAAAATCGAGGTCAAGGGCTTTGAGGTCAAGAACTTCCGTGGCACGGACAGCTACCTCTACCTTGAGCAGATCATTCTTTCCAGCAAGAAGCCGCCGATGGCAAAAATTGAGCTGGAGATTGGCTATAACAAGTCCATCAACCGGGAAACCCGTATTCTCGGCGTTGGGGACGACCTCTACTTTGTTTCGCAGGAAATGGAGCAGTACAAGGGGTATACCATCTCTGAAATTGACCCGCTGCGTGGCACCGTGACCTTTACCAACGGCGAAGTCATCAAAGCCGGCGATGTGGTGGGCGATGTGTCCGAAAAGGATATGCGCCGCATTCAGATTCGGGAGACAATCCTCTCCCACTTTGAAAAAGAGGAAAAGCTCTTTCATATGGGCATCAAGTGCCTGTCCCTGTTCTTCATCGACGAAGTGGCAAAGTACCGCCAGTATGATGAAAACGGTGACGAGGTGCTTGGAGAATACGGCGTGATGTTTGAGCAGGAGTATCTTGCTATTCTGAACGAGTACATTACGATGTTTGACACGCCGTATCAGAAATATCTCAAATCCACTTGCAGCGATGTGAGCCGGGCACATAAGGGCTATTTCAGCATCGATAAGAAAACCGGGCGCAGCGTGGACAGCAAGGCTAATAAAGAGGGTTTTGATGAAAAAGATGTTTCAGCCTATGACCTGATCTTGAAAAACAAGGAACGGCTGCTGTCCTTTGACGAGCCGACACGGTTTATCTTCTCCCACTCCGCACTGCGTGAAGGATGGGATAACCCGAATGTGTTCCAAATCTGTACTCTGAAGCACTCCGACAGCAACACGACGAAGCGGCAGGAAGTCGGTCGTGGTCTGCGCCTTTGCGTCAATCAGGACGGCAACCGTATGGATGTGCAGAGCTGTGGCGACAGCGTTCACGAGATCAACACGCTGACGGTAGTCGCCAGTGAAAGCTATAAGACCTTTGTGACGGACTTGCAGTCGGATATTAAGGCCGTGCTTTATGACAGACCCACAGTGGCGACAAGCGAATACTTCAAGGGCAAATATGTCAAGGTGGACGATGTGCCGACGCTTATCGACGACGAGAAAGCCAATGCCATTGAGTTCTACCTTATTCAGAACGGCTATGTTGATATGAAGCGCAAGGTGACGGACAAGTATCGTCAGGATGTTAAGAACGGAACTGTTGCGGAGCTGCCGGAGGAACTGGGGCCGATGACAGACGGCATCCACACGCTCATTCAGGCAGTCTATGATGACAGCGTTCTCAAGGATATGTTCTCTGACGGTCACGAAACCAAGGTTAAGGAAAATCCTCTCAATGAGAACTTTGCCAAGCGTGAGTTTCAGGCATTGTGGCGTGAGATCAACCATAAGTACGCCTACACCGTCGATTTTGACAGCGCCGAGCTGATTCGCAACGCCATTGCCCATATTGACGAAAAGCTCTTTGTTTCCGAGCTGCAATACACGACCACCATCGGGCGGCAGAAAACGGAGATGAATGAGTACGAGATCGAGCGTGGAGCATCCTTCACCGGCGAAAAGACCCGGACGCAGACACTCAAACACGCCGAAACCAGTCAGATCAAGTATGACCTCATCGGAAAAATCGCAGAGGGTACTGTTCTGACACGGCGCACGGTTTCTGCCATCCTGCAAGGCATCCGTGTGGATAAGCTCTATATGTTCAAGAACAACCCGGAGGAGTTCATCACGAAGGTCATCCGGCTTATCAATGAGCAGAAAGCCACAATGATCGTAGAGCACATCTCTTACGACACCATTGAGGGCGAATATGACAGCTCTATCTTTACGGCTGAAAAGGCAACGCAGAGCTTTGATAAGGCGTTCCTCGCAAAGAAAGCCATTCAGGACTATGTGTTCACGGACGGCTCTGCCGACAAGAGCATTGAAAGAAAGTTTGCTGAGGATTTGGACGCAGCAGACGAGGTGTGTGTCTATGCCAAGCTGCCGAGAACCTTCCAAATTCCTACGCCGGTGGGCAACTATTCGCCGGACTGGGCAATCGCTTTCTACGAAGGTACGGTTAAGCACATTTTCTTTATAGCCGAAACGAAAGGCACAATGGAAAGTCTTGAGCTGCGTCCTATTGAGCAGGCGAAAATCTCTTGCGCCAAGAAGCTGTTCAACGAGATGTCCACAAGTAATGTCGTATACCACGATGTAGACAGCTACCAGAGTTTGCTGAACATCATGAATTCGTTATAAAAAAGGCAGGGACACACAAACAAAGGTGTGCCCCTGTCTTCAATTCTCATCCGACCGCCACTTCAACCTTTTTACCGCTGAAGGCCACGCCGTATTTATAAATCGTCCTGACCCCGGCTGTCGTCAGCTCGGTTTCGTATTTCTTATCGTTGATTTGCTGCAGGGCCGTCTCGGACAGCTTTTTCAGCTGCTCGTCGCTGCAATTTTTCTCCGCTTTCAGTTCGATCAGGATGCCCGGAAGACCCTTTTGCGTGGGCTTCAGCTGAATGTCATAGCGCCCGTCGCCGGATTCCCGGTTGGAGGTCACGAAAGCGCCGCCCAGCAGGGCGCACAGACCCAGCATAAAGCCGTGGTAGAAATTCTCCCCGGCAGTATCGAAGGAGCTGACCGACTGGGTCAGCAGCGTCTGGATCTGCGCTTTCAGCCGTGCGTTATCGCCGGAGAAGATGGCCTCCTGAACGGAAATTGCCGTGGACGGCGGGATCAGATTTTCCAGCCGCTGCAAAATCTCCTTGTTATACACCAGAGAAATCTCCCGGTTGGGCAGGGAGACCTCGCACATAAAATCGCCGCTGAAGGAGGGCGCGGTTTTCAGTGCCTTCAGATAGCCGGTCACCAGCAGAAAGCTGTAAATGGTGGAGGGATTGCTCTTGATCTGCGGATAGATCACGCCGGTGTCGATGAATGTGGTGAAGGTCTCGCCGTTGACCAGGGAGGTCAGACGGTTATAAATCTCCTCGTCCGCCTGGGCAAGCACTTCCCCGATAATATCGTTGCTGCCGGTGGAGACCCAGAAGGGCCTCGGCTCACACTCGTTGCTGAAGTAGTTGACCACCGACCACGGGTTGAAAATCTCCGTCTTGCCGAAGCGGTAGCCGTCGTACCACTGGCAAATCTCGTCATACTTATCGGCAGCGCCGTAGTATTCCGCCATCTCCATCACCTCGTCGGCAGTGAAGCCGAAGTAGGCGCTGTATTTGTTGTCCAGCACGGAGTTGATGGACAGGTTGTTCATCCCGCTGAAGATGCTCTCCTTGGCCACCCGCAGAATGCCGGTGAGGAAGCCGAAGGACAGGTGCTGATTATCCTTGAACCCGCCGGAAAACAGGTTCCGCATAAACCGGATGACCTTGTCGTAATAGTCCTTCTGATAGCCCTGCTGGATGGGGGTGTCGTACTCATCAATGATGATAATGGGCGCAACGGCATAGTGCTTGTGCAGCATAGCGGACAGGTCCAGCAGTGCAGAAGCCAGCTCTACCTCGCTGACTTTGCCGTCTGCCAGCTTTTCATAGGTCTTTTTGCTGTACTCGTCGCACTTTTCACTGGTCAGCAGCTCTTTGTGCCGCCGGGTCTCCTTTGCAAAAATATCCCGGATGGCCGCAAAGGTCTCCTCCCAAGTGTCGAACTTCACATCCTTGAAGGTCAGGAAGATCACAGGGTACTTGCCCTGATAATCCCGGTACTTCTGGCCGCAGGCCCAGATCTTCTTATCCCGGAAATAGACGGAAGTATCCTTGTCGCCCTTTTCAAAGTAAGTGCGCAGCATATCCATATTCAGCGTCTTGCCGAAACGCCGGGGACGGGTGAACAGCGTCACCATCGGACGCTCGTCGATGAAATCCTTGATCATCATCGTCTTGTCGATGTAGTAGTATTCCGACGAGGCAAGGCAGTAGTTGGACACGCCGATGGGCAGGGGCAGCTTCGGCGCGCGCTCCGTCTTGCGGAAAGCGCCCGTCTTGAGCCGCTGATCCGCCGGCTTCTGCGTATCAGTGGGGATCAGCCAACGATTGCCCTGCTTTTTCGCACCGGCGATTCTCCCATTCTTGCAGAGCGTCGCAACTCTCCGCTCCGTTATATTCCAGCGCACTGCTGCCTCTCTTACCGAGATCATTTCAGCCATAGGGGATACCTCCACGCATAAAATCACAAGTACATTATACCCAAATAAAAGAACAATGTCAACAAAGTTCGGAACAATGCCGTTTAAAAACAGCATTGTTCTTTTCCGCACACAAAACAAGCGGGGGTCATCGACCCCCGCTTGCTCGTTACCTATATACAATTTTCTGCATCACGATCTCGTTCGCTCGGTTTCGGATGCCGTTCATCTTCCGCACCCACGCCATCGGGTCATCGGCTTTCAAGGCCTCCGTCACGCCCTCGGTGTCTGCGTATTGTTCTACCAACCGAAGAAAGAGTCCCTGCGCCTGCTCCTCGATGTCTGCAAGGTGCCCATCCAGCACCCCGGCGGTCAGCAGGTTATAATACAACACCCGGTGATGTTCCTTCAGATAGGCTCGCCGCCGCTGCCCGTAAACGCCGATGGGGCGTTCTTCTTCGGGCGGTAAGCAAACATCGGGTAGGCAATAGTCGCCCTGCCTTGTGTAAGTGCCGCCCAACTGCTCAAATAGCGATTCCATATGTGATCCTCCCATTCAAAATTTCCCCGGCAGGTCTGCAATGCAAAATGCACCCGCCTTTCGGTTACAGTCTACCTAAACCGAAAGACAGGTGCGAGTGTGCGACTTTCAGAATCGCACATTATTTCTTCATCTTCCTGCTGAATTCATTCAGCGTCTGGATATGCCAGAGGCTTTTGCGGGTGATGGATCGGAAGGTCAGGGAGCAGAAGAAATCCACAAGAAAGATTTTCGGGATACAGAACTTCAGCCCCTTCTGGAAGGCTTTCAGTGACCCCCGGCTGCACCAGTTGTGGACGGTGGTCAGGGTGTAGCCGGTCAGGGCCACCACATCCTTCACCGTGACCACATCCGGGTATTTGCGCAGCAGCTTTTCATAGTAGCCGTGCATCTGCCGCAGCGTGTCCTCCGGCAGCTCCTTGGAGAGCCTCGCCACATAGTGGGTGCCGTACCAGCCCTTCGGCGCAGAGTAGAGTTCAGGGAAGATCGCCCGCTCCTCCAAATATGCTTTCACATCCTCTTTTCGGATTTTATAGCACCGGGTTTTCTTACCCGACCACTCGCAGGGCACCTTGCCGCTTTTGAGCAGATACAGCGCCGTGGACTTGCTGATGTGGCAGATTCGGAAAAATTGCTCCTTGTTCATCACTTCGGGAACGCTGTCCCAGTTGACGGGAAATACATCCATTTGTAACACCTCAAAAATAGATTTTTGTCGGTTGGAAGCTCTATCCTGCGGTGTATGGCCGTCTCCCGGTTTTTCTCTCCTATCTTCCCGCATTTCTCTCCAAAATCGAAAAAAATGCCGATTTGAACCCACTTTCAAAAAAGCTTGTCCCGCAAGGCTTTCGGGGCGAAAAAGCCTGATTTCATGCGGGTTTCAGCAGGGACAGGATTGTCAGGAACGACACTAAAACGGGCACCCCCGTCACAGTTGCATTAAAGACTCGAAATCAGTTTGACGGCAACGTCACATGGGTTCGAATCCCATCCTCTCCGCCAAAAAAGTCCAGTAAACTCAAGGGT
>OHME01000549.1_pt1 | contig 20924 bp, 19 predicted proteins | sample 1569201 | NCBI WGS metagenome assembly OHME01 (sample SAMEA3879587, study PRJEB24766) | human gut metagenome | biome: human-associated habitat; feature: feces | place: USA | collected 1985/1987
CGTGTTCGGGACTTACACCCGTTAGAGCGCGCCCATGGCGCGCAAACTAAAAAAACGGCACAACCGGTCGTTCCCGGTCATGCCGTTTATCATTAAATACATTAATTATGCATTGACAATCTTGCCGAAGTCAGCCTTAAGGCTTGCTCCGCCGATAAGTCCGCCGTCAATGTCAGGTTTAGCAAGAAGTTCAGCTGCATTGCCAGCATTCATCGATCCGCCATACTGGATTCTGATTGCTTCAGCTGTAGCTTCATCATAAATCTCACCGATAACCGCACGGATACCTGCGCATACCTCTTCAGCCTGATCTGCTGTTGCAGTCTTGCCTGTTCCGATAGCCCAGATTGGCTCATAAGCGATAACTGCGCTCTTAGCCTGATCTGCTGTTACATTCTGGAATGCAATCTTGATCTGCATTCTGATCCAGTCAAGAGTAATTCCCTGTTCTCTCTGTGTGAGTGTCTCACCGCAGCAGATAATAGGTGTAATACCATGCTCGAATGCCTTGAGAACTTTCTTGTTAACTGTCTCATCTGTCTCTGCGAAGTATTCTCTTCTCTCTGAGTGTCCGATGATAACATATTTAACTCCGATATCTGTAAGCATTGCAGGAGCGATTTCGCCTGTGTAAGCACCGCTCTCTTCAAAATACATATTCTCTGCACCGATTGCAACATTAGTACCCTTGGTAGCCTCAATTGCTGTTGTAAGGTCGATTGCAGGAACGCAATATACAACATCAACATCAGGGTTAACTACAAGAGGTTTAAGTTCATTAATTAATGCAACTGCCTCGCTTGGAGTCTTATTCATTTTCCAGTTGCCTGCGATAATTCTTCTACGCATTATATTAATTCCTCCGAATATTATTTGTCATCTGCTGATTCGATTCCAGGAAGAGCCTTGCCTTCAAGAAATTCAAGTGATGCACCGCCACCTGTCGAGATGTGTGTCATCTTATCACCGAATCCGAGTGTATTAACAGCTGCTGCTGAATCGCCGCCGCCGATTATTGTTGTAGCATCTGTCTCTGCAAGAGCCTTGGCTACAGCAATTGTACCTGCTGCAAGTGTAGGATTTTCGAATACGCCCATAGGTCCGTTCCATACAACTGTCTTGGCTGTCTTAACTGCCTCAGCAAAAAGTTTCTGTGTCTTAGGTCCGATATCGCAGCCTTCTCTGTCAGCAGGCATCTTATCAGCATCATATACTTCAACTTCTACAGGAGCGTCGATTGGGTTAGGGAAATCTTTGATAGTAACGGCATCAACCGGAAGAAGAAGTTTCTTGCCGAGTTTCTCAGCCTTAGCCATCATTTCCTTGCAATAATCAATCTTGGTATCGTCGCAGAGTGAAATACCGATTTCATATCCCTTAGCTTTGAGGAATGTGTATGCCATACCGCCACCAATGATAAGTGTGTCGCACTTCTCAAGAAGATTGGAAATAACATTAAGCTTGTCAGCGACCTTAGCACCGCCAAGGATAGCTACAAACGGTCTTACAGGATTATTAACTGCATTACCGAGGAATTCGATTTCTTTCTGCATAAGGTATCCTACAACGTTGGTCTTAACGAACTTAGTAACACCTTCTGTTGAGCAGTGTGCTCTGTGGCATGCACCAAAAGCATCATTAACATATACGTCACAAAGAGATGCAAGTTCCTTGGAGAAATTCTCTTCGTTCTTGGTCTCTTCTTTTCTGAATCTTGTGTTCTGGAGAAGAACTACATCTCCGTCCTTCATAGCTGCTACGGCAGCCTTTGCGTTAGGTCCTACAACCTCATCATCAGCAGCGAATACAACCTCTTTGCCGAGCTTCTCTGAAAGTCTCTTTGCAACAGGTGCAAGTGACTCTCCTTCATTAGGACCATTCTTAACCTTTCCGAGATGTGAGCAGAGGATTACCTTGCCGCCATCATTGATCAATTTCTTGATTGTAGGAAGTGCTGCAACAATTCTGTTCTCATCTGTGATAACACCATTCTTAAGCGGAACGTTAAAATCACATCTTACAAGCACTCTCTGACCCTTAACATTGATGTCATCAATACTTTTCTTGTTAAGCATAATTATATCTCCTTTGGATTATACATAATAGAAAGGGTCCGGCCCTGAAGCTCGTCCGGCGTTATGCCGGTATGCCTTGACCGGACCCTTATAGGTCTGTTTTATCGTATGGAATACATACGAATACTATACACTATAGAATTAAGCTAACTCTGAGAAGTACTTAATTGTTCTAACCATCTGGCTTGTGTATGAGTTCTCGTTATCATACCATGAAACAACCTCAACCTGGCACTTTCCATCAGGAAGCTCTGATACCATAGTCTGTGTTGCATCGAAGAGTGAACCATATCTCATACCAACGATATCTGATGAAACGATTTCATCTTCATTGTATCCGAATGACTCTGTCTGAGCAGCCTTCATAGCAGCGTTGATCTCTTCCTTAGTAACCTTCTTGTCAACTACAGCGAAAAGAAGTGTTGTTGAACCTGTAGGGGTAGGTACACGCTGAGCAGCTCCGATGAGCTTTCCGTTAAGTTCCGGAATAACAAGGCCGATTGCTTTAGCAGCGCCTGTTGAGTTAGGAACGATGTTTATAGCACCTGCTCTTGATCTTCTTAAGTCACCCTTTCTCTGAGGTCCGTCGAGGATCATCTGATCGCCTGTGTAAGCGTGAATTGTACACATGATACCTGACTCGATTGGAGCAAGGTCATTAAGAGCCTTAGCCATAGGTGCTAAGCAGTTAGTTGTACATGAAGCTGCTGAAATGATTGTATCAGAAGCCTTAAGTGTTGTGTGGTTAACATTGTATACGATTGTAGGAAGGTCGTTTCCTGCAGGAGCTGAAATAACAACCTTACGGGCACCGGCATTAATATGAGCCTGTGCTTTCTCCTTAGATGTGTAGAAACCTGAGCACTCAAGTACTACGTCTACTCCAAGTTCTCCCCATGGACAATTGTTAGCGTCCGGGAATGCATAAATCTTGATTGTCTTACCATCAACTGTGATTGAATCATCACCTGCTGAAACTGTATCAGCCTTCTCATATTTACCCTGTGAAGAGTCATATTTAAGAAGGTGAGCAAGCATTCTAGGGCTTGTTAAATCGTTGATAGCTACTACTTCATATCCTTCTGCTCCGAACATCTGTCTGAAAGCAAGACGACCGATACGGCCGAATCCGTTGATTGCAACTTTTACTGCCATTTTTTTATTCCTCCTAAAGAAAATTTAAATGAAAGGATTGTTAAATAAAAATCAATCTAGTGACATTTTACCTTCTTTATCCATAAATTTCAACCCTTATTTTATTTTTGTGTAAAGATTGACAAATATTTCAGTTTAATTATAATTTGTATGTGGTTAATAACACTGATCAACAGATTATAAGGAGTAACATATGATATCAGATTACCATGTACATACATATTTTTCATCGGATTGCGAGGTCAGTCCGCGCGAGCATATTTCCAAGGCAATCGCATGCGGCATGAGCGAGATATGCTTTACAGACCATATGGATTATGATTATCCTTTGGAGAACGGCAAGGAAATGTTCCGGCTTGACGTTGACGCATATTTTAATGAACTGCGCGCGCTTAAGGAAGAATTCAGCGATAAAATCCACATCAAAATAGGAATTGAGCTCGGCCTCAACCCTTCAATCGAACCGGACAACCGTGCGCTTGTCCACAAATACCCTTTTGATTTCGTTATAGGTTCATCCCATATGGTTGACGGAATGGACCCTTACTATCCAAAGTTCTGGGATGGCCGCGACAGCAGTAATGCCATTCACGACTATTATAAGGCAATTCTCAGGAATGTGACCACATATGACGATTATGATGTATACGGACATCTGGATTATATAAGAAGATATGTCAAAGATAAAGATTATGTATATGTTGATGATGACTTCTATGATATCACCGAAATGATTCTTAAGAATATAATAGCCAAAGGACACGGCATTGAATTGAATACGCGCGGATTATCAAATGGTATAACTTATTTCATACCTACAATAACCATTCTTAAGCGTTACCGTGAACTGGGTGGTGAAATTGTTACGGTCGGCTCCGATGCACATTATGTAAAGTCCCTCGGATACGCTTTTCGTACCGCAAGAGACATTCTCGTCAATACCGGTTTTAAATATGTGGCATCGTTTGAAGACCGTTCCCCGGCTTTTATTCCGCTCACATAATATAATGCAGCGGCGGCTTTCATGAATCATCTCTGTTTTCTGGCCGCCGCGACCGACTTTTTCAGGACTTCCACCACATAATCGGCCGTCCGGTAATTCATTTCCTTATCTATGCTCATTCTGATCGTTCCCATCGCATATTTATCCGGAGTTCTGACTGCCCTTAGCACATGGGATGTATTTCCTTTACCGCAGGCTGAACCGGCTGCAGCATTTACACCATACATATCCAGAAGCACCAGTAATGACTGTGCATCCACATTTTCAAAACCTATGCTCATATTTCCGGGCAGCCTTTTTTCATAATCCGAGGGTCCGTTCACTCTTGCATTTTCTATTTCTTTCATTATCCTTCCCGTAATATATTCGCTCATTCTGCGGCAGTGTGCCATTGTCATTTCAAGCCTGGCACATGATACTCTGGCAGCTTCCGCCATGCCTATTATTCCCGGAACATTTTCGGTACCGGAACGCATTCCTTTTTCCTGACCGCCTCCGTATATAAACGGATGCGCCCTGCATTCACGCCTTATATACAGAAATCCCGTTCCTTTGGGACCATTGAATTTATGGGATGATGCGCTTAACATATCAACATTCATGCTGTCCACATTTACCGGAATATGTCCGAATGCCTGCACCGCATCAGTGTGAAAAATAATATCATACTCATGCGCTATCCTCGCCAGCTTTCCAATCGGCTCAACCGTACCGATTTCATTATTGGCGGTCATCACGCTTATCATTGATGTATCTCTTTTTATATACTTTCTCAGTATTTCGGGCTTTATAAACCCTTCCCCGTCAACCGGAAGCAGATCATACCGCCCTCCCGTACCGGCGTATCGTTCAAGCGGTGCCAGCACGGCTTTGTGTTCTATGCTGCCGGCTATTATATGTCCCCTTACCGACATTGCCTCATTAAGAGCCCAGTTATCGGATTCAGTGCCTCCCGATGTAAAGAAAATTTCTTCCGGTTCTGCTCCTATAAGTCCCGCTATCACGGTTCTGGCCTCTTCTATTTTATCACGGACGTGCCTGGACTTTGAATATAATGCCGACGGATTATAGAAATCCGCCGAGTAATACCGTTTCATTGCCTGCGCGGCTTCCGGCATAAGCGGAGTCGTCGCGGCATTGTCAAGATATATGCTCATATCAGTACCGTTATATTATTTCTTATTAATATAATATGCTATTCTCTCATATGATGTTAAAAAAAGACCAGTGAATCATTATGTCCAGAAAAACTTTCATCAAAGGAACTCTTATACTGACTTTAGCCGGGATATTAACAAAAATTTTCGGTTTTGGCTGCAGGATTTTTCTTTCAAGAAGCATCGGTGCCGCCGGAATGGGACTTTACCAGCTTATAATGCCAGTTACAGCCGTATGTTATGCCATAGGAATTGCAGGTCCGGAAGTATGCGTATCACGTTTCTGTGCTGCTTATGCAGCTTCCAGGGACCATCTGCGCGCAAGGCACACGGCTGTATTCTGTTTCGGAATGTCAATGATTTTATGTATTATATGTACTGTTTTGTCATATATGGGTGCAGACATAATTGCCGGTTATATTTTTCATAATCCGCATGTCGCACCGTTAATCCGTATTTCTGTCTTCTCCGTTCCTTTCGCATGTATTCATTGTCTCGTATGCGCATATTACATAAGCAAGGAGCGAACCGTTATTCCCGCAGTTTCACAGATTTTTGAACAGGCTGTAAGACTCGGAGCCATCTATATCATTGTACATATTGCACATAATAAAGGCGAGGAAATCACAGCGGCCGTCGGCGTCGCCGGACTTGTCTGCGGAGAAATCGCAGCCGCTTTATTATGTGCGGCCATTGTATTAACAGGGCGCCGCAAAAATATCCGCACAACCAGACATCCCGGTATCGAAGTAAAACAGATTATAAAGACTTCTATTCCGGTATCTTTAAACAGACTTGCCCTGCACGGAATGCAGAGTCTTGAGGCCGCTCTCATTCCGCTTATGCTGACTGTTTACGGATATTCCGCCCAACATTCGGTAGCCATTTTTGGGATACTGACCGGCATGGCAATGCCCGTTATTCTTTTTCCGTCCACATTAACCGGTTCGGTTGCCCAGATGTTACTGCCCTCTGTTGCCAAAGAACAGTCTTCTTCAGATAAATTAATTAAATCAAGCCGCATGGCACTGGTTTTCTCACTGGCATTCGGTTTTATATGTATTATAGGATATACAACGGCCGGTGCCGTTATCACAGCTTATGTTTTTGACGAGCCCAAACTTGCAGGATATATAAGAATAATGGCGTGGCTCTGTCCTTTTATTTTTATTAACACAACATACAAAAGCATGCTGCATGCACTCGGTCAGGCCGGCCGTGTGCTCTTAAACAGCATGCTTTCTGAATTGATAACCATTATATGTATTGTATTCCTTATTCCACGGATGGGAATATATGCTTACCTTCTGGGACTTCTTGCAAGTCAGGCCGCAAATTCTGCTTTGTCGATATGCGCCTTTACCAGAACCGTGTCACGCATTACGACTCACAAACCTCTTCGATCCTAAGTTCCGGCTCTTTGGACAGATCTACAGGTCTTCCCGTACTCGTTATCACAACCGGTTTGGAACCGCGTTGTTTGTTGATAAGGATTATCTCTGCCGTCTCACCGTTATTAAGCTTTACTTTGGTATGAAAATATGAATCGACTATATTCTGTATAAATACCAGAAGATACCTGGTCTCATACAGATCAAAACCTTTGTCCTCAAATTGGGCAACAACATCGAATGGGCATATCGGACCACGGTATGCCCTGTTTGCCGTCATAGCTTCATAAACATCCGCAATAGCAATAATCTTGGCATATTCATCTATCTTATCACCGGTGATTCCAAACGGATATCCCGATCCGTTGCACCTTTCGTGATGCATAAGTGCACAATTTACAATATGCTCATTGAGTTCCCATTCCTTAATCAGCTGATACCCTCTTATCGTATGAGATTTCATTATCTCATATTCACTGAGTGTGAGCCTTCCCGGCTTATCAAGAATTTCCTTGGGTATAAGAAGTTTGCCTATATCATGAAACATTCCGCACGCATTAAGTATCTTAATGTCCTCTTCTTTCCAGCCGAGCCATTTGCCTATCAGCGACGCAATCATTCCGACATTCATGCAATGCATATATGTTGTATCACTATAATTGTGCATTGAGTATAACATATTTAACATGTTGTATGAATTATATTCCGTGCCAAGCATGTTCCAGCTCTTATCAATTATCTCTTCAACATCAGACTTGTCAATGTTGTTATTAATCATTTTACCGAAAGTATTATTGAGACTGTCCTTTGCATCAATGTACTTATGGCTGAATTCTTCAAATCCTGCCTTGCGTTCATCCGTAGTGCCCTCCGGTTCTGCAGGCTCCGGCTCTTTTTCTTCCACCTTAGCTTTGTCGTCTATGCTGACTGCCACAACTCCAAGTGTTTCAAGATGTTTTATAATCGGAGCCGTAATGACAACTCCTGCCGGAAGAATCATTATTCCCGCTGACGTCACCAGGTCTCTTCCCAATACCATTCCTTCTTTTAAATCGGTTAAAAAAACATTTTTCACTCAAATTCACCTCTTCACTATCTGAATTGTAATATATCCTCAACTTTATCAAGTATATAATCCGCACATTCCTCTTCAAATTCCTTCCGGTTCCCGTACCCGTACAGTACAGCAGCCGTCCGGATTCCGTTATCCCTTGCGCCTATTATATCATGTTTGCGGTCACCTATCATAAGAATTTTATCATATGATGCATGACTTATTTCCATTGCTTCCTTAACAACATCCGACTTGGATGACTTATGTCCTTCAAGATCTGCTCCGGCAACATACTCAAAGTATTTCTTTAAATCAAATCTCTCCAGTATCCGGTCTGCATACACTTTCGGCTTGGACGTTGCCACATAAAGCTTGTGTCCGGCCAATTTAAGCTTATCCAGAACATCTTCCATTCCGTCATATACCTCATTCTCAAACAGGCCGGTTACCGAAAAATATTCCCTATAATATTCAACTGCCTTACGGGCTTTGTCTTCGGGGAAACCATAAAATTCCATAAACGAATCCACAAGCGGCGGACCTATGAAACAGTACAGGTTCTCACGGTCGGCATGTATGCCGAATTTGTCAAGAGCATACATTACCGAATTGGTTATTCCGATTCCCGGATCGGTAAGTGTACCGTCCAGATCAAAAAATATGTATTTATATTGCATAATTTTCTCCTGTGTTACAAAATATACGGTGTAATCTGGTATACAAAGTAATTGAGCCAGTTGCTGTACAGGCAGTTAGATGTTGCCCTCCATGTAAGGTACGGTCTTATCTGTGTATCATTATCTGTGTAATAATTATCCGGAATTTTGGGATTAAGGCCTTTGGCCAGATCCCTCTTATATTCACGGTCAAGCGTCAGCCTGTCATATTCAAGGTGTCCAAGCACAAATATCTGGCTTCCGTCTTTCTTCATCACAAGCAGATCGCCGACTTCATCGGATGTTGCAAGAATTACAAGGTCATCACATTTTCTGATATCTTCAGGAGATGATGCCGTATGTCTTGAATGCGGTGCCATAAAGACATCATCAAATCCTCTGACAAGCGGATTCTTCCTGTTAAGGACCCTGTGCAGATATACGCCGGAAATCTTCTCATCCAGCCATACCTTGCGGACCCCGAAATGATAATATAATCCGGCCTGCGCCCCCCAGCATATATGAAATGTCGAAGTAACATTCGTCTTCGTCCAATCCATGATCTCCGTAAGTTCATTCCAATAGTCAACCTGTTCAAAATCAAGATGTTCTATCGGAGCACCCGTAATGATCATTCCGTCAAATCTTCTGTTCTTAACATGGTCAAATGTAAGATAGAACTGGTTCAGGTGTGAAGCTGCCGTGTGCGTCGATACATATGTCGCCGTCTGCAGAAATGTAATATTTATCTGCAAAGGAGTGTTAGATAATGCGCGCAGAAGCTGTACTTCCGTATCTTCCTTAAGCGGCATGAGATTCAGTATAAGGATTTCAAGAGGACGTATATTCTGTGATATAGCCCTGTCTTCATCCATAACAAATATATTCTCGTTTTCAAGAACTGCCTTAGCCGGCAGATTATTCTGTGTCCTTATGGGCATTAAAAATCCCTCCCTGTAAGTTTTATAAACTCTTCCTCCGAAATAACCGGAATCCCGAGTTCTCTTGCCTTCTTATTCTTGGACGAATTACTCGTCACATCATTATTAATGAGATAATCCGTCTTAGCTGATACGCTGCCGGTGGTCTTACCGCCAAGTGTCTCTATAAACGCCTTTAGTTCATCCCTGTTTGTAAAATGATTTACACTGCCTGTGATGACAAAGGTCTTTCCTGCAACCGGTGATGAAGTATCCCTGACTTCTTTCTGAAGCTTAAGTTCCGCAAGAAGTTCATTGTAAAGCCTGCGGTTATTAACGTCATCAAAATATTCCCTGAATGACTGTGCCAGAACGTCACCGATGCCATCAATGGACATAAGTTCCTCAATTGTAATATCTGCAACAGTCTCCGGATCCTCGTTACAATGTCTGCTGACAAGTCTCGCGTTAGCAAGTCCTATGCCGCCGATTCCCAGTGCATATATAACATGGTCAAGCGTAACAGTGCGCGATTTTTCCACCGATTCTATTATATTATCATATGATTTTCTTCCAAAACCATCCATTCCGACTATTTCATCTTCATAATTATTCAGATGGTATAAATCAGTATAGTTCTTTATAAAGCCACGGTCAATAAATTTCTCCAATGTCTGCGAAGATATTCCGTCAATATTAAGTGCATTTCTTGATACAAAATGTTCAAAACGCTTAATATGCTTAGCCTGGCAGTCCGGGTTCAGACAATATAAAGATTCCGTGTCATTAGCTTTCTTAATGCCCGTCGGGCCGCCGCATACAGGACACACCTTTGGAATTTCTATTGTTGCGCTTCCCGTAATATTCTCTGCTATCTGCGGAATGATCATATTCGCTTTATATACTTTAATCTCATCATTATATCCAAGCTTAAGTTCCCTGACTATGCTTACATTATGGACGCTCGCCCTTGAAACCGTCGTTCCTTCAAGTTCTACAGGTTCAAAAACCGCAACCGGATTAATGAGACCGGTTCTTGATGCCGACCATTCCACACATTTCAGTCTGGTAATTGCCATTTCGTCAGCCCATTTAAAAGCTATGGCATTACGCGGGAATTTAGCCGTTGTTCCGAGTGACTCGCCATATGCAATATCATCATATAAAAGTACCAGCCCGTCAGACGGAAAATCATTGTCTGTAATTGCTTTTGAAAAGTATTCTACAGCATCTGCGACACTTGTTTCATCAACAATCTTATATTCTACGACTTCAAAACCCTGGCCTTTAAGCCACTCAAACTGTTTCTGCCTGGAATTACCAAAATCCACACCATCCGCTCTTATAAGCGCAAATGCAATAAGCCTCACATTACGTTCTGCCGTTATCCGGTTATTAAGCTGTCTTACGGAACCACTGCACAGATTACGCGGATTCTTATATTTGTTCTCGTCTTCTTCAATGCTCCGGTTAATGCGTTCAAAGTCCGAATATGTTATTATTGCTTCACCTCTTATGACAAGCTCACCTTTGTACGGAATCTTCGCCGGAAGGTTCACAAAAACCTTCGCATTAGGTGTTATAACTTCACCGACATATCCGTTTCCGCGCGTTACAGCCTTATATAACTCACCATCACGGTATGTCACTACGACCGTAAGGCCATCAAGTTTCCACGAAAGAAGGGACTTATGCGTTCCCGCAAAAGCAGCGAGTTCTTCGACTGATTTAGTCTTATCCAGGCTTAACATCGGGCGCTCATGTTCTTCTTTGGGCAGTTCGCTTAACGTCTCGTATCCGACCTTATGCGTAGGGCTTCCCGCAAGAACGATGCCTGTCTCATCTTCAAGTGTCTTAAGTTCATCATATAATCCGTCATATTCCAGATTGCTCATTATCTCATCTGTTCCGGAATAATACACTTTAGCTGCTTTATTAAGTGTATCAACCAGTTCTTTAATTCTGTCTGATCTGTTCATACTTATACCTTCCGGTTATTTATTAAGTCCGATGATCTCTTCATCGGAAAGTTTCCTTATACATCCTTCATTAAGATCACCAAGACATATATTCTTTATACGCATTCTCCTAAGCCTGACCACGCCATATCCGAGTGCCCCGCACATACGCCTTATCTGTCTGTTGAGTCCCTGTATAAGTATTATCGAAAATGTATTATCTGATATTCTCCGTGTCCTGCACGGTGCTGTGATTACCTTCTCTCCCGTAGCACGGTTATTGATCTTAACACCGCTTTCCAATGCCTTAAGGAATATGTCAGTTACTTTTCTGTCAACGGTTACATAATATTCTTTCTCATGTCCGCCGGCTGCATTCAGAAGGTTATTCATCAATTCTCCGTCATTGGTCAAAAGCATAAGTCCTTCCGATTCTTTATCGAGTCTCCCGACCGGAAACAGCCTCATTCCGTCCGGAATAAAACATGATATTCCCTGTCCCTGCTCGTCGGACAGGGAACTTATGTATCCCGCCGGCTTGTTAAGTGCATAGACGACTCTGTCCTCAGCCATGTTAAGTTCCGTATCGTCAACTGTCACTGTCATTTGGGGATTCACGCGGCTTCCCGTCACTGCAACGACCCCGTCTATACGGACTCTGCCGGCCTCAATAAGCCTGTCCGCCTCGCGTCTTGAACAATAACCGCTTGCGCTTATATATTTATTAATTCTTATTGATTGTTCATTGTTATCCATGTGTACTATTGTAACAGAAAAAAGCAGATATGAAAATATTGAAATAAAAGATTGCTAAAATATTTTTTTTAGTATATTATAGGTAGGTAGGTTTTGCACTTGTAGCTCAGTGGATAGAGCACCGGTTTCCGGAGCCGGGTTGTCGGGGGTTCGATTCCCTCCAGGTGCATAATAATGCCGGTCACATTATGTGGCCGGCATTTTGTTATATCTTATATTATCTCGAAATGTTTCTTACAGAACTCCATGAGCTCATGATTTTGCCCGAATATGCTCTTATTGTGTAAGAATATTTAACGCCCCTGGCTGCGGTCGTATCAACATACTTAAGTGTGCTTCCGCTCTTGATATCGGCAATTCTGGCCCAGCTTCCGCCCGGTGCTTTACGGTATAATATGTATCCGCCTGCGCCGGTAACTTTACGCCACTTAAGGGTTATTCCTGCCTTAACAGCATATGCACTGTCAAATTTAGGATCTGCAAGACGCTTAAGCGATTTGTAATTATGCCAGTCACTCATCGTTTTACCGGCATATGCCCTGACGGTATATGAATATGTGCTTCCGCCTGATGCTGTCTTATCGGTATAACTTGTTGTAGATCCGCTCTTAACATCCGCTATTCTTGTCCATGAACCGCTTGTCCCCTTACGATACACGATATATCCGGATGCACCGGCGGTCTTATTCCATTTGACGGTAATTCCTGCTGTTGCATTTGTCACTGATGCCACTGTCGGGTCTGCCAGGCGTTTTAATGTACCTGTACTGCTCCAGTCACCCTTAACATTACCTGAATACGGTCTTACAGTATATATATAAGTTACTCCTGCCGAAGCCTTGGTGTCCGTGTAACCAAGCGTAGAGGCACCCTTTAATTCAGCAATCCTTGACCAGCTTCCCGTGGATGTCTTTCTGTAAACATAATATCCTGCTGCACCTGCTACTCTGCTCCACTTAACCGTAATTCCGGATGTTACATTGGTTACAGACGTAACCTTTGTATCGGCAAGTCTCTTTATGCTCTTGCCATTCTTGTCATAGCCTCCGGCAATGCCTTTATTGACAGCTCTTACCGTATATGTATATGTGCTTCCCGATTTGGCTGTTTTATCGACATATGAAGTGGACGTCACCTCTGCAATACGGCTCCAGCTTGTCCCGGAAGTCTTGCGGTATACATAATATTTCTGTGCGCCATCAACTTTATTCCAGCTGACATTAATGCCGGCGGTTGTATTGGATGCAGCCTTAAGAACCGGAGTGTCCACAGCTGCTGTCATGTCAGATTTATAAATTGCCGCGATATCGCTCCATCTCATGGAACAGGCAGTTCTGTTGTACCAGTCTCCCGCATCCCATACATATGGTGCATATCCGTATTTATCGCATAATGTAAGAAGATATTTAATAAATGTGATATCCCCATCCTTACGCTTATAATTGTCAGAACTTATACACTGCGGAAGTACACTGTATTCTCCGATAACGACGCCATATCCTGCATCGGTGAACTTCTTCATCTTGGCAAAATTCCATGCCATTTCAGACTTATCGGAATCTGTTCCCCATGTAGCTTTATATCCATAGCCTTCATCTTTATATAATCCTACATATGTCCAAGGTGTATAATAATGAACGGATACCATAAGATGATTACTGATCGTATCAGCCGGCATCTCATATAAGCTGCTGCAGGTCTTATCGATATCTGTATTGAATCCGGCGATAAGAAGATATCTTCTGGCATTATTGCCGCCTGACTGCCTTACGATATCAACAAATGTCTGGTTGATCTCATTGACAAGATTATACAATGCCGTGTCAGATATATTTACATCTATCTTTGAAAGACTCTTTTTCAGACTGTCACCGAGCTCCTCGTTCGCAGATTCAAAAATAAGCTTTTCCGAATAATCCTTATAGTGTCCGGCAACCTGTGTCCACATATTCTTGTAATGTTTCATACAGTCTCTCTTGTTGCCGCAAAAATGCTCCCACCAGCCCCCGTCATAGTGGTCGTTGATGATTACATACATATCATTGGCAAATGCATAACTTATAATCTCATCAACTCTTTTAAAATATGATGCATCAATAGTATAATTGCCGTCGCTTGACATCATATTGGACCATGAAACAGGTATTCTTATTGAATTAAATCCGGCTTTCTTAATACCGTCAATCATGGACTTCGTCGTCACGGGCTGCCCCCATGCCGTCTCAAAATCCGTAACTTTAGGATTAGATGTCCATGTGTTGGTGGCTTCCATCGTATTACCGAGGTTCCATCCGTAACCCATATCTGCTGCTACTTCTATTGCAGTTCTGGTAAATTCATCACTTCCTGCCGCTTTAGTCTTGGTACCGGCAAATGACAATCCAGCTGTTACAGCAAGTGCCAGTGTGGCAAATATTGTAACTATCTGTTTAATCTTCTTCATTCTGTCCTCCTGCGGTGTGTAATACTGCCATTATACCTGCACGTCACAGACAAAAACAATGTAATTATTACAGCTTACATAATACCTTTTCTTCACATACGTTCACAATTATCACATCCGGTCCGACTTTACATATACATTCATATGGTATAACATACTCATTCTCGCGTCCAAAGAAACTGAATACCCTTCCCGGTCCCGGAACAATTATCGATATAACTCTCCCTGTATATAAATCCACATCTATATCCACTACAAATCCGAGTATTTTACAATCATTTGAGTTTATAACTTCTTTGTTTTTCAGATCACATATTCTCATAATGATTTCCCGGCAAACAATCTCTATATATAATATGCAAAAAGGAGAATGCTGACATTCTCCTTAACCATATATTGTATTATATATTTTGTCTATGTAATAATTAAAATCAATTCCTATATATGAATCGCCTTTAATTGTTATGTACTTGAATTTGTCATCAGGTATGCCCCATGATACAATTTCATACTGGCTCATCTGCGGAAGCAATGCTATCAATTCAAGGAATTCGCCGGTCGGTACATTGGTTGTAATCTCCGGCAGAAGCACATCCAGCAGTTCGATAAGCTGGGATGGAGTGACTGACTTAAGTTTATCGAATATAAGATTGACAACTTTGCGCTGTCTTTCTGTCCTGGTAAAATCACCATTGCCGACATATCTGAACCTTGAGTAAGCAAGTGCCTGCTTACCGTTAAGATGCTGATATGAACCGTCTGCATGTTCCAGATAACCATCGTGTTCATCTTCATCAAGAAGCAGATTACTTGCGTGTATATACTGGTTCAGCCAGTAAAGTTCATTCTCCTGCACATCCACATCAAGACCTCCGAGAATATCCACTACCTTGACAAATGAGTAGAAATCCACTGCTATGTAACGGTCTATTTCAATCGAAAAATTGGATTTCAACGTATCAAGAAGAAGTTCAACACCACCGTATGCATATGATGCGTTGATTTTGTAATATCCTTTTTCCGGTATCTTAACATATAAATCACGGAGAAAAGATGTCGCAATGATTTTCTTCTCCGTCTTATTGACCGAAATCAACATCATAGTGTCGGATCTGCCCTCTCCGTCAGCCTGTCTTGTGTCAGACCCTATCAGAAGAATATTGTAAACATCTCCTATAGGCTTGTATTCTCCGTCGACTTTGGACAAAGCCTCTTCGGTAAGCCGCTTGTATTCATCTATCTCTTCCTGTGATGAATCACTGCTGGTCTCCTCTTCCGGATTGGTAACATCTTCTTCAAATGTTCCGGTCTCAGCAAGTAGAGTATAATTCTCCCGGAGAGGCACGTAATTCATCTTATGAATATAATGTATCAGAATACATACGCACACAACGGCAATGACAAGCACTGTGCCTATTATCGCAGCGGGAATGATTATCGCTTTGGTATTACGCTTGTTTCTGTCTTTGGTTCCGGTCATATATTTAACTCCAGAGTTCGTCCGGATAAACACCGCTGCTTATAAGCTTCTTTATGGATGCCACAACCTCCGGTTTATCTTCTTTATATGTAACGCCAAACCACTTGTCTCCGGTTTCAAGAACCTTAACTTCAGCTTTACCTTCCTGGATAAGTTCATCAACAACCATAGGCAGATAAAATTCCTTCTTGGTATCCTGCGGTGTTATTCCGTCAAGGAAATGCATGAATCTTGGACCAAGCTCTCCGAAAAATTCCGGAGTGAGTCCCCACATATTCATCGACACGCATGTCTCTCTTGTAAGTTTCATGTCGCTGCCGTTATCATCATGTATGATACATCCGTCAACTTCTTCTATTCCGGCTGTCTCACAGACCTTATCTAACATTCCGGATTCATCCGTCATACATACGCCGCGTGTAACAGCACCGTTGGCACTTAACGTATTACCAAGCCTGAACCCTGCCATGCAGAAGTTATACTTTCCGCCCGAATGTGTCGGCGACACAAGTTCATCATGCACTATCTTAAAAGCCTGTTCCCCATAAAAATCATCTGCATTAATTACTGCAAATGGTTCTTTTACCACATCCTTACACATAAGAACCGCATGGCCTGTTCCCCATGGCTTGGTTCTGCCCTGTGGAACACTGTATCCTGCCGGAAGCGAATTTATGTCCTGATATACATATTCCACATCCATAATTGATGCTATTCTGTCACCGACAATTTCCTTAAAATCGGCCTCTATGTCTTTACGTATAATAAAAACTACTTTGTTAAAACCTGCCTTCCGTGCGTCATATATGGAATAATCCATAATTATCTCACCGTTAGGTCCCATTTTCTCAAGCTGTTTGATGCCCCCACCAAACCGGCTTCCGATTCCGGCCGCCATTATTACAAGTGTTGTATTCATATATCCTCCTATTATTGTATTATTCGCCGTAAATAGTATCAATGAGCAGTTCTACATTCTTCTTGTAATCCGGAAGAAGGTATGACATACCGTTTATAAATGTTCCGGTACTTGTATCATCAAACGGTACTCTGGCTGACACAAGGTCGTATCCAAGATACTTAAACGCATCGGTTATCATATCCCATATCTCATCCGACTGCATATTCGTCGTAACGTTCGGAAGTGCTTTGTCAGCAAAATCAGTGAGTTCGTTAAGATTCATTGATTTGAATTTTTCAAATAATTTAGTCATTATTTTACGCTGTCTGTTAGTACGCTCGTAATCGGCATTACCGACATATCTTATTCTGGCATATGCAACTGCCTGAATTCCGTTCAAATGGATCATTCCGCTTTCATTAATATAATACTGGTTGGGATCTTCATTGGTATATTTACACATATCCCTGATATATTGGTTGGCAACCGGAAGTTCCTCCGGAATCAGTTCCATATCTACGCCGCCTGCGGCATTTATTATATCAATAAGTCCATAGAAATCCACTCTGAAATACTGGTCAACATGTACCTTAAAATTACCCGAGATAGTCTTACAAAGCAGATCGCTTCCGCCGATTGCATGGGCCGCATTAAGCTTATCACATCTGTCGGCATCAGGAATATATACATACATATCCCTCATAAAGCTTGTCATTACTATCTTCTTCGTCTTATTATTAATCGATATAAGAATCATTGAGTCCGAATTACCGTTCCAGCTTCCCGAAACTCTTTCATCTGTACCTATCAGAAGTATATTTTTTACGTAGTTATCAGATATGACATCTACATTCTCATAAAATGTCTTGGCATCCGCATCTATAAGGCTCTTCTCAACATCGCTTATATTATCCGCATCCGGCACCGTCTCATCTGTTTCATAGGTCGCATTCGGGTCTATGCTGTATGAATTACTTTCGTAATTGAGTTTGTTAAGGAATCTGCCCTTAATATAATTCTTTCCTATGAGGAACACTGCTATTGCTGCAGCCGCAATTACGATCAGCACTATCAGAAGTATCATAAGAACCTTAAACTTATTACGCGGTTTCTTCTCTTTCTTATCTTCATATACTACTTCGTCGTCCTGATCATCAAAATCTTCATGTCTCATCTTAGTGTATCCTAATCCTTCCCATATTTAATCATATGCCGAGTATATCACAGACTTGTCATCATAACAAGCGGATTTAATTCAGTTCGTCAATTACCACATCAAGGCTGCCATTTTCTTTGTCAAGCCTGTCCGATGTCCATCTGGTTATTTTCGGTCTGCATCCGGAATTGTCCCTTACCAGGGAAAAAACCTGTTTAATATACTCAAATGTAACCGCGGCGTCAAGTTTGGATTCTCCTGCGTTACGCGCACCAAACGCATACGGTATTTCTGTTATTTTGTTGTATCTGCATCTTGCAAGCATTTCTATCATAATTTTCCATCCGAGCGGCTTAAGTGTCACTCCGTCAAGAATCTCACTGCGGAACATATATACCCCGCCGGTGGGATCCGATATATGTCTAAGGCACGGAAGCATTATTTTGCCTATGTACCTGGCTGTTGCCGATACGCTTTTGCGCCATATATTAAGGCCTCCGTCGCTTCCGCCCGGTATAAAACGGCTTGGTATACATATGTCTGCACCGCGTCTCATTGCGCAGTACATCTGTTTCAAAAGTACCGGCGGATGCTGCAGATCCGCATCCATAACCGCATAATAATCTCCATCAGCAATGGAAAAACCGCGTATTACGGCGCCTGCAAGTCCATCCCCATTATTCCTGTGTTCACCACCTATATTATATTCGGGGTGTTCCTGCCGGAGTTCTTCTATACACTCCCACGTATCATCAGTACTGTCATCCACAAAGACTATATTGTAAGGAATTCCTTTTAAAACGTCATAAATCATTTCCGACAGCTTACCCACATTATCTTTTTCATTGCGCGTGGGTATAATTATTGATATTTTTTTGAGTTTCATCATAAATACCTCTCCATATTATTTGACTCTATGCTGTTAATCAGTGCTTTTATCGAATCATGTTCCGATACCGGACATACAAGAAGTGTATCATCTGCATCCACTATTATCAGGTCTTTTACCCCGCTTGCCGCAATCAGACGGTCACCGCCTTTAATCACACAGCCTGTGCATCTGTCGGCGATAACATTACCTTCAAGATAATTGCCGCCGTCATCTGTTATTCCGATACGCTTAAGTGCAGCAAAACTTCCCGCATCATCCCAGCCAAAATCACCAATAACGGTATATATCTTATCACTTTTCTCCAGGATTGCCACATCAACGGATTCGGCCCTTGCCGATGCAAAAATCTCATCGCGCTCCAAAAGATTGTCTGCCTTGTAATACTTCTCAACTGTTTCCAGTATGTCCTGAGCGTATTTATTATATTCATCATAAAGCACTGACGTACGCCATACGAACATCCCGCTGTTCCACAGATAATTACCTTCGTGAAGATATTTAAGAGCGCGCTCTGCATCCGGTTTCTCGACAAACCGTTCAACCTTGTACATATCCGTTTTGTCCTCAGGTATGTATTTGATGTAACCATATCCCGTCTCCGGATAATTGGGTCTTATGCCGATGGTAAAAAGCCCGGCCGCAGTGCCGGCCGCTTCAACAAGTTCCGATAATGTATCCGTAAAAAGCCCTGTATTTTTCACTACATGATCCGACGGAAGAACGATCATAACCGCATCATCGAATCTTTTTCTTACTACATTCAATGCAAGGGCTATACAGGGTGCTGTATTCCTTCCCACCGGCTCACATATGATATTATCGCAGCTGATACCCGGAAGCTGGCTTTCGACCATTTCCCTGTAGCATGCATTTGTCACAACATAAATATTCTCTTCCGGTACTATTCCGTTAAGACGTTCCACCGTATTCTGAAGCATCGACCTGTTATCACCCGTAATGCTAAGAAACTGTTTTGGCTTATTTTTACGGCTTACCGGCCAGAACCGTCTGCCCTGTCCGCCTGCCATTATCACTGCGACTTTCTCCATACGCTGTCCCCTTTGTGTATCATATTTGAGCAAAGAAATCCCGTAGTTTCTCTATTGCTTTCTTCTCTATTCTGCTGACATAACTTCTGCTTATTGACATTTCACCGGCCAATTCCCGCTGTGTCGTCTCCTTCAATCCTCCGAGACCGTACCGGCGCATGATTATCGTTTTTTCTCTAGGCGTCAGTGCACTGTCAAGCGCCTTTCGCAGGATTTCAATATCACATTTAAGAATATAACTGTCAATAAAATTTTTCTCACCGGTCTCGATTACATCAATTATGCTTATTTCGTTGCCTTCCCGATCGGTTCCTATCGGTTCCTGCAATGAGACATCCAGCTGTCTTTTTCTGTCGTTGCGCATTGCCATAAGCAATTCATTATCTATGCATTTGGCAGCATAGGCAGCCAGCCTGTTGCCCTTGGTACAGTCAAATGTCCTAACTGCTTTGATAAGTCCAATCGTACCTATTGATATGAGTTCCGACGTTTCGCGGTCAGAAAGGCTGTAGTGCTTTACCATATGTGCCACGAGCCTCATATTTCTAATTATGAGAACATCTCCCGCCCTGACATCGCCATTGCGGTATTTCTCAAGATATTCCTTCTCTTCCTTGGCAGACAAAGGCTTTTCAAATGTTTTCATATATTTACCCGCGAAATATGCAATTAATATATTTTATGTTATTTTCGCGTTATCGTGCCTGTCAGCCATCAAAAAAGATTATTCCTGCCGTCTCAGTATGCAATTGTCTGCAGGTATATATGCATTACCATTATTATCCTGCACTTTAAAATATACTTTCTGTTTAGGATGAGGTGCACTTTCCATCGGATTATGCATATCATCTTCTATATCTGTAACTTTAACATCAATA
>OHME01000550.1_pt1 | contig 20892 bp, 15 predicted proteins | sample 1569201 | NCBI WGS metagenome assembly OHME01 (sample SAMEA3879587, study PRJEB24766) | human gut metagenome | biome: human-associated habitat; feature: feces | place: USA | collected 1985/1987
AGAGGAACATTGCTTTGTGCATAGTATTTTCAATCATTACATTTGGAATTTATGCACTGTATTGGTTCGTTTGCCTTACAAACGATGCTAATCAGGAATCTGGACAGACAGATGCAACAAGCGGTGGGGTAGCATTGTTGCTTACTATCGTTACATGTAATATCTATGGATGGTTCTGGGCATACAAGATGGGCGAGAAGATTGACGCAATAAAGACAAAGAATGGTCAGTCAGCAGGAAATTCAAGCATACTTTTCCTTCTGCTCCAGTTATGCGGACTTGGAATTGTATCATATGCTATTATGCAGGATACCATCAATAAAAATGCGTAATGAATCAAATTGCATACAAATATACATTGAAAAATGTATAGATGCAGTTGCGTACAGACAAAATGTATGAGAAAATAGTCCCGTAGACTGAGTTGTGTCTGCGGGGCTATTCTATTATTTTTATTGTAGTTATGTAGTGGTTATATAGGAACAGTATAATTGCAGTCATACACAAGTCATACATATGTAATTAAGGATCTAAATTTAAGGAGGATTATCAATTATGATCAAACAGAGGAATATTGGAATATGTATTCTGCTTTCAATTGTGACATGCGGAATATATGGATTGTATTGGTTTGTTGTGCTGACAGACGATATCAATCAGGAGTCAGGAGAGACAGATGCAACAAGTGGTGGAATGTCGCTTTTGCTCACTATCGTTACATGTAACATCTATGGATGGTTCTGGGCATATAAGATGGGTGAGAAAGTTGATATCATAAAGAATAAGAACGGTGTACCATCAAGCAACTCAGGCATCTTATACGTCCTTCTTCAGGTATTTGGACTTGGAATTATTGCATATGCGCTTATGCAGGACACTGCAAACAAATATGCAGAGGCTATACCTCAGATGAATACAGGATATGGTCAGCAGGGTTATAATCAGAACACATACAACCAGAATGCGTATGGTCAGCAGCAGGGATATGATCAGAATGCATACGGCCAGCAGCAGTATAACCAGAATGCGTATGGTCAGCAGGGATATGATCAGAACGCATACAACCAGAATGCGTATGGTCAGCAGCAGTATAATCAGAATGCATACGGACAGCAGCCATATGGTCAGCAGGGATATGACCAGAATGCATATAACCAGCAGGCATACGGACAGCAGCCATACAGCCAGCAGGGATATGATCAGAATGCATACAATCAGCAGGGATATGGTCAGCAGGCCGGTTTAGACCAGAATACATTTGGCCAGCAGTCAGATCAGAATATTAACACATCAGCAGATGCTTCAGGCAGTGATAACAGCCAGCAGTAGTCGGCGGAGACAAAGAAATACAGAGCATGGATCAGATACAGAAATCAAGAAGAAATGCGATAATTAAAAGGGATGCCATCCTCGTGGGGATAGGCATCCTCTATTATATATTCATAAGAGTGACAGGACTTGCCATACCATGTATATTCAGAAAGATAACCGGATTTTTATGCCCAGGATGCGGGATAACACGGGCTATCCTTGCGGCCGTAAGGCTGGATCTTGCAAAGGCATTTGCTTATAATCAATTTATGTTTATAGCTCTTCCGGCGTTGGCATACATAATTGTAAAAAACGATTATGTATTCGTAAGATATGGAAACAGAAAGTTATCGCGATTTGACAATATACTTATATTTATATGTATTGCCGGGGCGGTGATGTTTGCCGTTCTCAGGAATGTGATGCGCTTTTGAGAGAGAGACGATGACAAGTTTATTGGCAGTGTTATAGAATGACCATCGTAACAGACTTATTTAATATCCCATCTTCTTGACAATAAATAATAAAAAGGCATATAATTTACAATTACCGAGGAGTTTTTCGGTAAAGTTGCACAAGCATTTCATTTGTGCTTGTAGTATTTTTTCAGGGAGGGTTTTTGAAATGGCAAAAAAACCGTATTATATTACAACCGCCATTGCATATGCATCAGGTAAACCTCATATAGGCAACACCTACGAGATCGTGTTGGCTGACAGCATTGCAAGGTACAAGAGATTCGCAGGTTATGATGTAAGATTCATGACAGGAACAGATGAGCATGGACAGAAGATCGAGAACAAGGCTTTTGAGAACATGCAGACCCCAAAGGAATTCGTTGATGAGACATCAGGTGAGATCAAGAGAATATGGGATCTCATGAATACTTCATATGACAAGTTTATCCGTACAACAGACGATTACCATGAGAAGCAGGTACAGAAGATATTTAAGAAGCTGTACGATCAGGGTGATATATATAAGGGACATTATGTAGGAAAATACTGTACACCATGTGAGTCGTTCTTTACAGATGGACAGCTCATAGATGGCAAGTGCCCGGACTGTGGAAGACCTGTTCAGGAGGCCAAGGAGGAGGCATACTTCTTCAAGATGAGCAAGTATCAGGACAAGCTCATGAAGCATATAGAGCAGCATCCTGAGTTTATACAGCCTGAGTCAAGACGTAACGAGATGGTCAACAACTTCTTAAAGCCGGGACTTCAGGATCTGTGTGTATCAAGAACATCATTCAAGTGGGGAATCCCAGTGGACTTTGATCCAAAGCACGTTGTATATGTGTGGGTTGACGCACTTTCAAACTACATAACCGGTCTTGGCTATGACGTGGATGGACAGAGCGATGAGAAGTTCTACAAGTACTGGCCTGCAGATCTTCATCTGATCGGAAAGGATATCCTGAGATTCCATACGATATACTGGCCTATCATGCTGATGGCACTCGGACTTCCGCTTCCAAAGCAGGTATTCGGTCATCCTTGGCTCCTCCAGAGTGATGGCAAGATGAGTAAGTCGAAGGGCAACGTAATGTACGCTGACGATATGGTCAATATATTTGGCGTGGATGCTGTCAGATTCTTTGTTCTTCACGAGATGCCATTTGAGAATGATGGAGTTATCTCATGGGAGCTCATGGTTGAGAGACTTAACTCAGAGCTGGCGAATACACTTGGCAACCTGGTCAACAGAACCATATCAATGTCCAACAAGTATTTCGGCGGCGTTGTGACCAATACCAATGTCACAGAGCCTGTTGATGAGGATCTGAAGAAGGTTGTCATGGATTGCAGATATAAGGTTGCAGAGTGCATGGATAAGCTCAAGGTTGCAGATGCGATCACAGAGATATTTGCACTGTTCAAGAGATGCAACAAGTACATAGATGAGACAATGCCTTGGGCACTCGCAAAGGAGGAGGACAAGAAGGACAGACTGAACACAGTTCTGTACAACCTTGTCGAGAGCATCGTTATAGGTGCAACACTCCTTGAGCCATATATGCCTGAGACAACTGAGAAGATCATGGCACAGCTCAATACCGAGAAGAGAAAGGTCACAGAGCTTGGAAAGTTTGGTCTGTACAAGTCAGGAACAAAGGTAACAGAGCAGCCTGAGATCCTATTCGCACGTCTTGACGTGAAGGAAGTTATGGCTAAGGTTGCCGAGTTCGCTCCAGTGGAGAAGGAGTCCATGTACGAGCAGGCCAAGAAGCAGAAGGAAGAGAAGGAGAATTCTGCTGAGACCAAGAAGATCAAGATCGCAGAGGCAAAGGTTCAGGCACTCAAGGCCAATCCTGATGTAGTTGACAAGCAGGAGATAAGCATTGAGGAGTTCCAGAAGATGCAGCTCATGATCGGCGAGATCGTTTCCTGTGAGGAGATCCCAAACTCCAGAAAGCTTCTCTGTTCACAGGTAAGCTTTGGCAAGAACAATGTGAAGCAGATTGTGTCCGGAATCAAGGGTACGTATTCCGCTGAGGATATGGTTGGCAAGAAGGTTGTGGCTATAGTAAACCTCAAGCCATGCAAGCTTGCCGGAGTCGTATCAGAGGGTATGCTTCTGTGCGCAGAGGATCCTGAGGGTAATCTGTCACTCCTGACCACCGAGAAGGACTTCCCAGGTGGATGCTTTATAAGCTGAGATATAAAATAGTGGATATAATGAGGGAAGCATCACAGGCCGGGCACACGGCCGGGATCCGTGGTGTTTCCCTGTTTTTATTTATAAAGCTGAAGTAAATTTTATGTTACAAAGATTATACGCAGAGACCTTTCTGCATTGATTTATTAGATGTTTCATGATAAAATTTTGTTAGGTGCACGGACAGGAGGAGTGTGCCTTTGGAAAGATTTAGAAATCTTAGCGCCATGACCCCTGGGCTTTGGCTTTCAGGGATAACGAGGTTGAAGGTTATCGAATATTCGGCGGATGCCTTCACGCAGAGTCTGGATGCGCACATGATATCCAAATATGGGGGTAACTCCAAAACAAAGAATCATGACCAGACACCCATAGCTGTTATGTATGGTGGCTTCACCTTTTTTTAGTGCGCCATATTATAATATTATCAGTATACAGCGTGGTTATAAGCCGAAAGGAGATTAATTTAATATGTGTGGAATCATAGGATATGTAGGAAAGAAACCAGCCAAGGACATTCTTATTGACGGACTGGCAAAGCTCGAGTACAGGGGATATGACAGTGCGGGAATAGCACTGCTTAATGATGATGATACACTGACGATCAAGAAGAAAGCCGGCAGAGTGGAAGAACTCAGGGAGATGTGCAGCGACGACAGTCCTGTGTACAGATCAACCTGTGGAATAGGCCATACGAGATGGGCTACTCACGGCGGAGTTACGGATGTGAATGCACATCCACATAAGTGCGGAGATGTGGCACTTATACATAATGGAATTATAGAGAACTATAACGACATTGTGAGAGAATACGGACTGACCGACAGGCTGGTATCCGAGACGGACACAGAGGTAGTAGCAGCACTTCTGGACACACTGTACGATGGCAATCCCATCGAGACTATCAGAAAGGCTGTTAAGGCTATAGCCGGTTCATTTGCACTCTGCATTATGTTTGCAGACAGACCGGGCAAGATATACGCAGTGAGAAATGTAAGTCCGATGATCGCTTCATACACAGATGAGGGATCGATCATTGCATCAGACCTCACAGCGATAATATCATTTTCAAAGGAATACTTTGTTGTGCCGGAGTATCATATACTGACACTCTCAAGCACAGGCATCAGAGTAGAAGACATGAAGGGGAACATGGTAGAGCCGGAGATGCTCAAGATAACATGGGACATAACGGCAGCTCAGAAGGGTGGATATCCGCACTTTATGCTGAAGGAGATCTATGAGCAGCCAGAGGCACTGAGAAACACGATAACTCCTCGTATAGTGAATGAGCTTCCTGATTTCACAGAGGATGGCATCGATGATGAGGTGTTTAAGAATCTTGAGAACATCACAGTGGTTGCATGCGGAACAGCTATGCACGCCGGAATAGTCGGCAAGGCCATGATTGAGAAGGAGTTAAAGATTCCTGTTAATGTTGAGATAGCATCAGAATTCAGATACAAGGAACCACTCATAAATGAAAAGACTCTCGTAATAGTTACATCACAGTCAGGAGAGACTATTGACACACTCGAGGCACTCAGACTTGCCAAGAGATGTGGATCAAAGGTTCTGTCCATAGTCAATGTAAAGGGATCGACCATCGCCAGAGAGAGCGATTACGTCCTTTATACACATGCCGGTCCTGAGATCGCAGTTGCAAGTACCAAGGCATATTCGGTACAGATGGCTGCAATGTATCTCATTGGATGCAGACTTGGCTATGTCAAGGGTATATACTCTGAGGACAGGGCAAAGGCATTCATCAGACAGCTTCAGGGCGTTATCCCGGTGATAGAGGAGACACTCAAGCAGGCAGATGAAGTAAAGACAGTTGCAAACTATATAAAGATGGCTCCGGATGCATTCTTCATAGGAAGAGGACTGGATTATACACTGTCACTGGAAGGTGCACTGAAGCTGAAAGAGATTTCTTATGTTCACGCTGAGGCTTATGCGGCAGGGGAGTTAAAACATGGAACGATAGCACTCATAACTGAGAACGTTCCGGTCATAGCTTTGGCTACACAGGAATCTGTATACGGAAAGATGATTTCCAATATACGCGAGGTTAAGGCAAGAGGCGCATACGTCATTCTTGTCAGCATGGATGAAGAGTACAATGATAAAGATGTATGTGACAAACACATATCCATACCAAAGCAGGATGGATTGTTCACGGTATTTTCGGCTGCTGTCATCCTGCAGCTTATAGCGTATTACACGTCCGATGCAAAGGGGTTGGACGTAGATAAGCCACGTAATCTGGCAAAGTCAGTTACAGTAGAATAATTGACTCCGGGACTTACATGGATATCGTGCGATAAATATCGGAGGGTTTTATATGAGTGATAAGATGTATTTGTGTGATGAGTACAAATTGTACTTTAAGATTGAAGACGATGTAGAGGTTCTTCACAATGAGGTAGAGCTGTACAATGCTCAGTTTGTGGGCAATAATGCGTTCTGCCATGAGGAATATATAGATGGTCAGAGAGCTCTGACATATTCTATTCCAGCCATGACTACAATGAATCAGTTCCTTGAGAAGAAGATACACAAGGATGAGCTGGTTGATCTGATATTCAGTATTGCAGATCAGCTCATGTATCTCAAGGCGAATGATCTGTCCATTGGAAAGGTTATACTGAATAAGGGATATATGTATATAGACTTCCAGAATATGGCTGTTCAGCTCATATTCCTGCCTATAGATAAGCCTATGGACAGATGTAATATGGAGAAGTTTATAAGGGATCTTATGGGCAATATGAAGTTTGCGAATAAGAAGGCATCCGATGCCGGATATGAGCTTATCAAATACTTTGATCACAATCCTACATTTTATCTGTCAGAATTTTATAAGTTTATAACAGACCTGAAGAATGACAATATAGCACATCCTGAGGATGAGCAGGAGCTTATGAAGTCAGCGGGAGTCAGCCCGGTCAATGTGGCTAAGGTAGAGGTTCCTGAGACTCCTCATGTTACAACTTCTTCATTCAAGCTTGCAAAGGAAGTTAAGGATTTCTCATCAAATGATATTGGATTTGATGACAACGATGACGGTTCGACAACAGTTCTCACAGCCAACAACCGTGGCAAGAGCGGCCCTGTCATCATAAGAACCAGAACAGGTGAGAGGATAAGGATCGACAAGCCGATATTCTGTATCGGTAAGTCTACACAGGGAGTTGACTATCAGGTAACTGACAACAATTCAGTCAGCCGCCGCCATGCTTACATTATCAATGTCAACGGCGTGTACTATCTGAGAGATAACAAGTCGACCAACCACACTTACCTTGGTGGCAAGATCATAAGCAGCGGAACGGATATGATGCTCATAGATGGTATCAGATTCAAGCTTGCGAACGAGGAGTTCACCTTCAAGGAGAAATAAAATAGTATATTATACTGGATAAGGAGACTTGTTTATTATTATAATGAGTCTCCTTATTTTATAATAAATCCCCTGCATGGGCGCGCCGGAGTACATGTGGGTAAAGGGGTAATATAAATAGAATGTGAAAAAAGGGGGAGTATCAAAGATTATGAAAAGAAAAGGAAGCTTATCGGGAAGGACACTGTGTAAAAAAGCAGCAACAGTGGTAATGTGTGCAGTGCTGATGCTGACGACAGGTATTCAGACTGTTAAGGCCAGTACCCTTGACCAGCAGATAGAAGAGGCTCAGAGTGAGTTGGAACAGGTGAAGAAAGATCAGAGTGAAGTGATGACCGTATATGATCAGGGCTCTATAGGTTTTGTAGACTGGATGCTTGCGAAAAGCAACCTGACAACAAAACAGAAATATGATCTGAATCGGGCCAAGGCTGTCCTGCAGGAGGCATGTGAGGAAGATTTCTCCAAGTGGGCGGGAGGAAATAATACAGGTCTTCCGGAATCGAGAAATAACAAGGTTGTTGTTACCGGAGATAAGAAAGACGCCATATCGCTTGAAAACACAAAGGCGACATTTGCGGTATTGAATAAAATTAATTCGTTAAGGGACACAGACGAAAACTATGTCGGGGCAATGAAGAGGAATGCGGCTAAGACTAATTTCTATTTCATGGCGGTGGCACAGTCAGGCGCGGACAGAGGTGCAGGACTCACAAATCATTCACTTCTTCAGGTGTCATGTGAGAATCTGGCGTTTGGATATACTGATCCGGCGGCAGGATGGAACAGTGAGAAGGCATCTTTTAACAAGATAAGGGATGAGCTGGGATATTCATCCATAACTTCGCAGAGTCAGCTTACAGCTGTTGAACAAAAGGCGGATTCGGAGGGAGTCACGGTTGGACATTATACCAATATGTTCTGGGCAGCAGATCAGGTGATGGGAGTCGGATTCACACTCTATGGCAGGTATGGCAATACTTCATGCTTCAATGCAAGCAAGCTTTCAAACTATACTAGCCAATATGAGGTGTACACAATAGCTGAATTTGAGAAGCTGTTTGATGAATATTATGAGACTGTAGATCCGGAGAAGTGGCAGAAAAAGGTGGATGCAGCGCAGGCCAAGCTGGATAAGCTGCTTGGACAGCGGTATGATGCATGCACGGAGCATGTGTATGGTGAAGGTGTGAAAAAAGAGGCCACATGTACAGAGACAGGTGGAACAGTATACACATGCGCTAAATGTGGCTACAAAAAGATAGAGGATGAGGTTCCGGCTCTTGGGCATAGCTTTACAGATGGCGTATGTACGAGATGTAAAATAACAGGACCAAAGACGATGTATGTGTACTGGAGATTATCGGAAACTGCTTCATCAGCCACATATGATCAGGAGTTCGAAGTAGGAAAGGATATAGAGACATACATATCTTTCTCGACGGCATCAGATAGCAAATCCGATGACAAATTCGTGTTTGATATAGCAGACCCGTCTATTATTTCGTATACCCCTTCGTCTAACTATGCTGGAACATTCCATATGAATAAGATAGGTGAGACGACGGTTACTGTATATCCGGTCGTGAATCCGGATATGAAGAGGGTAATCACTGTGTCGGTAACAGATGTGGGTGGTCATGACTATGTAATAAGTCAGGCAGAACCGGGATCTGGAGAGACAGAAAAAATTTGTTCAAAGTGCGGGACGACAAAAACGGTGACAATCCCGACGGCGATAACACGTACTGTATGGTGGAGTGATAGTAATGGATATTACAAGCCTGCTGATGTGGAAGTAGGTGATGAGATCAATCTGGAAGTAGATTATGCACCAACGAAGGTCGACAACTCTGAGTTTATAGTTACATCATCGGATGAAGGTATTGTAAAAGTGAGTGATCCGGAATCTTCTTATAGAAGATATGATGCTAAGCTTACGGCGGTCGGAACAGGTGATGTAACCATAAGAATAGTTCATAAATATGACAGCTCAATTTGTCAGGAATACACGTTCAATGTGGCAGATCAGGGGGGACATGAGTATGTCATATCAGAGGCAGATGAGGGTGAAAGTCAGACAGTAGAGACGTGTTCAAAGTGCGGATATGAGAAGATCGTGTCACTTCCTACCAGTATCAGATATGTGTATTGGCAGGAGAAGGACAGCGATAACAGGACTACTTCACCAAGTGAGTATGAAATTGGAGCGGAACTGAGTATAAATATAATGGATTGGCCAACGAGAGCGGACATACATGAGTATGCGGTTACATCGTCGGATGAGACTGTTGTAAAGGTGAATGAAGTGTCTAGGACTGCGGCATCACTTTCGGCAATCGGCAACGGCGTTGTAACGATTACGGTTGCCAGTAAATATAATCCGTGGGTGAAGGCTGAGTATGAACTTGATATAACAGAGATAGGCGGACATTCATACACTGCGGAAATAGTAAATGATGAAACTCTTGCACAGGCTGCGACCTGTACAACTGCTGCGAAATATTATTATTCCTGTGATAACTGTGGAAGAGTGAATCGCAAAAAGACATTTACACACGGGGATAGCCTGGGACATGATTACGCCCCAAAGTATGAGTGGTCAGCAAATGGCAACACTTGCAAGCTGGTTCTCACCTGTACCAGAGATTCGAGTCATGTGATCAGTGAACCGATGACTGTAACAAGCAAGATAACGCAGGCATCCTGCGAGAACGATGGTGCAAAGGTGTGTACAGCAAAATGCACGCTGAATGGCAAGAGTTATCAGAGTACCAAGAAGATAGCCATTGGTGCATTGGGACATAGATGGGATTCAGGCGTGGTTAAGAAAAAAGCTTTGTGTGCAGCAGAAGGTCTGATCAGATACACATGTGAGCGATGCCAAAAGACAAAGGATGAGAAGACAGAGCCACTCGGACATACCCAGGGAAAGGCTGTGTATGAGAATGTAAATCTGGCTACATGTCAGGCTGAAGGCAGCCGAGACAAGGTTATATACTGCACCATGTGCAAGGCAGAACTCAGCAGGACTACTGAGATTCTTCCAAAGACAGACCATGATAGAACGCTTGTAGGAGAGAAGAAAGCTACCTGTATGGGCGGCGGATATACAGGAGATGTTGTCTGCAGCATGTGTGGTGAGATTTTTGAAACCGGTACAGCAACAGACCCAGTCGATCACAGCTACACAGCAAAGAAAACAACTGCACGATATCTGAAGAAGGCAGCAGATTATGATTCTCCGGCAGAGTATTACTATGCATGTGTATACTGTGGAGAAAAGGGTGAGACTAGCTATGCGTATGGCTCAAAGCTCACGCGTAAGAGCATATCGTCAGCAAAGGTTACACTTAACAAGACAGAATATACATATGATGGTAATTCGAAGAAGCCGGCTGTAACAGTAAAGCTTGGCGACAAAACGCTGGAGAAGGATACAGATTATACGGTTTCATACAATAAGAACAAAGCAGCCGGAACAGCAGAGGCTGTAATTATAGGCGCTGGCACATATCAGGGACAGAAGACGATCAATTTTACGATCAAAAAGGCGCCGAACAGCATAACGCTGAAAAAGCGCAGCTACAGAATAGAGATGTCAACCAGCTCGAAGAGAATATCTATTTCACAGAGCGTGAGCGCACGTGCCGGAAAGCTCAGCTACAGCTCGGATAAAAAAGCTGTAAAGGTAGACTCTGCTGGAACAATAACGATCGCAGCCCGGTATATAGGCAAGGCAAACATCACCGTATATGCTGGAGATTCGAATCATGTGAAGGTGAAGAAGATAATACCTGTTACTGTCAGCCCGAAGATACCAGGTATAAGCCAGATAAAGAGCCCATCGGCTGCGTCTGTAAGATTAAAGTGGGGAAAGATAAGCTGCGCAGATGGCTATCAGATCCAGTATTCAACAACATCAAACTTTAAAAAGGGTACATATGCATTCACGGTGTTAAGCGGTGGAAGCAAGACGACTGCGAGTCTTGGAGCAAAGCAGCGGATTAAAGGCGGAAAAACATATTATGTAAGGGTTAGAAGCTTTTCGAACAAGTTTGGCACAAGATGCTACTCAGCATGGAGCAAGACAAAGTCAGTCAGGGTGAGAAAGTAGCCGGAGATAACATATATATAAAGCTCAGCCTGTGTGATGGATTCAGTAGAAATCACACAGGCTGAGCTTTTCTTAATGTATATTCTTAAGACACATTCTTAATGCATATAGTTACTCGGCGGTCTCGCCACCCGAGGAGATATCGCCTTCGTCTGAACTGTCCTCGCTTGAGCTGTCAGAGCTGTCAGAGCCTGAGCTCTGCTGGGAACCCTCTATTGCAAGCATGGATGCATCAACCTGGGACAGCCCCGCCGGGTCAGCACAGTAATAGTCGCCGTCATCGGTTATCTTCACAGAGACCACAACAGGACTGCGGTAATCCATGTCTGCGGCTTTATTCTGAAGGATATCCGACACGCCCTGGGCAAATTCTTTCTCGTAATCTTCCTTTGTGGTGTTGTTGAAATCGCCGGCGCTGATCTTCTTGTTATAGTCGTCGATATATGCGAACACATCGTCAAATGCCTGATTGAGAATGTCCATAGGATACACGGTCACGTCCACATAGTAGTCGCTTCCGCTCTTATAGGCTCTTGACACCTCGTATTTGGCCTTGGAGTAGATGACCTTTGCGGTCTCGTCAAATATAGCATCCACCTCGTCTGTCTCTGCGTTGTTCAGTGAGTAATGATTGATGAGCTGGCCGGCCAGATAATCTATGCTGTCGCTGTACATGGCTGAGGCGTCCTCCTCGGAGCCGTCGTTGTCCTTCACGTATCCGTCAAAGCTTCCTTTGTAGTTGACGTCGAGAATGTTCTGCATGTATGTCTGATAGGTGGTCTTCTTGCGGTGAAGACAGCCTGTGAGTGATGTCATCACGAGGGTTGCCGCGAGACCTAATATGACAAGTTTTGAATGGTGTTTCATCTATATGATCCTCCGTAAAATTTAAATTCAATGAGCAGTTACAATATAGCATAAAAAAAGTGGTTTGTAATCATAAAAGGTAAAAATACTTTGCTTACAGAATTATGTGTGCTATAATTACGGAGTATCTACAATAGGATTAGTTTTTCGGAGGTAAGGTCATGGCAAAACAGGTAGAAGATGTTGTAACTGACGATAGAGTAGAATCACTGAAGACAGTGAAGTTTGGTGGATATGATAAGGCATCCGTTGATTACTATATTGATGAACTTAAGGAAAAGCACAATAAAGAAGTAGAGGAGCTTAAGGCGAACGTCAACAAGCTCAGCGAGGCTGTTCTGAGTCTCAAGACCATGAGAGAGGTCAATATGACAGAGTCTTCCAAGACCATAGAGACTCTCAAGAAGACCAATTCAGAGCAGGAGAGCGAGATAGAGTCACTCAAGGAGCAGATCAATGCATACAAGCAGAGAGAGCTTGAGAATGCAGGAAGATACGAGTCAATATCAAGAACACTTCTTGAGGCCCGTGAGAGCGCAGACGCACTGATCGCACAGACTGAGAAGGAGTGCACAGACAAGAAGAATACTATAACTGCAGAGCTCGAGGCATACGAGACAGATGTCAAGGAGAGATGCACAAAGCTCCAGACAGATACAGAGATACAGTGCCAGCAGATGTATGATCAGACCGAGGCAAAGTGCAACAGCATGAAGGATGAGGCATACTCAGAGGCAGAGAAGACAAGAAATAAATCTCACGCAGATGCAGAGGCTCTGTCGGCAAAGACAGATTACGAGTGCAAGGTTATGAGAGAGGAAGCTCAGAAGGATGCTGCCAATACAAGAAATGCAGCCACAGATGATGCAACCAGACTTCGCAACAATGTGAAGAAGGAGTGCGAGAGCGTAAGCAGATATATGTCAGATCTTCTGTCATCACTGGACAATGTTATTTCTGCATGTGCTTCAACAAAGGATGTTGCCGACAAGGCATTTACCGGACTGAAGAGCGAGGCAACTGCTATGGTTAGTGATGCTGAGGATGCACAGTAGTAATATATGATATATGGTAACATGAAACTTTTCTATGTGATGGGACATAGGAAAGTTTTATGTGCATTAAGGGGTAAATAATATACGGGGTGTATAATAATGGGATAAAACTGCACTTGTGCAGTGGATATATGGAGAGATATTTATGGAGATAAACAGACTTAGTGGTTATTCAGATTTTCTGGGAATAGTTGAATATCCTGCGGTTGTGTTCTGCGAGGATGGTGAAGTCCTCAGCATAAACAATGCCGCAGTTAAGATCGTGGGTTCGGATGTTGAATCCATTGCCATGGAGCCGGATAAGTTTATGGTCAGCGATGAGTTCTGGCCGACACTTGACGACAAGAAGGCTATCATATGGCACAGACTTGGACTTATAGTTAACGACAAGGACAGATATGTAGTCAGTGGATTTGTCAACCAGTTTGAATATGGTGACAAGAAGGCGTATATGGTATTGTTTGAGCTTCGATCAGACGTTACGATAGGAAGCGTGAGTCTTGAGAGGATCATAAACCATATAGGCGTTATAGCTCTGTATCTGTATAAGCCGGAGGGTGTATGGAGAACGAGATACGTATCTAAGAACATATCTGAGTATGGATATACAGATGGCAATTTCTACAGTGGGCTGGTGGGACTCAGCGACCTGCTCCCTAAGAGTGATTATGATCTTCTGATCGGACAGCTCTACAAGGTTCAGAATACCGGAGTGGATGATTTTGAGATGGAGACTAGGATCGTATCTGCTCACAGAGATATAAATAAGATGAGACTTAAGTGTCACATCGTGAGAACCACAGATGGCGACATGGATGGAATAGAGCTCCTGTTCATAAAGGACAAGGAGACCGGATACAATGAGGATCAGGCGGCGTATATATTATCTGCCATGTCTAAGATCAAGAGCTTTGTCATGGTACAGCAGTACGAGAATGGCAGACCGATCTTCAAGTATATAACCCCGAACGCCAAGCAGATGGGAATAAATGTGGATGCCATCAAGCTTGGTGACAGACTCATAGAGGATTATATCCATCCGAAGGACAGAAGCAGGGTTATGGCGAATGTCAGAAACGCCACGAAGCGCGAGGACAAGGACTACGAGGAAGAGTTCAGGATAGTCAACGACAGAGGCGAGGTTATCTGGGTGAAGTCCCAGAGCTCTGTGACACAGGCGGCTGATAACACATACACGGTTGAGTATTTTATATCTGATATTACGGACAAGAAGGCTCTTGAGAACAGTGTTGAGCGCGCTAAGAAGGAGTTCGATGACAAGCTCTCATACATTATGAAGACAAATACCCAGTCGGATGAGGAAAGGAATCAGATAGATACCGAGAAGTGGACTCTGATAACGAAGGCGTTCTCTGCACTCACAGGACTTTATACAACTATCATAGATCCTGTGGGCAAGAAGATGGTTGAGCCGGCCGGCCCTCAGAAGCATATGGGTTATTTCTATGATATGTTTGAGAAGCCTCAGTATAAGCAGATATATATGAAGTTAAATGAGGTAGTTCTCAGGAACAATGTTCCGGTTATGATGGAAATGGACGATGACATCACGGGAAGTATGATCTGTGGTGCACCAATCATGATAGATGGCAAGCATGTGGCAACATGGATATGCTGCTCATATGATGACGAGGATGCAAAGAAAATGGAGAGTGTATACAAGGTGCAGTGGCAGCTTGGACGCATTTTCTCCGAATACGCATTCAGCTCTCAGATCCTGGCAAAGGAGGCGATCCGTGCCAAGTCAGAGGAGGTCATAATGGAGAACAAGCTGCAGTGGCAGAAGATTCTGCTTGATGCCCTGAACACTTCAGATAAGAGCTCCCAGCAGGTTATCAATGACGTGATAGCACAGGTGGGCGAGGTCTTAAATGCTGACGTGGCAGCCCTGTATGTGAAGGACAAGCAGGGAGATCTGGATTGCCAGTATATCTGGTCCAAGAATCAGAGCATGTCTGCGGAGGAGTATGTGACAGAGTGGCAGCGCGCCAACATGAAGTTCAGATCATGGCAGAATGGTCAGGGCTCGGGCAAGCTGGTGGACAAGGGATACCTTGTGATAGATGCAAAGCATATGGATGAAGCAGCTAAGAAGATCATGTCAGGGGGGCCTGTTAAGAGCTTTACCGCAGTTCCTGTGTATGTCAATGGCAATTATGGAGCGGTATTTGTGCTGGCGAATACCTCTATCAACAAATTGTGGACCACAGAGGAGATTGAATTTGTAAAGCAGACAGGTGATGTACTCAGAAGTGCCCTTGAGAAGATAGAGAGCGATGACAGCGTTAAACGCATAAACAGTGTTCTCCTCGATACATATAACTATATTGATGAGGGTATATTTATTAGAGAAGTTGATACTGGAAGAGTGCTGTTCTCTAACAGGACTCTGAACGATATGCTTGGATATGATTTTACAGACAAGGACAGTAAGCTCCTTATAGAGAATCTCAGAGATAAGTACAAGCTCATGGGAGGTCCGGATCAGCATCTGGCTACGGACAGCAAGGAGGTCAACTGGAGAAGCTATATAAGAAGTCTTGACAAGATCATGGATTTGACTGAAGTTAGCATGAAATGGCTTGACGGCAGCAATGCATCTCTTGTAATATTAAGGGACGTGAACGAATAGAAGGGAGACTTGTGATGGCAAGCGCAGATATTGGTATAGATTTAGGTACAGCCAGTATACTGGTGTATGTGAAAGGCAAAGGAGTCGTACTCAAGGAGCCTTCAGTAGTTGCATACGACAGGCGAGACTTATGCTTGGAAGAACTCCGGGTAATATAGTGGCCATCAGACCTCTCAGGCAGGGCGTAATCTCTGATTATACGATAACAGAGAAGATGCTCAAGTATTTCATACAGAAGGCTGTCGGAAGGAGTTATTTTGGAAGACGACCTAGGATCAGCGTATGTGTACCTTCTCAGGTTACAGAGGTTGAGAAGAAGGCAGTTGAGGATGCAACTTATGCGGCCGGTGCCAGGGATGTGTCCATAATTGAGGAGCCTGTGGCAGCAGCCATTGGCGCAGGAATAGATATATACAGACCATGTGGTAACATGATAGTTGATATAGGTGGTGGAACTGCCGATATAGCAGTCATCTCTCTCGGAGGTCCTGTTGTCAGTGCATCCATTAAGGTGGCCGGAGATGATTTTGATGAGGCAGTTGTCAGATTCATGAGAAAGAAGCATAACCTTCTCATAGGAGAGAGAACCGCCGAGGAGATCAAGATCAAGATAGGTACATGTTACAGAAGACCTGAGAATATAACGTTGGATATACGAGGCAGAAACCTTGTAACCGGTCTTCCGAAGACTGTTACGGTCACATCGGATGAGACGGAGGAGGCACTTCGTGAGCCTGCGTCCCAGATATGTGAAGCTGTTCATTCAGTTCTGGAGAGAACTCCTCCTGAGCTTGCTGCTGATATTGCAGATCGTGGTATAGTTCTGACTGGTGGTGGTGCGCTGCTCCACGGACTTGAGGAGCTGCTTGAGGAGAAGACAGGAATAACCACCATGACAGCGGAGGATCCACTCAGAGCGGTGGCCATTGGTACAGGAAAGTACATCGAGCTTCTCAGCGAGAAGAACAATTAAGACAGGAGCTGAGGACTCAGTCTTCAGAGGAGAGAAAACTTGGTAAGAGAAGGTTACGTAGAGAAAGTTATATATAAGAATGAAGACAATGGGTACGCCGTCTTCGCCGTTGAGGGCGAGGACGGCGAAGATATTTTTGTGGGGAATCTTCACGGCGTTGCAGAGGGGATCTATGTATCGGCGGAGGGGGATTATGTAGAGCATCCAACTTATGATTTGCAGTTCAAATTCACCTCATGTGAGATCAAGATGCCGGATGATGTGCTCAGTATTGAGAAGTACCTCGGTTCGGGCATCATAAAGGGTGTCGGAGAGGCTCTGGCAAAACGTATAGTGAAGAAGTTTCGCATGGACTCACTCAGGATAATCGAGGAAGAGCCGGAGCGCCTTGCGGAGATACGTGGAATATCAGAGAGGAAGGCCAGAGACATTGCCGTGTCATACAACGAGAAGAAAGAGATGCAGGATGCGCTCATGTTCCTGACCGGTCTCAATATCCCGGTGAACCTCGCTGTAAAGATCTACAATGAATACGGTGACGAAGTGTACGACATAGTGAGGACAAATCCCTATAAGATAGCAGAGGATATAACGGGCGTTGGATTCAGGACAGCGGACGAGATTGCGGACAGACTTGGTATCGGAAGAGATTCGGATTTCAGGGTAAGAGCCGCTATTATGTATGCCCTATCCGGTGCAAATGGACTTGGCCATATGTATATTCCCCAGAAGATGCTGGTAGACAAGACATATTCATTGCTGATGAATGAGTACATGCCATATGATCCGGAGCTTGAGATGTCTATATGCAATCAGATACTTGAGCTCAGCGTTGCCGGCAAGATAATCATAAAGGAGTTGAAGGACGATCCAGATTCAGGGGAGCTCCCAGATGTGAGCCTTGATGATCCGGTGGCTGACATAGACATGGATTTGCTGGACACGGAGTCAGAGTCAAACGTGACAAATGCCGTGTATGCAGCACCTAATTATTATATGGAGCTCAATTCGGCAAGACTTCTGTGTGAGCTCAACATAGATTTCTCAAAGGCAAAGCTCAAGATAGACAAGGTTGTTGAGACGGTAGAAAAGTCAGAGAATATGAAGCTGGCTGATGCCCAGAGACTTGCCATAAGAAATGCCGTGGATCACGGCGTTGCGGTCATAACCGGAGGCCCCGGAACCGGAAAGACAACGATCATAAATGTACTTATCAAGATATACGAGAGCTTCAGGATGAAGATAGTTCTCGCTGCGCCTACAGGACGTGCAGCCAAGAGGATAACAGAGGCCACAGGATACGGAGCACAGACCATACACAGAATGCTCGAGCTTACGGGCGGAGTGGAAGGAGAAGAGACTTCTGCGTATACATTTATGCGGAATGAGAGCAATCCACTTGAGGCCGATGTTATCATAATAGATGAGATGTCCATGGTTGACAGCAGCATTTTCTACAGTCTGCTCAAGGCTGTGGCTCCGGGCACAAGACTTGTGCTTGTGGGTGATTCGGATCAGCTTCCGTCAGTTGGCCCGGGAAATGTGCTCAAGGATATCATAGCGTCCGGTGTGTTCAGCGTGTCGGTGCTGGACAGGATATACAGACAGGGCGAGGACAGCGATATCATAGGCAATGCCCACAGGATAAAGGATGGAGAGCATGTGGAGATCAAGAACAAGAGCAGGGATTTCTTCTTTGTTCCAAGGAATGGCTATAATGAGATCGTGGCAGAGCTCAAGGTGCTTCTGACAAAGCAGCTTCCATCATATTTTGGTGTGGATAAATCGGATATACAGGTGCTGACACCTATGCGTAAGTATGATATGGGTGTTGAGAACCTCAACAAGCATCTTCAGGATGTCCTCAATCCGGAGGGACACGGAAAGCCCGAGCATGACCGGGGCGATGTGGTGTTCAGACAGGGCGATAAGGTCATGCAGGTCAAGAACAATTACAAGCAGGAGTGGAAGATACTGGATCCGTCGGGCAGATTTGCCAAGGAGGAAGGAGTCGGAGTGTTCAACGGCGATATTGGATTTGTAAAGGCTGTTGACGACTACGAGCAGAGGATCGTGGTGGAATTTGACGATGGAAGACAGACTGAGTATCCATACAACCAGCTTGAGGAGCTTGAGCATGCATTTGCGATAACCATACATAAGTCGCAGGGAAGTGAGTATCCCGTGGTTGTGATCCCGCTTCTCAGATGCCCACCTAAGCTTTTGAACAGAAACCTGCTGTACACGGCGGTGACGAGAGCCAGAAGAAGCGTGGTCATAGTGGGCAATATAGGACTGGTAAATACGATGATAGACAATGAGGATGAACAGAAGAGATACACCTCATTTGCACTGAGACTCAGGGAGATGGAGAGAAGATGAAACGATGCGCAGATAAGTTCGGGTTCGGACGACTGCTCACGGATCTCCTGTATCCCCGCCGGTGTGCGATATGTGACGAGGTGCTTCCGATGGGAGAAGGGCTGATATGCAGAGGGCATAACAGCCTTCCCTATGTGAAGCCTCCGTCATGTATGGTGTGCGGCAAGGAGGTCGACAGTGAAGAGCGGGAGCTCTGTCTGGACTGTGAAAAACATTCAAGAAATTTCGAAAGAGGTTTCCCCGTATTTAATTACATGGAACCCGTCAAAGCCAGTGTTCTGGCGATAAAATACCATAACAAAAAAGAATATTGTGATTTCTACGGAGCTCAGATGGCGGAGAAGGTGCGCCCGTATGTCAGAAGGTATGAAATAGATGCGGTCACCTGTGTACCTTTGCACAGGAGAAAGCAGAGACAGCGCGGCTACAATCAGGCGGCTGTACTGGCGAAGGTTGTCGCTGATGAACTGGGGCTTCCATTCTGTGAGGATATGCTGGTGAGAAGAAAGTACACCACACCGCAGAAGAAATTGGACAACTTGGAGAGGGCAAACAACATAAAGACATCCATGGACATAGGCAGAGTGTACCCGGAGTACAGAAATATCCTGCTTGTGGATGACATATATACAACCGGTGTCACCATAGACGTGTGCGCCGGCCTTCTGAAGAAAGCCGGCGCACGCCATGTATATTCATCTGTATGTGTTGGCAAGGGGTGTTAGTCCTCGTCTGTATCGTCAACTATATGGAAGTCCTCGTCGCTCTTCTCTTCCTCCTCCGGCATGTACTCGTTGAAGATGTGTACAAATACCAGTGAGCACAGATAAGCGTGAAGTCCTGCGACACATATGAGCATAAGACCGAGCACGGTGGAGCTGAAATAGCATCCCGCTGCGATCGCTGCCGTTATCGCAACCATGAGAAGTGTCCATGGAAGATTCTTGATGGACATGAGGAATGCGTTCTTGATGGTCGCTTTGACTGTGTTCTCAAACTGCGCCTGAAGTGGGAATACATACAGTACAGTGAACAGGTAGATAAGTGACATGATGGTGAATATGACCAGCATACTTTTGATGTTCCTGCTCACGGCGAACCACATGTCAAATGCACACAGGACACCGGCAAGCAGAGCCAGAACTCCTATCCCTGTGGCCTGTTTGAAATTCTCCCTGAAGCTCTTGAAGAACAGCTTGACCACGCCGCCCTGACCGTTTCTGATGCATTTCATGGTGGTGTAGTAGAGTGCTGTGGTCGATGCACCTATCGTGAGGATTGGCAAGGAAGTCAGCAGCCACAGAAAATGCAATATTACTATATCGCACACTATGGTTAGAAAATTCATGATAGGATTATCTGTCGATAATGATCTGTTCAAAATAAAATACCTCTCTTTCTTTATCCAAAAAATATTACAAGCCTAAGCCATCAGATCTTCCTTTGTAAGGGTCTCAAGTGTGGCTA
>OHME01000565.1_pt1 | contig 20198 bp, 8 predicted proteins | sample 1569201 | NCBI WGS metagenome assembly OHME01 (sample SAMEA3879587, study PRJEB24766) | human gut metagenome | biome: human-associated habitat; feature: feces | place: USA | collected 1985/1987
GGTGTATCTGCAACATCACTTGCTAAATTACCACGATGTAACGGAACATAACTTTTTCCATTTTCACCAGCATTAGCTTGAATTTCAGCATACATTTGGAAATGCCTATCAGATGAAGTAATTTTATCTTCAATAATAGGATTATTAAATGCGGTGTCAGTAGTAAGTGATGAAACTAACATTAAACCATCAGCATCAGGCTGACGTTGAATAATATTAACAGCAGGTTTACCATTAACTATGACAGTACGTTGCATCTCTTCATTTACATTAGCTCGATAACCACTTGAATCGGCAAATGTAATAGGAGATTTATTAATACCTTTTAATACTAAAATTGCAGAACCTTTTTCTTTAATTTCAGTAATAAGTTTTTGACTTTGAATAAAGTCATTTCCAAGTTTAGTATTTAGATTCTGATAAGCGTTCTTGATTCTAAGTCCATAACGAACATAATCATTAAGATTTTTAAGTCTTACGTTATAGAACATAGGACTAATAAGATAATAAACCTTATTTAAATCAAGACCTTCAATATCAAACGCTTCTGGACTAACACCTTCGACTTCGGTATTATATTGGATAGCTCCAATAAAAGCATTGATTATTTCAGAATGTTCAGTTTTTGATGTATTACCATATTTATCTAATTCTTTAATAATTGATTTCAGTTTTGAAACAACTGAATCAGAAGTTTGTTGTTCACGAGTTAAGGCTTCAGTATATACTTTATAAAACTCCTTTGTTAAGTTAAATATTGTATCACTTCCACCAGCTTTTCGGATAATAGTATCTATAAATTTAGATGTTCCATAAGAATTACCAAAAGCAGAATCATATTGATTAACTCCACTTTCATCAATTCTACCTAATTGGATTCCATGATAAGTTTCACTATCACCTAAACCAATTCGTTCAATCAATAGTTTCTTACCATTTACATCTAAATTAATATCAACATTACCATCTTTATAAGTAACTTCAAATTCTTGACCTTCGTGTAAAGTTCTTAAAGCATCAAATACTTCAGTAGCCTTGAATTTAACACCATTAACTGTAATATTACTTTTAATAACACGAGTTTTAGGATTATAATATTCAGGACTTGTGATAATCTTATAAACTTCAGGTGTAAGACGACGTAAACCTTTGAAACCATTAGTTTCAAATTCACGTTGAATATGAGTTTTGAAGAAATCACTTAAAAACTTACCACGAAGATTTAAGTTACTATCAAGATAAGCACCGTCTGTTGTTTGAATAGGATTAGCAATTCGTTTATTAATAATATCAAACAAACGTTTAAGAGCATCAAGTTGTTCTTGTGGAACACCATTCTTACTCATTTGTTGATATATTGTATTAACATTTACATCATTTTTAAAATATTTAAGTGCATACCAGATAGGTTCATAATATTTGATAACATCATTACGACCATCTGTTTGCTGATATATAGAATCAAGAATATCTTCGTAAGTATAAACGTGATTATCAGTAAATATCTGACGACCATCAAGTCTTACAATAGTATTTTCAATAGCATCAAGAGCATTACGCATTGAATCACTAATGTAATAACGATAGTCATTAGTATTAAACTCATCTCTTGATTCAGTATCATCTATAAAGTCAGAAACACTGTTAGCAAGTACATCAAGACTATTAAGAATAGATACATCATCGTTTAATTCAGTACCACTTTCAAAATTATAATATCTCGAAAGAATAGAATAAGCCATTCGAGCATTTCTTAATAAATCAAGAATATTACTTTGGCGAACAGCAGTAATAACATTCACACCAGTAAGATTCAAAGCATCAACATCAGATACCAAATAAGGTTGAATTGATTGAGCTAATGTATGAAGTCTTGTACGAGTAGGAAGATTAGGAACAGCACCATAGTCTAAAAACTCTTTTGCTAAATTATTTACGGCAGTAGCAAATTCCATAATTTTAGAAGTTTGACTACCAAAGCCATCATCATTTACAAGAGCATCATGTAACGGACTATCTTCATCTTGTCTAATAGCACGAATTTTACTAATGAATCTATTCATCACACTGTTGATATATGCAATATTAGTTTTGTAAAATTCAGTTGTACTTTTAGCTACTTCATTAATAATACTATTTTTGAATAGAGTTATCTTATGATAAAAATTTGAATATCTAACAGTATCAAAATTACTATTAAGATTTTCAAATTTGATTTGAGTAAGACCTTCTATTTGTGCTCGAATTACATTATGGTCTACATTAATATTCTTAAGAGTTAATTTACCATCAGTGATAGTATAATTATTATTAAGAACATTAGCAACGTTAGCAATATAATCAGCAATAGCTTCACGCATCTTAGCGTTTTCTTCTTCACGATAACCAACTATATCACCACCATAAAGATTCCAAATCCAATCTTTGAAAAGATTAGATTTAAGATTGTTTGCAATACGAATATTACTATCTGATAATAACTGTTTTACACGATTAGCTTTTTCTAAATTCTCATTACTAATTTCAGTAGGTTGATATTCATTTATCCAACCAATAAAATTACCAATAATAGTAGTTCGTAACGTATTAAGTTCAGTATTATCAATAGGTGATAATAATGCTTTATAAGTATCACTATTAGAATTAGATAATTCTTTATGTAGATTTATAATAGTATCTAAATAATGATTTTCAAATTCATCTGCCGAAAGTTTATCTTGAATACTATAAAGTGTTTTATAAATAGCATCAAATTTAGTTTGAACTTCACTTCGAATTTCAGTAATATCCATACCTGCAAGTTCTTTTGCAGAATATGTATCTTCTTTACCAGTCGCATCATCTTTTATAGTAACCATTACAGCACTAAAATCGGTTTCGTCGTCGGTTACGACCTCGATTCTTTGTACGGTTTTGGACGATTCTGCGACATTAAATTTTGAGCCTACCGAATATACCTTATTTTTAATATCGACGGTATTTGGGGCCTCGCTGTCATCGAGAGAGTACGAAATCCCGTTACTGTCTGTTAGCACCTCGGTAGTAACATTTTCGGGTTCTTTACTTGCTTCTTGATTAGTAATTTCAGTAGTTTCCTCTACTTTATCTTTAGCTTTTTCAATCTCTTCTTGTTTATCATAAACTTCTTTAAGTAACTTACTTCGTTCAGCCATAATCTCATCTCGATTATTAACATTTTCTTCGAGAGCCATTACAGCCATACTCAGTTGAGTTCGAGCTTCTTCAAGAGATTTATATGTTTGATTATTGTTATTGCGAGTTTCACGCAAACGTTTTGCAGCTTCATTATATTCAGCTACATTGTTATTTTCACGTTCACTCTGTTCTGTAATATCACTATTAATTCTATTAAGTCTTGTATCGTAATCAGCTAAATCATTTTCAAATAATTCAATCTTCCTACGAGTATCAGCAATCTCTCCATTATGAATAGCAAGTTCTTGCTCATATTGGAGTTTACCAACTTCTAATTCTGCAATAGCCTGACGAGCATTTGCAATTTGTTGTTGCAGACTTAAAATAGATTTCTTACTATTTTTAATTTCAAGAAGATAAGGTTTTCGAGCTTTACGATTAGGTTGTTTTGTACTGATAGCACCTTGATTAGCAATATAAGTATTTAATTCATCAATTTGAGATTGTAAACCATTGATTGTATCTTCAATAGTTTTAATCTTATTTACTAATCGAGTGCGTTTACCTTTAAGTGTACTAATCGCTTTATTACGAGTTTTATCTTCAAGCTGAGTTTTATAATCTTCAATAACTTTTTGCAGTTCTTCACGTTCTTGTTCAAGAACAATCTTTTCTACATTTAAGCTATGAAGTTTACTATCAATAGCTCTAAGAGCTTCATCTCGTTGTTTACGAAGATTAGAAGCCTCAATATCGAAAGTTTGAATATCAGTATCAACAATAGCTAACTGACGACGATAATAATCAAGTAAATAATCATCAGTTGATGCCTGAACTTTAAGAACATTGTCGAAAGGATTACCCCAACTTAAACCCATATTACGAGCATGAATATCTCGCATAATAGTAAATTCTCTACGAAGAGCATCTACGACAGGTCGTTTGTTAGCACCGTAAACTTCTTCAAGTTGAGCATCTGATAATTTACTTAATTCATCAAAATATTCAACAGCATAATTGAATCCATTAGCAGAACCAATTCTACCCATAATACCAACAAGTAAACTTGAAGCAGGGTCAGTAATAGTTCTATTAACTTTCGGAGTACCATCATTATTCATAACTTGATTACCAGCTTCATCTAAAACTGGTATTTCAGTTACTTTAATATTCATATCACCGTCAAAATCAGCAATAGCTGCGGCAGTATCTTGAATACCATTTATAATGTTAGTAGCTCGCTTATTTTCAGCTTCTTGTTGAGCTTTACCATTAAGTATTCGTGTAACACCACTACGTCCAGCAGACATTACACCACCACCGATAGCACCCCAAATAAAACTATCCCATGAAGAAGCTTGTTCAACAAGTCTTCCCATACGAGCTAACGGAGTTAAATCAGCAGTTTCATCTTCAATTCCAAGTTCTTTCTTTGCGGCAACGACACCTTCATTAAGTGCCATATCAACTCGCATTTCTTCAAGACCTTCAGATAAAGCAACAGAAAAGAAATCTTTTGTTTTATGAAGTCCAATACTCGGAATAAGTTTGCGATTAAGTTTAGATGTTTCACTATCTAAAACAAAAGTCTTACCTTTTTGTGCAAGACCTTTTATATTACTTTTTAAACCTTTTTCAATAGAAATACTATTAACTGGAGCTTCTTTAATACCACGAAGCATACTATTAAGTTCGATAGCATTAAATAATACTCCATAAACCCAAGCATCATTGTAACTTTCAGAAGCATAAATAGATGCAAACTTACGAGCATCATCTTCACTGAAACCTAAATCGAGAGCATATTGATATTGTTCATCATAACCACGAACAATTTCTTCCATACTATCGAGATGTGCTCCGTATAAAGTACCAATTATCTGTTGAGTATAAGGATTTTGTAATGCACGACCTGCTTTATTTAATGTAGAACCTAAACGACCAACACCGTTAATCATTGTTCCTAATTTACCAACAGCTTGTAAAGCTCGCATTTGTCCAATAACAGGAAGCATAGATGCGGCCGCAGAACCTACGGTAGGAAACATACTTGCCCACCAAGTAGCATCACCCATACCACCAGCAAAACCACCTTTTTGAGCTTGTTCTGTTTGATAAATAGGCATTGCTTTACGACCCCAATTTTCAATATCTTTACCTATTCTCTGCCATTCAGAACCAAGACCTTCGTTGATAGCTTTGTCCCATTTATATTTGGCATTATCATCCCATATTTGACTAATAGCACGATATGTAGTAGGAAAGAAATTAAGAATACTACCGATACCAGTAATAGTACCACCAAGAATAGTAGTTCCTAATTGACCAAAAGCATTCTTAGTTAAATACCAACCACTTTGATTTTGTGCTCTATTTTCGTTAAGAACACTTAAATCAAGATTAGGATTGACTTGACCTTTACCTAATATATTCTCATATTCAGAAATATTAAAAGGTCGAATTGAAGATTGTTTTCTACCACGAGAAAGTTCAGGTTCCGGCATACTACCGGGTAAAACAGGAGTAGCTCCTACTCCCTGAACTGGTGTTTCAGAAGGAGTAAGAGCTTGCGAACCTGTAATAGGAATTTTAATATCTGTTAGATTTGGCATGGTTTAATATCCTATATTAGCATTATTTATTTTATTCATTTGAATAGCTTCAGCGGCCTCTTGCATATCAAGAACAACTCCATATTGAGTTAAAACATATTCTGCAATAGGAGCTAATGCTTCATTTATAGTTTCATAATATTGAATATTGTTAGGAGTTATACCTTTAATTGTATAAAGACTATTAGGAATTGTGTTATATCCAAATTCTCCATAATGAACAGAACCATCAGGATATTTCAATCCACTAATATCTTTTATATAATAACCTTGTGTTGTTCTACCAATTTCAACTTTACGACTATTACCGTCAATACTATTATAGAAAGGTTCGTGAATATTCAAATCATATTCAACTTTACCTAAATCATCAACAGTTCTTTGAAGTTCTGCTATATTTGCAACAGCAGGACTATTATTACTACCAGTAGTATTAAAATCAATAAATCCCGAAGCATATTGAGATTCAATCATTCCAGCACTACGTTGTAAACCTTCACCACCAATTTTAGCGTAAGGTTTAATATTACGGTAATTATCAAGAATTTGACGAGCGATAGTAGACGGGTCTACTTGTTCAGAGAAAATAATATTACCACGAGCAGCACCAGTTTCATCGAAAAGAGTAATTGCATATTCATTACGACCTTCACGAGCTGCAATTCCATTAGCAATCGGACTAACCTCAGTCTTATAAATATCATAATCAAGACCAAGTTCTTTACCCGAAAGAGGTTTAGAATTTTTAGTAGCATTACTCTGACGAGTTACACTTGTACCTTTTGAATTGGTAGTTGTAGAAGTAGGGAACGCATCAAAGTTCATATACTTAGCTAATTGCATTCCGGTAAGACCAGTACCTTCTCCAGACGGAGTTTGAACAACACTAATGTTACCAGCACCTTTTTTCCAATTTACCATAGCAGCTGCCATGTAATTTTGTTGGAATCTTGAAGGATTAGCAATAATATCACGAGTTGCTGTAAATTCAAGAGGTGCATCAGCAATAGCTTTACGATAACGATTTGAAACATTATCTGCTGCATTAGCCAGTGTAGCTTCAAATTCTTCTTTTGTAAGTATACTACTTGGATATATAGCTACTCTTCCATTAGGAGTTTCATAATATCTTCCACCTTCTGGAGTCATAGGAATTTGTCCAGTAGCTTCATTTCGTATATAACCATTATTTATATAATCAAGATAATCTTCATAATTTGAAATACGATTATCAAGAATTAATTGAGCTTGAGTATCACCAACTTTATACCAACCTAAGAAACCAGATAATTTATCTCGATGTTCTTTCCAAGTATCAAATACAGAATTAAGCTGAATTTCGTCAGAACGAAGTTTAGCTTGAAGATTATTATAATTACGTTGAGCAGTCTGAACTTGTAAAAGCTTACCTTTAAGATTAGCTGCTGTTTCTTCGTCAAGACCTGCTGAATCAACTAATCTTTCAGCAGTAGAAATATTAAGTGTTTTAACAATATTACCATCTCCCGGATTAAGACCTAAAATTCTAAGTTCATCAGATGTAAATATCTGATTCATAGAATTTGAAAGTTTAGTCATTTGGTCAGTAATTTCATTACGACGATTAATGTTTTCTGCAACACTATCACCAGTAACTTCAAAACCACCTAATGTATCAAGATACGGAGCATATTGTTGAAGAGTTTCAAGTTCTTGTTGCTTACCTTTTGCACGAGCTTTAACATAAGCTGTATAACCGGGATTAGCAATTAAACCAACCGTAGTTTTAATATCTTGATAAGAATATAAACCTGCGGCAGCACCAGCTAAACTTTGAATGTTATTATTAATAAACTGACCAGATAAAACACTTTGTGTAAAAGCAGTCCTATCGAGATTCTCAATATCATCAGTAGCACCAAGTACACCTTTAGCGTAGCTTTCAAACATTTTATCTACATAATTTTGTAAACCAGCCTGAATAAGTTCGGGTGGAACTTGAGCTTTATTCTGTAATATATCGAGAACATTAACTCCATATTCTTTATTAACAGTATCTAACAAAGTTTTAACTTCAGCAGGTAATTTAGAATTAACAGTAAACTTACCGTCTTTTGTAGGAGCACCAAGTTCATTTATGTTAATACCTAATCCATTAAGAGCAAACATTGTGGGATTACCAGCGAATAAAGGAGCATAATCTCCTAATTCATAATCTCTTAAATGTCCACCAGCAGAACTATCATCTTTTACAAATCGAGTAAGAGCATCTTGATTCTGCCAAATAGTAGTAAGATAATTAGTATAATCAGGATTAGATTTGAGTAATGACATAGCATAACTCATAATCTCTTGTTCTGTGATACCTTCTCTTTCACTACCAGTTTTAACAAAGTGACTTGCTAACTTTTCACCATCAAAACCTGTTGCAACATCTAATCCATACTGACGTATCATATCAGGATTAGTAACAAGATTTTCAAATGATACTTTATCAGCTTTAGCTTTTGAAAGAATATCAAATACATCTTTTTGATATTTATTTACATCAAACTTTTTACCGATTTGAACTCCGTTAAAACCACCACTTACAACAGTATTAGTTTCTGCATCATAAACAATATCAGAAGATTGTAAACGACTACGAAGCAGGAAAGCATTTTGATTTTGAGTATCCCAATCACTCTTTTTCAAATCTTCCATATATTGCTGTTCCAAAGCATAATCAGCTTGAACAGCTTTAAGACCTTCATTAGTCAGAATGTTCTCAGTTTGCTTATAAATATAATCATCTGCTGCAAACCAATTATCTTGTTCCTTAAATTCATTAGCACCTTCAACAATCTTAGCTCTTTCAGAATCAAGAACTTTTTGTCCACGAGAAGTTGCTTTAATTTGACTTAAAGGATTAGCAATTCTATTAATATAAGCTTCACGATTTTGGTAATACTTTTGATTCAAAGCATTTCCAACAGCAGCATATACACTTCCATAATCTTGTAATTGTGGAGTTTTTAATGTATTAGTATCGTATCGACCTATTGCAATTTCTGCCATAATTTTATAATGATTAGTTTGTAAATTAGTTGTAACTCGTATGGCTCCGCCTGCTGGGCTTCGCCCAGCGGCTCCGCTCCCCGGAGGTTGCACGCCCACTTGTCGCGCGTGTTTGTACCACTATTTGTATCATTACAAATATACAAAAAATCGTGAATATCGGATTATCCTATAAAAGAATAATCCGATATATCACGCACTACATTAAGCTCTTTTACGTCTTGCAAGACCACCGCAAGCAAAACCATTTCTCATGTGATTAGTTACTCCACGAGGCCATAACTTTTCATATAAGCGGGCACTTGCGTAATTATTAACTGCTCCGGCAAGACCTTCAACTCCTTGTAACATTCCTTGTAATCCTTGCGTTCTGACTGCCATTAACTGTTGATTCAAGCCGACAGCTTTGTTATATTCATTAATAGCGTCTTGATACATAATTTGACTATTAGCATTTCGAGCATTAACTCGTTCTTGCCTATTCAAATCATATCTTTGACGTTGATAATCTTTCTTAGCTCCATACAATTTATTTCGAGCAAGTTGAGCATTAATTGCAAGATTTGCTACACTATTTCGAGCTGTTTGAACATTGCTTGTATTATCAGTAATATATCGAGCAGCTCTACGTTCTTGTGTACCAAGTTCTTGTAATTCCTCACTAATATCATAATCTGTACTATATTGGACAGCATCTACTTTATTACCTTTCGGAACATGAAGTGTAGATTCAAATTCAATAGCCTTTCGATTAGCACGAGTATTAAGAGCGTTACCTACAATTCCAAACAGTGAACTTGCAAGATTCATACCAAGTCCAAATTCATTAAATCCGAACTTAAATGCAGAACCACCGCCAGCACTTCCACCAAAAGGTCTTTTCTTTCTTATCATTCCACCACAACGCATAATCGGAGCATCATTACGAAGTCCTAAAGCAGTGGCATAAAGTTCTTGAGCTTCAAACAAATCTTCTGTTTTAGCATCAATAGTTTCAGATTCACCGCGAGCTTTATTCATTCTATAAACTAACTTTTCAATATTACGAACATTTGTTCCAGTTTGTAATTTGTTAGTTTTACTCTTATCTAATGCAGACAAAGATAATGTAACTCCATCAGCAAGTTGAATAACTTGAGCTTCTTTTTTACCTTTCATATCAGTAAGTTTCTTTGCGTAATCAGCGAAAGTACGATTTGTTCCGGGAACTTTAATCGTATCACTAAATACTTGACCACCTTCAGGAGTTTCACGAACAACTTCACCAGCATACATTCGACCATTTTTAGCGCCGCCGCCTTCAATTTCCGAATCTCCATATATAATTCCAGTTTCACCAGTAGCAGGATTATATTGTTCATGCGTTTGACCATAAGCAACAACACTATTAGATGAATTAGGAACTACTTGGCCGCCGGTGTTTAATTTTCTACGACCAATCATTCCACCCAATTTAGCATAAAATCCTGTACCTTCAGAATAATTACCAAGATTACTTTGTCGAATAGTTGCTACATCATTTTCAACTTTATCTTGCATATTACCCAAAGTTTGCTGACGTTCCATTTCAGCTTGTTCAGCTAAAAGTTCTTGACGACGACGTTCTTCTTGACGCTTTTTCTTACGTCCAGTAAACAGACCAACGATGCCACCAATTAATGCACCGATACCAGCACCGATAGGGCCAAGCCAAGAACCAGCAGCTGCACCAGTAGCAAGCGCCGCAGTTCCACCAACAGTAGCTCCAATTCCCAATCCAGTCCCAGCTCCACTTAAAGCACTACCGCCTACGATACCTTCGCCGTCTGCACTATATTTAGATTCATCAATATCACTGGCTTGAACTCGTGTACCCCATTGAACACTACCGGGGTCATTAATACTTGTTCCACCCCAATAGAATTTTCTACGAGGAATTCCAACAAGTCCACCGAATTTAGCAGTAATACCACGAGAAGTTAGAATTTCATTATTAATCTTATTTTGCATATTAGCATAAATTGCTGAATCACGAGCCATCAACTGATTTGCCTTTGCAATACCTTGTGCATTCAAATCAATATCACCTTCAGCATAAGCATCATCTAAATATTTAGTTTTTAGGCCAACACCTACTCCATCAAAATAATCTCGATTGTTTTTACCAGCGACAATACTTCGATAAACATTACCAGACATAACGCCACCGAAATCTTTTCGCTTACGTCTTACAAGACCACCACAACGAGCAACTCCACGAGCAGTAACAATTTCATTATTGATTTTGTTCTGCATATTTGCGTAAATCAGTTTATCGTTAGCAATTAACTTATCTACATAATTCTTAACTGGAATTCCAGTATCATCATTCTTTCCGCTATGATAAAACATATCAATCATAGCATTACCAAAAAATCTATTACCAGAATCACGAGCCATTCCTAAATAATCAGCGGTAGCATCATGTGTTGAACGAATACCACCGAAATTATATTTTTTACGATTAGTTTTACTCATATCTTCAACATAGTTATCAGGATTATCATCAGTATTAAAATTAGAAAATAATCTATTTCTAATCATATCATAATCATTAGAACTATTAGTCTTAAATATTTCTAATTCGGATTTATCTCTTCTTTTATTACCAGTAGTATATTCTTTAATAATACTATCTGTATTACGTTCATTAGCACCTTTTAACAATTTCTTATATTGTCTAAAACCAGTTCGACCTACTCGATATGCGAGATTAGACATAAGATTAACAATAGGTTGAGGTAAAGTATTGAAATCATCAATACCATATTTCTCAGAATAAATATCACGAACATCATTGTAGGCTTTTGCCATACGACGATTTAATTCAGCATCAATTTGTTTTCTTGTTGCTTTACCTTTCGATTTAACAGATTTAGTAAAATCAGAACTATCATTTAACTTAAAACCGGGACCAATAGTTTTAGCACCACCTTCATACGAGGGATAAGGATAATAATATTTACCATCTTTTGAACGTGAACGAACAATTTTAAGTTTACCATTTTCTTTAACACGAACAAATTCTTTATCACCAGTCAATTCGTTATCCCAAATATGTTGAGAATACTCATTAATATAACGAGTAACTTGACGAAGACTATCAGGATTAACTTTACGATTAGACATACCATTAAAAGTTTGAGTAACACGACAAGTGGGCGTGCAACCTCCTGCCCCACCGGGGAGCGAGGCCGAAGGCCGAGCCGCACAAGTTGTTACAAATTATCTTTGATTATTACGATTATCAAGAATCCATTCAGGATTAACATCAATAAGTTCCCAAAGTCTGTTATTATCACTATTATTAAACTTCATTATACAATAAACATATTGACAAATGAACTTATTAACATCATACCATTTAGCTTTACGTTTTAATGCAGATTCATCTACAATTAAATCAGTAACCATAAAAGGTATTTGTTTGTGTATATCATTAACATTATTAAATCTCCAAAGATTTACTTTATTAACACCTGTTGTACCATTATACCAAATATCATTAAATTTAACAAGTTTATAACCAGTACATTGGTCATCATTATGAACCAATATAGCATTAATAGTTTTCTCAAATTCATTAATAGTAGGTAACAGATTATTAACAATATCAACTCTGTCTTTCCAAGCAATATTATTTAATAACTTATTATAACTACTATTGTCGTTAAGAATAAATTTAATATATGATTCTTTAACAAGTTGATTATTATTATCATCTTTTAAGAATCGACCATAATTATTTTTAGATATTGCATAAATACCATGTTTATCAAACCAGAATAATCCATTTCGATTGGTAATACCTACGATAGGATTATAGTCATGGAATGAAATCCAAGCATTAGCAATAAAACTAATTGTGAATTGTTTATTATCAACATTTTGGACTAAATATAAAATATTAGTATCTTCATTAAATGCCCAAATTCTACCATTATTCTTAAACGGATTAATTACATCTTTTGCAAGATTACCGTCAAACCATTTAAGAGCATTAAGAGCAGTCATATTACTTACTTTATCTCCATTGATATTGAAGATACGTCTATGAACTGCATCAATAACAAAATAACCAATAACATTAACGTGAGTATCAAAATAACTTTGACAACCTATATAACCACTGGGACTATATGTAACCTCTTGAGGTTCCATATTAAATATATCAGCTGTACCTAAATACGAAGTACCTTCATCCGTATTAGAAAGTGTATCACGAAGTTGTAATAAATGCAGACCATAAGTCTGTTGAATATAAAGATTTTTATTGTCAGTTTTCAATGCAATAATTTCACCTCGATTAAAAGGCATATCTTTATAATCATCACTTCTAAATAATCGCCAATTAAGATTAGCATTTTCAGCACTCTGTAATTGACTACGAATTATACGATAAGGATGGTCTTGAGTTCCGGGAATTTCTTCAAAATAAGTAAATGTTTCAATACCATTCTCATTATAAACAGGAGAATAACCTTTACCAACACTACTATTTATGAAATTATCAACTTGATAACTTAATTGATAAAATTCACGTAATTCATTACCACGTTTATCGTGATATTTGAAAGATTTATCTACGTTATTAACACTAAATCGAGCAAGAATATTGAATTTACTTTCAAGAGGAACAGTAAATATCCAACGATAAACAGTAGCATTACTGTCTAATTCTTTTGCTTGAGCATCACCATAACGATAATCAGATGATGGAGCAGTAGCTCGAAGTGTTATATATCCAATAAATGTATCACCAACTAAAGGAGTTATTACTTCAGAAGAACCTTTAATATTAATTACATTAGATGCAATTTGAAGTTTCTGATTATTAACATCCGAATAAAGTGTTTCAGAATTATTAATTAAATCGGCAATATATCCTCTTGCCCATTCCTCATTATCTGTACCTTTATTAAATCCATCAAAACCTTTTTCAATACGATAATAACTATCGCCAGCAATGTTGTTTTGAGAACTAATATTAGCATTGATATATTCAAGTGAAACATCTTTGGTTGCACGAGAAGTATCAATAGTAAGACTATTAATGTCAGCATCTAAGAATCGAGTTCCAGATTCATTAGGATTTGTATCAAACCCATCAAAATCTTCACTTTTCCATTTAGCTGGAAATACTTTTATATCATCATCAAGTTCTTCATTCTTAACAAATTTAAGAACATCAGTTTCAAAGTATAGAGGTTTAAGTTTACCTCGAATACTATTTATTTTGTTATAGAGATATTCAAATGTGTAAAATCTTGCGTTATCTCCGCCAAAAGGATTTTTATAAGTTTGATTCTTACCGAAATTGTTAGTTTCAGTATCTCGCATTGCGAAACCTTGTGTAACAATTCGAGAGTTATTAATATTATGTTCAACAAAGAAATAAACTATAGAACTAATATACTTATTCATTAAGTCCGTTTTACCAGCAAGATTAGCTTTAATATTGATATTAGGACTTAATGTATAAGTAGGATTCCATTGAGAAGAAGTAGAATATAATTGAGTTAACCAATTAAATGTCGGAGCAGTTGAACCATCAACTTTGTCACTTAATCGAGCTTCAATTAAAATATATTTAGTTTCTTTTGCATCAAGATTAATTACGAAATTAGTTTTTGTATTAATAGTATTACCAATAAATACAGATTTACTATCTGATGCTAAAAGATTAGATTCAGAAATTTCATAGTATCCAGTTTCAACTTCAGATTCTTCTGAATCAATCTGTTTAACTATTGATGTAGCATCATAAACTTTTGTAGTTAAATTTATACCAGCAGGTATCACACTATCTCCACCAAAGGTAGGACTACATTTAACACCAATTAATTGACTTGATGTACTCTCACTTGTTATCTCCAATACTACAACTTGATAATCAGAAGGATTAATCCCACCTTCAGAATCTTCAGTTGTATACGGTAACGGAAGACTTGGTAATTTCAGTTTACCTTTTGTTAAAGAACGACCTTTCGCTTTAACAGTTGCGTGTCCAGTTGAAACTCCGTATAAAGTAAAATAACGATTACGGGCTATTGTAGGTTTTTCACTACCAACACCAGTTTTAGCAATTTCATCTACTTGTTCAGCGTCATCAATATCAGGTAAACTCTTCCAACTCGGACTTATAATCTTACTAATATTTTCAGATTTATAAGGAATTTTATGAGCATTTCGATTAGTAGAACCTACGGGATAAGCTTCAATATCATAATTATTAACTTTCCAAGGAATATGATGTATATTTACAAGGTCACCTTTATAATCATAATATCCAGCATAAAGAACGTAAACTTCACCACTCTTAAAATAACGTCGAGTACTATTAATATAAGAAGAACTCGGATTCCAACTTAATTGAACATCAAGATTGTTTTCTGTAAATTCTTTAAGTTCACTATCGAGTTTACTATAATCAAGAGTTTTTACATTACCTCGAATAAGTCTATTATTGAAATTAACAAGAGTATTATCTCGAATATATGATATATTTTTAATAAAAATATCATCAAGACTTATAGTAGATAAATATGAAACATCACTCACAATATGAGTAGTACTTACACCATTAATTGAAATATCATCAGTTTCATATGATAATTGAGCTTCGTCAGTAATATAAACAATAGCAAATTTACAATGTTTATATTTAATACCACTATTTCTAAAACTAATAGTAATATTTTTATTAATTTCGATACCTAACGCATAATCTTCTTCGTAATTACCACAAACAATGAGTGATGTACTCAAAGGAGAATAGTTAGTATAAGTACCATCATCAAGACGATATTTAATTGCTATCTGATAAGCACCGGTTTTAAGATTACCACCATCTTTAACTTCTAATTGAAGTTCAGGATAAGTAACATTTGGAATAAGATTAAATGAATCAACTTCATCAATAGTGATGTCATATCCTATCGCAGTATCATCTCCATTGTTACCATCATAAAACGGGTCAGTCAAATTAATAATTCTTGTTTCATTTGCTGATTCATCAGTTCCTTCAGTAAATGTAACAATTAAATTTTCTTTATAATTGTATATATAATCTCCATGAATTGGTCTATCAATACTGAATCCAAATGCACCCGATGTACTATACAAACAACGTTTTACAGTTGGATTATTATCATCAAGATTAAGATATATAATAGCGTCGTTAGTTTGTAAATCAGATTTATCTGCATTATTCCAGTGTTCTACAACGCAAAAAAGTACAACACCAACATTAGTTGGAATTGTACCTATAATATTATATTTGTGATTATCGGCATCACTATAAATATAAGGAATGATATGCTGATTTGTCGGATGATTTTCAAGAATATCATCTAATTCACCTATGAAATCAAATCCTCTTTCATTAAAATAACTTTGACCTTTATTATCAATAGTTATATTTTTAGCATATCGTAAAGATTTATCTTGTGCAATATGAGGTGAATTATCTAAATCAAGACCTAAAACTTTCATAATTTCTATTATTCTAATGTACGAAGAATAGTAGTAATATTCTCTCGACGGTCGTTACTAAATTTATTACAAGAAACTCGAACTTGTATTCTCATTCTATCGAGTTCTATCGCAGGATTTGTATAAGGATTATTTGCTGTAAGACTTACAACTGGATGTTTATAACCTCTTAATAACATTTGTTTAAGAACATAAAGTTTAAGATATTTTTTAAGAGGGCCGTTATTATAAATAAGAGGAACATCCATATTTATAATACTGTCATAAACAACAGGTAAAGCTCTATATCTTAAATGAATAGTTCCATAATCAACGTTAGTATGAAATAATAAGGTTGTTCTTTATCAACAGGAGCATGATTAAAACTATCATTTTTATAACCGGGACTTGTTATATCTGCATTTGGAATACCGGGATAAGGAGTATATGTCGGAACAGTTGTTACCTTTTCAGTAATAGTATCTTTGTTAAATTCAGCTGAATTTTTAAGAATAGCTTTTTTGTTATTTATAATGACGTCAATTATACCACGAAAATCCCACGGTAATTGACAACGATGGTCGTCAAATTCAATATCTTTTTCTACATTAACATAAGCTTGAATAAATTTAAGTTCTTCCAAAGCATTTGCAACCCAAATAGGAAAACGACTTACAAAGTCATCACTTTGTATATTATAATCGTTATACATATCTGGAATTAATGTAGCACTACTAATAAATATATTATTATCAATCATAAAGCATTATTTTGTTTAGGAAGATTATTTCGATATAGTTTAATAGCTTCGTCAGGATGATTAAAACAAATTGCAAGAATTTTATTGAAACAATTAAGCCTTCGATTTGTTGCAATTTCATCAACAGTTTTACCTTTCATTGCAAAAGGTGTTCTGTCAATAGTTTTTTCACCATTTTCGTAAGCACTACTTGTGTGACCAAATTTGAATTTATAATAGACACTTTGTGGTATTCGACCTTTGACTTTATGATATACAGCTTTTATACACCAGTCATAATCATAATATATGAAATAAGGAATACCATTTGGATTATCAGCAGTTCGTATATTAATACCTTGTTCTAATAATTTCTTTTTCAAGTCTTTTGTAGCACCCCAATCGACAACACTGCATACATCACCGGGCATCGTCTTTTTATAGTAAACATAAACGTAACCTACGGAACTACCAAAAGAATAATTATTACCTTTACATAGTAAATTAGCTATCTCATTATTAACTTCATCTTGCATATAAGTATACATTTCAGAAGGTAATTCTTTAAGAGCAGCAAGAGTTTCTATATCATCATCAAGTTTATCAAGACGTTCATAAACTAAGTAATTATAACTACGAATATAACTCATTAGTTTAGTACCAAGTAGAGTATCTTGTTTCTTATTAAAATAAATCTTACTACGATTATCAATATCGAATACTACTGAAACATCAACACCGGCTTCTTGATATTTAGCAAGATTATCTTTGATATTATAAATACAATCATTGCGTCGTTCATAAGCAAGATGTAATTGTTTAATTAAAGAATTAAGTTGTATTTGAACTTCTTTAACAAAATCTCTCCAATAATATTCGTTATCAACCATAATGATAGAAACATGATGTTAATCTTGACCATTACCACGTTGAGCAATAGTAGGATTATTATTATTTGTTTTAATATCCAAATCTTGAGGATAAATACCAAATTCAGTTTTAAGTATTTCTTGAATTATACTTTCAAGCATATCATTAGGTAAAGGTAATTCAATATCTTGACCATCTTCATTCTTAAAGAATGAAAGAACTTCATCAGGATTTTCAAATATACCTGTAATCATTACTTCATTAATTGGTCGTCTATCATCAATATCTTTTGTACCAACTTTTTCAGCAATAATTATATGACCGTTTAATATAATATAAGCTCGTGGATACCCGGTGGGAGAGCGGGTTGGACGCCCACTTTGACGCAGTTTAAGAGATGTAATAGAACTCTCATACATATATCCATTACCAACAGTATCACCTACAAACGCAAAAGGCGCATCATTTTGTATGCGCACGGGTGTAGGAACTTTGTACTTTGTTCCTAACAATCTAATTTTATTAGCAACTCGATATTCAGTAGAAAGAATATCACTATATTTCAACTCTTCAACAGGAGCAATAAAAGTAAGTTTAAGAATATCATCTATTCCATTTTTCTCAACGCTTTGTCGGATACGATTTGCAAACATAGTTTTAATCATATCTTTAACACGTTCTTTAAGTTCGTGATTATTAGGTTGATTAACCATGTTTGCAATACGAGCTGCATATTGATTAAGTGTTCCCATATCTTACTTATTTAGATTCAAAAGATTAGCAATAGTATTTTGTTTTTTCCAAATATATTTTTCATCATCAGGATTAAATCCTTCTACGATATTATATTCAAGAGAAATAAAACCAATAGGTGTTTCTTTAATAGGGTCTTTAATAAGAAAAGTATAAGCAGACTTCATACCTCTACTTTCAAGTTCATCTTTATAACATCTGTCTTGAAACTTATATTTACTAACATCATTACAATAATGACGATTTCTAACAAGAAGATTATGAAATAAATAAGGAAAATTATTAACAAGAATATCCTTAAAAGATTTCTTATAAGATACTACACAACAATCATAATCTTCACCAACAACAGTGTATTTATCCATTTCTACACCATTAATGAAATGACCGCCATTATGAAAATAAGCAATATAAACAGCATTAGCGTGAATAGTATCTCGAATAGAAGCACATATCTTATCAAGTTCTATATAACAATTACTTTTTTCAATAGTGAGTTTTTGTTCTTTACGTTTAGGAAATAACCATTCTTTTAGATAAATACCAGCAATCGTACTTATGGATGTTATTATAGCTACTATAATAGCTGTATAATCGAACATAGATAGGCGTATAAGAGGATTAATATTAATAGGTATATTATATTGGGCTACTAACAAATATACGTTAAAATCCCCCATTTCCAGCCGTAATTACATGAAAAAAGACGTGCTAATCTAATAGCACGTCTTACCAAACAAATTACAATAGCCCATCAAATAACCCTAAAATATTCCCAAACCTTATCACTACTTGCATCTTCATCTTCGAACCAATTACTAATAGTTGCTTCTACGATTTTATCTTCGATTTCATTATTTGTTGCATTAGGAAACCATTTTTCATAAAGATTAATGTTATCATGATATTGAGCATTAAGAGCTACATATACATCCCACATAGTAACATCCTTATTTAACGGACGTATTCTCCTATCATAAATCTTTTTAGTAGCTTCAATACTAAACAAAGGAGCATCAATCTTAATGTCTTTATTATTAGTATGATACATTTGAGAAACTTGATAAAAAGCATAAGGTTCAGTGAAATGTTTACCAATTAATTTCTCATGAAAATCTTTCATTATTTCAAATAAAGATTCTTCACTAACATTAGTATTTTCACAAACAGCTTCCTTAAAATGACATATAATATCCCAAGCATTATTAGCATCTATACGAACAGTCTGCTTATAATGTTCCATTAATTTATTTAGATTTTTCATAATTTTCAATATTAGTTTTTAATTCATTAAAGTCATCTTTATCAAAAACAACAGTTTTATTCATAAAAGGAATAGTGATTTTTACAGAACCTTCACCAATAGTTACACCATTAATTGTATTAGCTTTTGAAACAATTAATCTGTCAATCATATCAGTAAGTAACCCATCTGCATCCACCATACCTTTATCATCTGCAATTAATGATAGAGCTTTATCTAATTTTGAAACATTGTTAGTTACAACTTTTGATATATAAGGTTTAGCAACAATATCAAA
>OHME01000566.1_pt1 | contig 20157 bp, 12 predicted proteins | sample 1569201 | NCBI WGS metagenome assembly OHME01 (sample SAMEA3879587, study PRJEB24766) | human gut metagenome | biome: human-associated habitat; feature: feces | place: USA | collected 1985/1987
TAATTCAAAGCTTTTGCTTGAAACTTCTGGTGTTCTCGGTGATGCGGCGGACAATACCGACAAGACAATGAATGAAGTAAGTGCAACCGTTAATCAGATGGTTGAAAATTCATCAATACAGTCAGCCAATTCCAAAGCTGCGTTTGACCATATGAAGATTATGGAAAACAACATCAGCGAGACTACATCAGAGGCGGCTCTTCTTAACGAATCAGCCGTGTCTATGCAGGAGTCAGGAACAAAGGTTTCCGAGACGCTTTTTAAATTGTGCAATATCAATGATAATGTAAAAGATATAATTGAAGAAGTAAAAGAGCAGACAAATCGCACAAATGAATCCGTAAACAAAATTAATTCGGCAATCTCATTTATTTCGGCTGTTGCTGAAGAGACTAATCTTTTGAGCCTTAATGCGTCTATAGAGGCGGCAAGAGCAGGTGAAGCCGGAAAAGGCTTTGCTGTTGTTGCACAGCAGATAAAGAAGCTCGCGGAGCAGTCTAATGATTCAAGTAAGCAGATTGACGATATAACAAAGGTTCTTATGCAGGATTCGTATAAATCTGTCGAGATTATGCAGAAAATGCAGGATATAGTTATAAGTCAGAGCGAAAGCATGGAAGAGACCCGTATTATTGTGGGACAGGTTCTTAATGATATACGCAGTTCAAAGGACAGCATAGAATTAATAATGAACAGTACGGTTAAACTTGAAGGTTCAAGAAATAAGGTGTCTGGTGCCGTTGAAGAACTTGCAGAAATTGCGGGACAAAATATGGAAAGCACTCAGAGAACATTTGAGGAGACGCAGAAGGTTACAGATACGTTCAAGGAAGTGTATTCGGGAGCCGTCAAGCTTAGGGAGATTGCTGACAAGCTGGCTGAGAGTGTGTCATATTTTAAGATGTAATAAAAACTGCTTACAGTTCATAAGGCAGATTATTATAGTGATACGTTATTATATTGAAATTAAAACTTTAAATTAATAATATTAAAAATTAATATAAGATATGTTGCATTTTCTCATATCAGGTGTTAGTATAATTAACTGCTGCGTAGATTTGGCGTGATTTAAAGGCTGTATTACGTGCAAAAACTAAAGTTAATTATACCTGATATGAGGAAATTTTTTATGAGTGGAATAAAAACAGAAAATACGTCCTGTGGAATGGATATGACAAGCGGTTCTTTGTGGAAAAAGATAGTTCTTTTCAGTATACCGCTTATGATGTCGCAGGTTCTTGAGGTTCTTTTTAATATGTCCGATGTGGCAGTTGTCGGTAAATTTGCAAGCTATGAGGCACTTGGGGCGGTTGGTTCGACTACAATTCTGGTGACGCTTTTTACAGGATTTCTTATAGGAATGGGTTGTGGTGTCAATGTAATAGTGGCAAGGCAGCTTGGTGCAAGACAGCACAAAGATTTGAAAGATACAATTCAAACAGCATTTATTCTGTGCCTGATTGTTGGAATTATTGTAAGCATTATATGTATTTCATGTGCACATTTATTGCTGAATCTATTAAATACAAAAGAAGAACTTATAGACGGTGCGATGCTTTATTTCAGAATATATGCACTTGGTATGCCTGCCATGGCAGTATACAACTTCGGTAATGCTGTTATGAGTGCCGGAGGAGATACAAAGCGTCCGTTACTCTATCTATTTATAGCAGGAATAGTAAATGTATGCCTTAATCTTATATTTGTTATCGGATTTCGTCTGGCAGAACAGGGTGTAGCAATGGCTAGTATTATTTCACAGTATATTTCAGCTACACTTATTATGACTAATCTTTTGCGAAGAAATGATGTGTGCAAGCTTCGCCTTTCGCAGGTAAGAATAAACAAGAATGCAGCAAAAGCGATTCTTATGCTTGGAATCCCGGCAGGAATCCAGAACGCAATATTTGCGATTGCAAACCTTTTTATCCAAACAGGTGTGAATTCATTTGATTCTGTTATGGTTTCGGGCAATTCCGCAGCTGCCAATTTTGATGCACTTATATATAATGTAATGTCAGCGTTTTATACAGCGTGTTCAAGTTTTATGGGGCAGAACATGGGTGCCGGAAATAAAAAGAGAATGCTTCACAGCTATTTTATAAGCATTGCATATTCATTTTGTGCGGCAGGAATTCTTGGAACTGTACTTTTTGTGTTTGGACGCCAGTTGTTGTCGTTGTTTACTAGTGAGCCAGCTGTTATAGACGCCGGGATGGCAAGAATAAAGATTATGGCTTTTTCGTATGCGGTATCTGCATTTATGGATGCATCAATTGCTGCATCGAGGGGTATAGGAAAGAGTGTTGGGCCTACAATTATTGTTATATACAATATTTGCATATTTTCACTCTATACCATCATTGTATCTTGTCTATGTATTTTCGTGGACAATTACAGCTATAGCAGAAATAGCATATTTTGCATACAGCTTCAAACATTTGAATGTAAGGGGAAGATATTAGTAAAGATTTAATGAGAGTTTTTGTGAAAAACTAACAAAAAAATATAATAATCAGTAAAATCCATTGACACATTTATAATATAAGTGTATTATTTATACATACTTTAATAAAACACATACGCAAAAGTCTTTTCTTTTTCTTATGGGTATTTTTAGTTATTAGTTCACTGCGTGTTTTATTAATGGTAAGCGTGATAATGAAAGGAAGTGTGTGGTTAAAAATATAATTTAGTAAAATGTTCGGAGGGTTTTATGCGATTTAACAAATTATTTAGAAAGGTATTTGCGGCAGTTTCTGCGGTTACTTTGATTGTATCGGGGATGCCTGTAGGATTAGGCGTTACGGCAAAGGCCGCGGATACTCAGACGAGAAAAATAACGTATTCGTTTTCAGCGAATTCAAGTAAGAAAGCACCTGCAGCAGGGGAAATTCTTGATGGAACAGCCGGAGAGTCCGGCGGCATTTTGTATGTGTCACGGGATGCAGGAAACAGTGGTGTTACATATGACAGTGACAAACTTCGTTTCAGACAGGGAAGCGTATTATATCTTCCGGTAAAAGATGACACAACAAAAGTAAAATATGAGCAGTTATGTTCAAATGCTGCAACTGACAGACCTGTATATATCGGCAGTGCTGACAGCGGATATTCTGTTCAGATGAAGACAACAACACAGTCTGTAACAGTGGATGATATTACAGGTTATATTGTTGAAAAAGAAGGACAGAAGTATCTTCCTGTTATATCAGGCGGAGATGTTAAGGTCAGAACAATGGCTTTGACAGAATATAATCCGATTATAAATGTCACAGTTACAGGTACAGTGGCAAATGCAGCAGAAAATGGAATTACAGAGATTAAGTTTGACAGTCTTACAGACAGTTCTGCAAAGACGGTTACTGCACAGGTTGACAGCAACGGCAAGTATTCCGTTGTATTAAAGAGAGTAAACGGCAGTGCCAAGTACGAAGTATCAATAAGTGCTGTAGGATTTAAGATTAATGATACCGATAACGGCAATATTCTTGAACTTACAGGTGAAGATGCTACGGCTGTTAAAGACTTTGAAGCAGTTGCTGATGCAGTTGCAACAGTTTCAGGAAGTATTATGGGAATTCCGGCAGATGCTGTAAAAGGAACAGTTTCAGTTAAATTTGTACCTGATAATTCAAAGCTTTCAACGATTGATGTTGATGTAAAAGCACAGACAGACGGTTCTTACAGTTTTTCAAATGTAAGTATTAATTCAAGCTCAAACTATTCAGTAGTATTAGGCGGCGTTGACGATTATGAAGTTACAGAAAAGTTAAACAAGGCAGCAGGAGATTATACAGATGTAAAAATTGCTGCAACACAGAGAGCAAAGGTTAATGTTTCAGGTAAGTTCGTAACATCAGACGACAAAGCTTCAGATGTTACAAAGATTACATTTACAAACAAATCAGACAGTAGCTATTCTTATTCATTCAATGTAACAGGTGACGGATACAAAGCACAGTTAAGAGCAGGCGAGTACGATACATCAGTTGTATCTGAAAAGTATACCGCATATGACCATGTAAGTGTCGGCAGTGCAGATGTTTTGAATGATGTTTATCTTGAAACAGAAGCAGATACATCACCTGTTGAATATCAGGCTGAGGTAAAAGTGGGTAAGGGCCAGCAGTTTGAGACTATAACAGATGCAGTTAAGTATATAGGCAGAATGACAAGAACAACAGAGAGAGTAACAATTATTCTTACAGATGCTTTATACAGAGAGCAGGTTATGGTTGATACTCCTTATGTTACTATTTCAAGTGAAGCAGGCTCAACAATAACATGGTATTATGGTTCAGGTTATACTTATTACAGTGCCGATATGAACGGTTATTACAGTGAAGCAAGAGCAGTTGATAAGTATGAAAAAGGAGTTGAAATCGGAATGGGTACAGGCCACTGGGGAGCAACAGTTAATGTACTTCCTACAGCTACAGCGTTCCGTTCAGAAGGTGTTATATATGAAAGTTCATTCAACAGATATATGACAACAGAAGAAGTTGCAGATGGCGTAGGCAAAGGTGGAGATAACTCTAAGGTTGACCGTTCTAAAGCAACAGATGCCGATATCAAACTTTATAAAAATAAGGAAAGAGCATGTGTTATTTTCATTGAAGCAGACCAGAGCGAATTCAAGGACTGCCAGTTCTTAAGTTCACAGGATACAATGTTTACAGGAAATAATACAGAGCATACATATTTTAAGAATTGTGTCATCGAAGGTACAACAGATTATATCTGCGGTGATGGTAGTGCGGTATTCGACGGCTGTACATTAAGCATGTATGGATACGGTGACAAAGCAGCTTCAGGAAGTATCATTGTTGCGTCAAAGGCACTTTCACAGTTAGGTTATCTTTTCAACAACTGTAAAGTTGTAAAGACTTCTTATCCGGGAATTAACAACGGTATAACAAAGACATATTTTGCAAGACCATGGAGAGCAGATTCAAAGGTTGTATTCTTAAATACAGAAGTTGAAGATGCTAATACTATCGCTCCTGCAGGATTTACTTCAATGAGTAATGTAACACCTGCAAAGGCTAAGTATTATGAATATAATACACATCTTGCAGACGGAACAAAGGTAAGCACTTCAAGCAGAGCTGCAGGCGTTAATAAGATGACTGATGAAGAAGCATCAGCAGTAAAACTTGAAGATTACTTTGAGGGTTGGACACCTGCATACTATACATCAGGAGATGTTAAGCCGGAACCGGTTGCAGCAGACTACACAGCAGTAGATGCGGCTGTTAAGGCAGCAGAAGCCCTCAACAAAGATGATTATGAGGATTTCTCAGCAGTAACAAAGGCAATCGAAGCAGTAGACAGAACACTTACATCAGAAGAACAGGCAAAGGTAGATGCAATGGCAAAGGCAATAACAGATGCAATTAATGGTCTTGTTAAAAAGCAGCCTGTTGTTGAACCTGACGATCCAGGTAAGACAGACATCAAAGTTGACCTTGATGGAAATGAAGATACTGCTGATTTCAAGGATATTGCATCAGTAGGTGACATAAAGGTTAAAGATGAAGAAGGCAAAGACCTTACAGTAAGTGAAATTAAGTTAAATGTTGAGAAAACAGCAGCTTCAACATCTGAAAAGATTGATGCGGCTATTGCTGAAAAGAATATCAAGGGATTCGATTCAAAGAATGCGGATTATTATGATATTTCACTTAAAACAACAGACGGAAAAGTTGTTAAGCTTTCAAGCGGTAAGATTAAGATTACTATGTCATACAAAAAAGGAATCAATGCAGCAGAGTACAATCTGTATGTATTCCATATGAATAACAACGGAGTTCTTGAAAGTGTAGCAGTTACAGCAGATGAAAATAGTTTTTCATTCGAGGCAGAGTCATTCAGCCCATATGCTGTAGTATACGCAGCAAAGGATTCAGGAAGCGATATAACACCATCAACACCTGAGAATCCAGGAAATGATGAGACACCAGGTACAACAGAGACACCAGGTACAACAGAGACACCGGACTCAACTGTAACACCGGATTCATCAGTTTCAACAGGTGACAGCTTAGGAATGTTCATGTATATGATAATTCTTGCTGCTGCATTGGCAGGAATGGCAGGAGTAGTCGTATACGACAGAAAAAGAGCAAAATAAAAACTGTTTGTAAAAACAGATAATAAAATTATAATCCCATAACAGGGTAAACACCCCCTCCCGATATTGAATCTGCGAAAGCAGACAGATGTAAGGAGAGGGTGTTTTTGTATTTTTTTTGGGGACAAATTGATATAAAAAAAGGGCTGCCATACGCAGCCGCTGTCATTTGGTTTAAAAATTTATTTTAACCTGCTATGTTATTTTGAATGGTAATAACAATAGTATAATAATATTTATTATTATAAATGTCAATAGTAAATAACATAATTCCTAAAATTATTAAATGACAAATGTCAAACAATAACTTAAAAGAGAATATACATGATTCAAACTGAAATGTCAAATCAATATAAAAAATAATGTCATTTAATAAGGACAAAAATATTGACAATATATATTAAATGGGTTACTCTTTTACCAGATAGTAACAGCTAATAAACATAAAATTATTTTAAAGTAAGAATGTGGAGGTAAAATTAATGGATTTTAACAGAAAGTGCAGTGAAAATTATTGTTTAGGGCTTGACGTTGGAACAGCAAGCGTGGGGTATTGCGTTATAGATGAAAATGGAAAGTTGTTTAAAATTAACCGAAAAGGTGATAACGGAAATAATAAAAGGAACAGTTTATGGGGAGTACGGACATTCAAGTCAGGAGAGCCTGCAAAAGGCTGCCGTATAAACAGAAGTACGAGACGAAGATATTCAAGAACACATACACGAATTTTAGAGTTAAGAAAAATAATGTCGGATATGGTATGCAAAGTTGATGAAAATTTCTTTGCAAGATTGGATGAATCATTTTTGTGGAAAGAGGATAAAAGTGATAAGGCAAAATCTGATTACATATTATTTGCAGACAAGGATTGTACAGACAAAGATTATTACGAGAAATATCAAACTATATATCATTTAAGAAAACACTTATTAGGGACGACAGAAAAAGCTGATGCAAGATTTATATATCTTGCATTGCATCACATGCTCAAGTATAGAGGAAACTTTTTATATGAAGGTCAAAAATTTACGGAACTTGATGATTTTAAAATCATTTATGAACAGTTTTTAACTTCATTAAAGGAATATTTAGAGATAGAGTGTAATTATGATCAAATTTCTTGTGAGGAAATTGAAAAAAAATTAAAAGAAAAAAAATCCAAAAAAGAAAAATATAATGAAGTATCGGAAATATTGAAAAAACTTGGATTAGACAAAAAGTATGCAGAAGCAGTAGCCAATGCGATTATAGGATATAAATTCAATGTTGCAACAATTATTAATGATAAGAATCTGTGTGATGAAAATGGTAAAGAAATGAGTGTTAGTTTTGCATCAGCAGATTATGAAGAGGAAGAACAAAAATTATCAGATGAACTTGGTGAAAAATTTTCTGTTATAGAAAACTTGAAAAGATTGTATAGCTGGTATGTGATAAAACAGATTATGCAGGGAAGTGACAAAAATCGTGTAAATTATTTATCAGAAGCAATGGTCGCAAAATACGAAAAACATCATGCAGAATTGAAAGAACTAAAAGAATTATTCAGAGATTATAAAACACAGAAAGAATATAGTGAATTTTTTCATAAAGAATTAAAAGCAGAACAAAAAGACGGTAAAATGAGTCCGGCATTTTTAAAAAGTTTCGGAAAGATTAAAAAAGGAGAGTATGTCCCTAATTATGCCAATTATATTAAGGGAATGAAACGATGCGGTGATACGCAATCAAAGGCAAGAGAAAATTTGTATAAATGTATTAAGGCATTATTAGGTGATGTTGCAAAAGATGATGAAAGATATATAAGAATATGTGCTGAAATGGAAAATGATTCATATCTTGAAAAGATTAATGATGTAAGTAATTCAGTTATACCATATCAGTTGAACGAAATGGAAATGGAAAAAATATTGGATATTCAGGGGGAATTTTATCCTGAATTAAAGAAGAACAAAGAGTTAATTTTGAAAATGTTAACTTCAAAGATACCGTATTTTGTGGGACCGTTAAATCCTGGCAGCAGGTTTGCATGGATGAGCAAAAAAGCCGGAATGGAAAATAAATCAGTATACCCGTGGAATGTAGAAGAGGTTGTTGATGTTGATAAAACGGCAGAAAAATTTATAACAAGAATGACTAATTATTGTACCTATTTGCCGGATGAAAAGGTACTTCCGAAACATTCGATAATTTATCAGTGGTATGAGGTTTTGACGGAACTTTCTCAAATAAGTATTGATAAGATAAAGTTAGGAAAAGAAATTAGAGATGATATAATACAGAACCTTTTTTTGAAGAAAGTTTCTGTATCGGGGGAGAATTTAAAAGAACATTTAAAAAAATCGGGTACATATAATGATATTGATAACAGGGTTATAAGGGGATATCAGGGTGGAGACAATTTTGCAAGTTCTATGAGCAGTTATATAACATTTAAAAAGATATTCGGTGAAATAAATATGTCTAATATAGATATGATTGAACAGATTATCTACTGGCTTACAATATTTGATGACAAAAAAATCATTAAAAGAAAGATTGAACAGAATTACAAAGATAAAATAAATGATTCTCAGTTAAAGAGAATATTGAAAATTAAGTATACAGGCTGGGGACAGTTGTCTAAAAAATTCCTTACAGGAATTAAAGGTGATAGAGGACATACAATTATAGAAATGCTTGAAGAGGGCGATTTAAGATGGAAAGAAATTCCTAATCTGATTCAGATTATTAATAGAGATGAAAACATAAAAACTGTTATTGAGGAAAACAGGTTAAGGTATAACGGTGAAGATGATTTGCCGGATATTATTGATAAATTGCATACGTCGCCTGCAAATAAACGCGGAATAAAGCAATGTATGAAAGTTATTGAAGAAATAATAGAGTATATGGGCAGAAAACCTGAACAGATATTTATTGAATTTGCAAGGGAAGAGGGGGAAAAAGTAGAGACAAAAAAGGTAAAGGATAAGCTGGATAAAGCTATAGGCAAGTTAAAACAAGAATTTAAAGACTATTATAATGATGATATTAAACAAGAATTAAAAGATAATGAGAAAAGACTTGATGAGGAAAAAGTAAGGTTATATTTCTCGCAGAACGGCAAGAGTTTGTATTCTGCTCCAAGTGCAGGTAATCAATTAAGCCTTGATAATCTTAATCAGTATGATGTAGACCATATTATACCTTATTCAATCAGTCAAGATGACAGTATGGATAACAAAGTTCTTGTTGAAAAGATTGAAAATCAGAACAAAGGAAATAGGATTGTTTCAGACGCATTTGGAAATAAAGCTGATTATAAGGAAATGCAAAATTATTGGGAGATGTTATATAAAGCAGGACTAATATCTGAGAAAAAATATAATAATCTTAATAAATCACTTGATGAAGTATTTTCTAAAGGATTTATTAACAGACAGCTTGTAGAGACAAGACAGATTGTAAAAAATGTGGCAAATTTAATAAGTGATTATTATGATGATAAGATTGAAGTAATAGAGGTAAAAGCACAATTAAGTTCATATATACGCAACAAATTTACGCAAGAAAAAAAGGATGATGATGGATTTTGGATTGAGAATACAGAAAATGCAATGTTTTTTAAGAATCGAGGATTAAATGATTATCATCATGCACATGATGCGTATCTTGCGTGCATAATAGGTCTTTATATACAGAAAGTATATCCGGGATGGAAAAATGAATTGAATTTTAAAAAGTACAGACGAGAATTTGAAAAGTATTATGAAGAACAAAAGAAATATAATACCAAATCAAAAAAGGAAATATATATTTCAATGCTTAGCAGATTTACAAAGAATTATGAAAAAGCAGGGTGGAACGGTGAAGAAATTATTGAGTATATGAGAAAAATCTTTTGTTACAGAGATGTAATGATTTCTAAAAAAACAGAAGAAAATACCGGTAGTTTTTATAATCAGACAAGATATCCAAAAGAGAAATTGGATGGAAATAAGAAAGAAACTAAACTTATTCCATTAAAGAGTGGAAATAATCTAAGAGGAAAAGAGGGACTTAAAGAACTTTCGGTAGAAAAATATGGCGGATACCAGGGTGGCGAATGTGCATATTTTGTTCTTGTAAAATATTATACTGTTAAAAAGAAAAAGAAAACAGAAGAAAAGCAGTGGAAAATGGAGTTTGTCGGTATTCCTACATATATTTCGTATGAGATTAATAAAGGAAATATCAATTTAAAACAATATGTATGTGATAAGTTAAAAAATGATACCGTAGAAATATTAAGAGGTAAAATTTGCAAATATCAAGAACTTATGGATGAAGAAGGTAATAGATATTTTCTTGTTGGACCTACAGAAGTTGCTAATGCAAAACAATTTGTTCTTGGAAGCAGGTATCAGAAATTTAACAGATTATATTCATATATTAATAGTGAAAACTGGCACTATATAAGAACGGATGAACTTGAAAAAGAAATAGATGAGTTCTTTAAGCTGCTTCAGAATAAGATACATAATGAGTTTAAAGGCTATATCAAGGATATAGATAAAGTTATAGGAGCAGATACATCAAAGCTGGATATAGATAAAAAAATAGATTACTTTAATGAAATATATAAAATAGTACAGGCTAACAGTAGCCGTCCAGCTGTATCAAAATTCAATATTGCCGGCATAAGCGATGGGCTCGGAAGGAAAAGAAGCCTTCCTTTTAAGGATAAAATAATAATAGTTGACAAGTCAGTGACAGGAATTTACGAAAGGAGAACATGCTTTGAGTTGGAGAACGGTGGTAATACAAAGTCATGTTAAGTTGAGCTATAAAAATGATTTTATGATTGTTCGGGGTGATGAAGTTAAAATGATACATCTGAGTGAAATTAAAAAAGTTATCAGGATATGTAAGAGAAATGGAATTTTTTGATTCGACAAACCGTGAAGGGCATGCTGCAAAAGTATATTTTAACAGTCTGTTCGGAAAGGGATTTTCAAGAGATGATATGAGCTCCGTAAATGCGGCATTAAATTATGGGTATGGGATTTTACTTTCCAATTTTAATAAAGAAATAGTTGCGGATGGTTATCTTACGCAGCTTGGAATAAAGCATATTAATGAATACAATCCTTTTAATCTGACGTGCGATTTAATGGAGCCTTTTCGTGTTCTTGTTGATGAAATTGTATACAATAATATAGAAAAAACATTTGATAAAGATTTTAAACTGTTGTTGGTTGATGTTCTTAATAGGAAAGTTATGTATTGTGGGCGTGAATACTATCTTACAAATGCAATTCAGATTTATCTTGATAAGATATTTGATGCTATTGAACATGAAAGTTTTGATACATCAATATTATATGAATTTGCATGAGTTTAAGATTTATGAGAGTTATGGTACTTTTTGATTTGCCCACAATTACAGAAAAGAATCGTGCCGAGTATAGAAAATTTCACAAGTTTCTGATACAGGAAGGATTTATTATGATGCAGGAATCTGTGTATACAAAACTTGCACTTAATGGAACAGTAGCCGAACTGATAAGAAAGAAAGTTAGAAAGAACAAACCGCCTGAAGGCTTAATTGAAATGCTTATTATAACTGAAAAGCAATTTAGCGGAATAGAATACATATCTGGTGAAGAACAGAACTGTGTTATAGATGGAGAGGAGCGACTGATTGTAATATGATAATGAGAATACCTTCATTTGAAAATGATATTGTTTTTTCTGAAAATTATATAAGTGTGCTTCATATACAAAACGGTACATTGTTTGCAAGAATAATAGGAAGCATTAACAGTCTTATAAACGGAGTTGAGGAGCTAAACGAAAAAATTATTTTTATCGATGAGGATGAAAAAATAATGAAGGCTTCCAAAGATATTATGCTTATTACTGATATATGGAATTTTGATTTTAATCAAAAGAAAATACAAAGTGCTTTGTTTCAGAAAATAGAAAAAATATATCAGTAAGAGTATGAAAGATTGAGTGATTTTCAGACACATTTTCAAAGTTTGCAGATAAATGCTATGGATGTATGGGAAGATTTACCGTTTGAATTTGAATACAAAGACAGTATCGGAGTGCAGGAATATCTTAAACTTCTAGGTTTAAAAATTGCAATGGGTGACAGAGATTCTAAAATCATAGATATTGTATTGATGATAATTGATGTTGTTGAATATTTTGGAATAGCAAAATTAGTTGTTTTTACTAATTTAAAACTTTATTTGTCTCAAAAAGAATTGGAAGAGGTTTATAAATATATCATGTATAAAAAAGTAATGGTTCTTTTGTTAGAAACAGGAGATGAGAAAGAATGTGTTAAAAATGAAAAAATTTTATTTGTAGATAGTGATTATGATGAAATTATGATGTATAATAATTAAATAGTAGTTGACATTCAGAGTAGAGATTAGTTGCTATAGTCCCAAAAACTCCTTGTATAATGTTATAATATACGAATTTGACATTTTAGGAGTATGTTATTTTGAATGGTAACAAAACCATTCGTACAAGTTTTTATGATCTCAACATATTTTAGGAGTATGTTATTTTGAATGGTAACAAAACAGATGAAAACGGATTTAAGTACGCTTATATATTTTAGGAGTATGTTATTTTGAATGGTAACAAAACATTCCTGTATTCGTTGGTTCGAATCCAACAATTTTAGGAGTATGTTATTTTGAATGGTAACAAAACTGAGGCAAAATATGATACAAGCGTAAAGGTATTTTAGGAGTATGTTATTTTGAATGGTAACAAAACTCTTTCACCTTTTGATGATGTTGTAATCACATTTTAGGAGTATGTTATTTTGAATGGATTTTATTATCCACTTCTTTGCCAAAAGAAAATTAAAGAAATCGAAAATTAGGAAACAGATGAAAAGCCGTGTTGGAATATGTCACAAATATAAAATGTTTGAGGTGAAACTATATGATTTTACATGATAAATATGATATAGCGGTTGACGAAAACATATGTATAGCAAAAAGGCTTTTTGTTGATGCTGTCTACAGTTCAGCAAATCTTGAGGAAATAGCGGTTACGTTTGCACAGACTCAGGATATTCTTAATAATGTAAATGTGTCAAAACTTACACCGATTGAGATAAATAAGGTATGCTGTTTGAGAGACGCATAGGAGTATATGATTGAGCATATTAATGACAGCCTTGATTTAGGATATTTAATGAATGTCCACGAAATTATTGCAAGATTTGATGTACCATATTAGTATTTAGGCAGAATAATGACTGATGATGTTATTATAAGCGGAACAAACTGGAGACCTGAAGTACATGGTGCTGAATACTATCATAAAGAAATTATGAAACTGCTTGATAATCCAAATGTTACAGACAGGGCAGTAAAAACAGGTTTATGGCTTATGAGGAGCCAGATATTTAAAGACGGAAACAAGAGAATCGGAAGTTTTGCAATTAATAAAATATTAATAGAAAACAGAAAAGGAATATTTAAAGTTCCGGTTGAAATAGATGGTACATTTAAACAGATGCTTGTTTCGTATTATGAAAGTAATAATGCAGATGAACTGGCAGAGTGGGTATATGATAACTGCCTTGATGGAGTAAATCCGGTAAAAGTTAAGGAAAAAGCGGAAAATTATTAGAAGTAAATCAATAAATGTTAAAAAACTATAAATCAACAGCACGCTATTGACAGCGTGCTGTTATTTTTGTAATATATTAGAAAATCTAGAAGAAACTATTTATCAAATTTTATGAAAAGGAATGAGCATATGTTTGGAGAAACATTGCATTGCGGTGAACTTATAAAGAGACTTAACGATGCACTTGGAAGAAAGGCTAATAATACGTTGATGTGCGATGATGTCACCCTTTCGCAGATTAAGGTCCTCGCAACTATCAGCGAGGCAGCCGATGAGACGATAACGCTAAAAGAACTTGAAAAGCATTTTGAAGTTAAACAGGCAACGATGGCAGGAATTGCTGCACGTCTGGAAAAAAAGGGGATGATAAAGGGGTTTTATGATTCAAATGATAAAAGAATCAAGCATGTAAAGCTCACGGCAAAAGGTGAGGAGATATGCAAGACGGCAAGAGCTTCAATGGATGAAAATGAGAGGGAACTTTTAAAGATACTTAATGATGATGAAAAAGAACAGCTTAGAAATCTTTTGCAGAGAGTATATGACAGTATTAAGTCATGCTGACTGTAGGCTGATAAGGTGAATTTAATCGAAGGGAGAATGATAAAAATATGATAAAAACATTAGCAAAATGTATTGGCAAATATAAAAAAGAATCAATTATAACGCCAATATTTACTGCAGTTGAAGTTTTTTTGGAAATTCTTATTCCATTTATAACAGCTTCAATAATTGATAAAGGAATACAGGCTGGAGATATGAGAAAGGTCGGTATTTACGGTGGAATAATGCTTGTTATAGCATTTTTGAGTCTTTTTTGTGGTATACAGGCAGGAAAGTATGCGGCGGCGGCATCAACAGGATTTGCGTGTAATCTGAGAGAGAAAATGTATGAAAATATACAGACATTTTCATTTTCTAATATTGATAAATTCAGTACAGCAGGTCTTGTAACACGTATGACAACTGATGTAACTAACGTACAGAATGCTTATCAGATGATAATAAGAATTGCGGTGAGAGCACCTCTCATGATGATTTGCAGTATTACAATGTGCGTAATAATAAGTCCGAGATTAAGTCTTATATTTTTTGTTGCACTTATATTTTTGGGATTTGTACTTTTCTTTATTATATATAAAGTAACACCGGTTTTTACATCAGGTTTTGAAAAATATGATGAACTTAATGCGAGCGTTCAGGAGAATATTTCAGGAATCCGTGTTGTTAAGGCATTTGTACGTGAGGACCATGAAAAGAAAAAGTTTAACAAAGCGGCAGATAATCTTTATAAAACATTTGTTAAAGCCGAGTCATTTCTTGCATTTAACAACCCGACGATGATGCTTGTTGTATATGGATGTATTGTTGCATTGTCATGGTTTGCTTCACATTTTATTGTGTCAGGTTCAATTACAACTGGTAATCTTACATCAATGTTCAGTTATGTAATGAGTATGCTTATGTCACTTATGATGCTTTCAATGATATTTGTAATGGTTTCAATGAGTGCGGCAAGTGCAAGACGTATTTCAGAAGTTCTTAATGAAAAAGCTGACCTTGCCAATCCGGAAAAACCTTATGAAGAAGTGGAAGACGGAAGAATCGATTTTAATCATGTTAATTTTTCATACAGAAAAAACAGTACAGAGGATACTTTACATGATATTGATATTCATATTAATGCAGGTGAGACAATTGGTATTATTGGTGGTACAGGATGCGGAAAATCAAGTTTTGTGAGCCTTATAAGCCGTCTTTATGATGTTACTGAAGGTTCTGTATGTGTTGGCGGAAAAGATGTAAGAACTTATGATATGGATGCACTCCGTAATCAGGTGGCTGTAGTATTACAGAAAAATGTCCTGTTTTCAGGAACAATACTTGACAATCTCAGATGGGGTGATGACAATGCTTCATATGAAGATTGTGTTGAGGCATGTAAACAGGCATGTGCTGATGAATTTATCGAGAGAATGCCTAAGAAGTATGATACATGGATAGAACAGGGCGGTACTAATGTTTCAGGTGGTCAGAGACAGAGACTCTGTATTGCGAGAGCATTGCTTAAAAAACCAAAGGTTCTTATTCTTGATGATTCGACAAGTGCTGTAGATACTGCAACAGACGCAAAAATCAAACAGGCATTTGCCCAGAAAATTCCGGGAACAACAAAGCTTATAGTTTCGCAGAGAATTTCAAGTATTCAGGATGCCGACAGAATTATTGTTCTTGAAGATGGAAAAGTCAGTGGCTTTGATACACATGAAAATCTTATGCAAAATAACAAAGTTTACCGCGAAATCTGTGAAGTCCAGATGCAGGGCGGCGGTGATTTCGATGAATCGGCAGAATAGTGAGAATAGGAGGAAGACATGAAAAATAAAAATGAGAACAAAGAGAAGAATCCGCTTTTATTATTAAAAAGACTTCTTTCTTATATAGTAAAAAATTACAAATTGGCATGTTTCATGGTGGTCGTTTGCATATTGGTTTCGGCAATTACGACATTGTGTGGAACTTTATTTATACAGAAACTTATTGATAATTACATTGTGCCGCTTACACAGATGGCAGTTCCTGATTATTCACCGCTTGCACAGGCTCTTTTAAAACTTGTAGCAATATTTGCAGTGGGTGTTTTATGTTCATACGGATATAACAGAATTATGGTAAATGTTGGTCAGGGTACTATGAAAAAGCTCCGTACAGAGATGTTTACTAATATGGAATCACTTCCAATCAGATACTTTGATACACATGCACATGGAGATATCATGTCGGTATACACAAATGATATTGATACATTAAGACAGCTTATAAGCCAGAGTATTCCACAGGTTCTTAATTCGCTTATAACACTTGTATCAACATTTGTAAGTATGATAGTTCTTGATATACCACTTACAATTGTATCTGTTATTATGGTTGCAATTATGCTTTTTGTGACATCAAAGCTTTCCGCTGCATCCGGCAGATATTTCGTTGAACAGCAGAAAGATATCGGTAAAGTAAATGCTTATATTGAGGAAATGATGGAAGGGCAGAAGGTTGTTAAGGTATTCTGTCATGAGCAGGAAAGTCTTGAACAGTTTAAGCAGATTAATAACAAGTTAAGAGAAAGTGCCAACAATGCTAATAAAATTGCAAATATTACAATGCCTATCAATGGAAATATAGGAAATATAAGTTATGTTTTATGTGCACTTGTAGGTGGTGTGCTTGCGTTAAGCGGCTTTTCCGGACTTACAATCGGTACACTTGTAGCATTTCTTTCATTAAACAAGAGTTTCACACAGCCTGTAACACAGATAAGCCAGCAGGTAAGCAGCATTGTAATGGCTATGGCAGGTGCCGGCAGGGTATTTGACCTTTGCGATGAAGTACCGGAGACAGATGAAGGTGATGTTGAACTTGTAAATATATGTTATGATTCAAATGGTGAAATCCATGAAACTGAAGAACAGACAGAGATGTGGGCATGGAAAAAACCAAATGCTGCAAATAAAGATGAAATGTATACAAGACTTCAGGGTGATGTTACATTTGATGGAGTTGATTTTGGATATAATCCTGATAAAATCGTGCTTCACGATATAAAAATGTTCGCAAAACCGGGTCAGAAGCTTGCGTTTGTAGGTTCTACCGGAGCCGGAAAGACAACAATTACCAACCTTATTAACAGGTTTTATGATATACAGGATGGTAAAATCCGTTATGATGGAATTAATATTAATCATATTAAAAAAGACGATTTACGCCGAAGCCTGGGCATTGTTTTGCAGGATACTAACCTTTTTACAGGCACGATTATGGACAATATCAGATATGGAAGACTTAATGCAACTGATGAAGAATGTATGGCTGCCGCAAAGCTTGCTAATGCTGACGGATTTATAAAAAGACTTCCTGATGGTTATAACACAGTGCTTACCGGCGGTGGTGCGAACCTTAGTCAGGGACAGCGTCAGCTTCTTGCAATAGCGAGAGCAGCAGTTGCAGATCCTCCTGTTCTTATTCTTGATGAGGCGACTTCTTCTATTGATACACGTACAGAAAAACTTGTACAGCGTGGTATGGATGCACTTATGACAGGAAGAACTTCATTTGTTATCGCTCATCGTCTTTCTACGGTACGGAATGCAGACTGTATTATGGTTATGGAACAGGGAAGAATTATTGAGCGTGGTACACATGACCAGCTTATGGAAGAAAAAGGCAGATATTATCAGCTTTACACAGGAAAGTCAATCAGTGCGTAAGATTTTGTTTAATTGGTATTAAATAAAAATCTCAAAAACAGGGAGTATAAAAATATGAAATATGCTTATATTAACGGAAAAATACTTGACGGAACCAAAGATATGCAGGTAAAAGAGGGCTTCGTCATACTTACGGACAATGATAAAATTGAGGATATTGTCAAGGCAGGCACGGATTTGAATGGATATGAAAAAGTTGATTTAAAAGGCAGATATATTATGCCCGGTCTTATAAATATGCATGTTCACCTTGCAGGTAATGGCAAGCCGCAGAAAAAACAGCGTGATAATGAGAAACTGGTAAAAATACTTATGGGAAATGCACTTATGCGTTCAATTGCATACGGTATGGTTGCCGGATTTGCAAAAACAGAGCTTATGAGCGGTGTGACAACAATAAGAACGGTTGGCGGACTTGGAAGTTTTGATACAAAATTAAGAGATGAGATTAATGCGGGAACAAAGATAGGACCAAGAATACTTGCCGCTAATGAAGGAATTTCCGTGCCTGGCGGACATATGGCTGGCTCTGTTGCTGTTGCAGCGGACAGTATAGATACAGCATTAAAACATCTGGAGCAATCGGAAAAAGAAAAGGTTGATTTGATAAAGCTTATGATTACAGGCGGCGTAATGGACGCAAAAGAAAAAGGTGTTCCGGGTGAATTAAAAATGTCTCCTGAAATGGTAAAGGCAGTCTGTGACAAGGCACATGAAAATGGCTATGTCGTTGCTGCACATGTTGAATCTCCGCAGGGGGTGCGTGTTGCACTTGAAAATGGAGTTGACTCAATTGAACACGGTGCAAAAATTGATGATGATACAATTAAGTTATTCAAGGAAAGAAAGGCATTTCTTTGCACAACAATTTCACCTGCACTTCCGTATGCATTGTTTGATCGTTCAATTACTAACGCAACTGAAGTTGAACAATTTAACGGAAATGTTGTGTTTGAGGGAATAATTGCATGTGCGAAAGCGGCACTTGAAAATGATATACCTGTCGTTCTTGGCAATGATGTCGGATGTCCGTGGATTACACAGTATGATTTCTGGAGAGAGCTTTATTATTTCCACAAATATGTAGGTGTAAGCAATGCATTTGCATTATACACAGCTACGCTCAACAGTGCAGTAATGGCAGGGATTGGTGATGATACAGGTTCTGTTGAAGCCGGTAAATGTGCTGACCTGATTGTAATTAAGAATAATCCGTTAGATGATCTCAGGGCACTTCGTAACGTGGATTTAGTCATGGCACGAGGCAGATTATACAATAATCCGAAGTTCAAAACGAAAAATATTGTCACTAAAGAACTGGATAAATTTTGTGATTTGTGTTAATTTTATTAAAGAATTTTACTTAAAGGAATAAGATTATGAAGATAGGATTTGATAATGACAAATATTTAAAAATGCAGTCTGAGCATATTAAGGAGAGAATTGCCAAATTTGACAATAAGTTATATCTTGAGTTTGGCGGAAAGCTGTTCGATGATTATAATGCTTCAAGGGTTCTTCCAGGATTCAAGCCGGACTCAAAGCTTCAGATGCTTTTACAGTTAAAGGAGCAGGCTGAGGTTGTTATTGCAATAAGTGCAGAAGATATTGCAAGTAATAAGATTCGTGGCGATTACGGAATTACATATGATCAGGAAGTATTAAGACTTATAGATGAATTTACTGAATATGGACTTTTTGTAGGCAGTGTCTGCATCACTAAGTATTTCCAGCAGCCAGAGGTTGATAATTTTATCAAGGTGTTAGATGCACATGGAATTAAGAATTTCAAGCATTACAAGATTGCCGGATATCCTAATGATGTTGCCAAGATTGTAAGTGATGATGGTTACGGAAAGAATGAATTTATTAAGACTACCAGACCACTTGTAGTTGTTACTGCTCCTGGTCCTGGAAGCGGAAAGATGGCTACATGTCTTTCACAGCTTTACCATGAATATAAGCATGGTGTTAAGGCTGGATATGCGAAGTTTGAGACATTCCCAATCTGGAATATTCCACTTAAGCACCCTGTTAATCTTGCTTATGAGGCAGCGACAGCAGACCTTAATGATGTTAATATGATTGATCCTTTCCATTTGGAAGCATATGGTAAAACAACGGTTAATT
>OHME01000577.1_pt1 | contig 19725 bp, 10 predicted proteins | sample 1569201 | NCBI WGS metagenome assembly OHME01 (sample SAMEA3879587, study PRJEB24766) | human gut metagenome | biome: human-associated habitat; feature: feces | place: USA | collected 1985/1987
CCAGCCCCCACCTGGATGCAGACAAACAACATATCGAATTCGGCATTGATCCGGACGAGAAAGTAGATATGGATGAGGATGATACCAAAAGTGATGCCATTATAGAACGGGCACGGGAACTCTTAAAAGTAGTTCAATAAACACTTTCTATGCCAAACTATTTGCCAGAAAGAAAAAACTTTCTATCTTTGCCACCGCTTAACAAGAAAGCCACTGCGGGTGTGGCGTAATTGGCAGCCGCGCCAGACTTAGGATCTGGTGCCGAGAGGCGTGTAGGTTCGAGTCCTATCACCCGCACAGTATTTAAAATACGGTTAAAATGTAAGAAGAGAAAGCCTTTGGAATTAGTTTCCGAAGGCTTTTTCTTTGTTTACAATTCAATACTTCAAGAAATACAGATATTAATTCGGTGACAAATTCGGTGACACTTTTTCTTCCGGCAACTAACTTTTCTACATATCCCGCAATGAGAGCTTCCCTAAATCAAGACTATATTTTTTCAATTCCTTTTCCGCCTCCAATAGACTTGTCACTTTCTCTTCCAGTTTGGTAATGCTATACCGAGATTCATCTTTTTTTATCTCGTAAATGGCAGCCGTCTTATCCAAATCATTCAATGTAATAAGATCGATTTCATTTTCTCCTTTTCGATTCCAGTACATACCAATATCAGTATATAAACCAGATTGCATAAATTTATCACGGAAATAGCGCTCCAGCATACTTCCTGAAAAGACATCATAATCCCGACGGATTATATTTTCCACCAGTTTCAATGCACCGGATTCAATATACCCTTGATAACGATAAATAAAGCGAAACCAAAAAGTAAGGAAGTTATCAGCTATGCAATAGCGTACTTGTTTAGAGTTCTCCTTAGAGAAAATAGGGCGTTTCTTACTTATCAAAGAATAATATTTCTCCAACTTAGCCAAATAGCCGCCAATCTCTGCCTTTCCCAAACGATTTTCAATTTCTCCACGAGTATAGTCTCCGCTGGCTATACATTCTAAGATAGAGAAGTAAATGGAGTAATCCGGTCCAAACTCTTCAATAAGCAAATTCTTCCCTTCATTCAAAAAAGGAGAGTTGGGACGTGCCAACAAACCAATCATTTTATCCTTGGTATATGCCTTATTTGTCATAAACAGATTGACGTACCACGCTACCCCTCCTGTAAATGAATAAAGCGCCAAAAGATCATCGGGATGGTAGGATGGATTGTGATCGGCCAATATCTCCTTCAACACCTCCACCTTGAATGGTTTCAAATGTATCATCTGCCCGGCACGGGAGAAAAGAGGCTCTTTCCGATCTTCAAAAATCTGGTGCATCAACGAATAGATAGAACCACTAACAATAAGGTTCATTCTTGAAGTCCCCTTATTCAAGTCCCACTCTCTTTGTATTTCACTGAAAATAGAGGGGTTAGTACGCTGAAAGTCTTGAAATTCATCAATAATAAGATTAAAGGGACGTTCCCGGGAGATAATAAGCAAGTGACGGAATAACTTGGCAAAAGAAACATAACTGCCAATAGGCAATCCTAACTTATTTTCAGCTTCCTCTACGAAGTCCTGGCAAAGCAAAGTTTCCGCCTTACGCGCAACAAAGAAATAAAGAGTCAGATTTCCTGCGGTACACTGTAGCGCCAATTGGGTTTTTCCAATACGCCTCCGACCGAATAGAACAGTCATTTGCGACTCTTGCAGGGAAGCTTCACGGATATTCTCTAATAATTCTTGTTCTTCTTCACGATCATAGAATTTCATAATAAACTATGCTTTTAATAAATAAATCATCATTATCGCAACAGTCATTACGGTAACAGTCATTACGGTAACATCCATTACGGTAACATCCATTACGATAATACAAAGATATTATTTTTTGTACTTACACCCAAAAGAAATGCAGGTATCTTTCTAGCCTGCTTAATTCATAGTAGGCTAAAGGAATTGTGTTAAAAAACCGGGATTTGAATGACCTCGAAATCTTTTTTTCATTTGCATTGTTCTGATGCAATATATCATTCACATAAAAATTTAATGCAATGAAGAGAAACCTGAACCCTCCTATGAAGAGAGCCCTAAGGCTTAAAAATCTATTCTTGACGGTATGTTTCCTGCTGATAGGCACTGCCGCATTTTCTCAGGAACGGACCATAACCGGTGTCGTTACCGACTCGTTTAAAGAACCGTTGATTGGTGTATCCATTGTGGTACAAGGCACCAATACCGGTGTAGTGACCGGATTGGATGGTGATTATTCAATCCAAGTTCCGCCAAATGCCACCCTTGACTTCTCATACGTAGGCATGGAGAAGCAAAGCATTAAAGTAGGTAACCAAAGCGTCATCAATGTACAGATGAAAGAAGACTCGCAAATGCTTGCCGAAACAGTGGTCATCGGTTACGGTAGCGCCAAAAAGCGTGACCTGACAGGATCTATCACCAACATTAAAGGTGATGAAATTGCCAACAAACCTGTTGCCAACCCACTGTCTGCCCTGCAAGGTAAAGTGGCCGGTGTACAAATCATCAACTCCGGTAAGGCAGGTGCCGACCCGGAAATCCGCGTACGCGGTACAAACTCTATCAATGGTTACAAGCCCTTGTATGTAGTGGACGGACTGTTCAATGACAACATCAACTTCCTGAACCCGCAGGATATCGAGTCAATGGAAATCCTGAAAGACCCTTCCTCACTTGCCATCTTCGGTGTGCGTGGTGCCAATGGTGTAATCATCATCACCACCAAGAAAGCCAAAGAAGGACAGACACGGGTAAACATCAACGGTTCGTTCGGCTTCAAAGCCATTACCAATAAAATTGCAATGGTAGATGCCGATGGTTTCAAACTGCTGTATAACGAACAGTTGAAAAATGAAGGCAATCCGGAATATAATTTCTCGGACTGGACAGGTAACACCAACTGGCAGGACGAAATCTTCCAGACCGGATTCATTACGAACAACAACATCAGCATTACAGGTGCTTCCGACAGGCACAGTTTCTACCTCGGCGCAGGTTATGCCTACGAACAAGGGAACATCAAGCACGAGAAGTACAGCAAAATCACACTAAACATCAGCAATGATTATAAAGTGACGGACAACTTCAAAGTAGGTTTCCAGTTTAACGGTGCACGTATGCTGCCAGCTGATTCAAAAAGTGTTGCCACCGCTTTGCGGGCAGCTCCGGTAGCAGAGGTGTATAACAAAGAATATGGATTGTATACCTCCCTCCCCGGCTTCCAGAAAGCGCAGATGAATAACCCGATGGTGGACGTTGAACTGAAGGCAAATACCACAAAGGCGGAGAACTACCGCGGTTCGGGCAACATATACGGGCAATGGGACTTCCTGCAACACTTTCAGTTCAAAGCCATGTTCTCGCTGGATTATGCATCGAACAGCACACGGACTTACACGCCGATTATTAAAGTGTATGATGCCAGTGCCGAGAACGATATAGCTACACTGGGCACCGGCAAGACCGGAGTGACTCAGGCTAAAGAGACCGAGATGAAAGTGCAGAGCGACTATCTGTTGACTTATACCAACTCCTGGGGCGACCATAGTCTGACAGCCACCGCCGGTTTTACCACCTATTATAATAAACTCGAAAATCTGAATGCCGGACGCACACAAGGCGTAGGACTGGTCATTCCGGACAATCCGGACAAATGGTATGTAAGTATCGGCGATGCCGCCACTGCAACCAACGGTAGTACACAATGGGAACGTTCTACAGTATCTGTACTGGCACGTATTCTCTATAACTATAAAGGCAAATACCTGTTCAACGGCTCCTACCGCCGCGACGGTTCTTCCGCTTTCTCTTATACAGGAAACCAATGGCAGAATTTCTACTCCGTAGGTCTGGGTTGGTTGATGAGCGAAGAGGAATGGATGAAAGGTATCGAATGGCTGGATATGTTGAAACTGAAAGGATCATGGGGTACCCTGGGTAACCAAAACCTGGATAGAGCCTATCCGGCAGAGCCTTTGCTGAGCAATGCCTATTCCGCAGTATTCGGTACTCCGTCCGCCATTTATCCGGGCTATCAGCTTGCATATCTTCCTAACCCGAACCTGCGTTGGGAAAAAGTAGAAGCATGGGAAGTAGGTGCCGAAGCCAACTTCTTCCGCAACCGTCTGCACTTTGAGGGTGTATATTACAAGAAGAAAACTAAGGACCTGCTGGCAGAAGTTCCCGGTATCTCAGGAACCGTGCCGGGCATCGGTAACCTGGGATCTATCGAAAACCTGGGTGTGGAACTTGCACTGAGCTGGCGCGACCAGATCGGCGACTGGAATTATAACGTCGGGGCCAACCTGACTACAATTAAGAACAAGGTATTAAGCCTTGTACAGGATGGATACTCCATCATTGCCGGAGATAAGAGCCAAAGTTATACAATGGCAGGTTATCCTATCGGCTACTTTTATGGTTACAAAGTAGAAGGTGTTTACCAGACTCAGGAAGAAATTAACAGTTCACCGAAAAATACGCTTGCAACCGTCACTCCGGGTGACTTGAAGTTTAAAGATGTGAACGGTGACGGTGAAATCACCACCGCCGACCGTACCATGATTGGTGACCCGACTCCTAATGTTACTTATGGCATCACTCTCGGAGTAGGTTATAAAAACTGGGAGTTGGCAGTAGATATGATGGGACAAGGCGGTAACCAGATTTACCGTACCTGGGATAACTACAACTGGAGCCAGTTCAACTTCATGGCACAACGCATGGATCGTTGGCATGGAGAGGGTACCAGCAATACCCAGCCGTTGCTGAACACGAAGCATACCATCAACAATATGAATTCCGAATATTATATAGAAGACGGCTCGTTCTTCCGCATCCGCAACGTATCACTGGCTTACAACTTTGATAAGGCGCTGATTTCCAAGATCGGTATGCAGGCATTGAAACTTTATGTGAATATCCAAAACCTGAAAACATGGAAGCATAACACCGGATATACGCCTGAACTGGGTGGCTCAGCCATCGCCTTCGGGGTAGACGACGGAAGTTATCCGATGCCGGCGATTTATACGTTTGGATTCAACTTAACGTTCTAAAGCAGTATCATAAACCATCTAACAACAAAGAATATGAAGATAAAGAAATATATCCTATCCCTGTTGATTGGTGCAACCGCCCTCTCATTCAGTGCTTGTAATGACTTCCTGGACCGCGACCCACTGGGACAGTTCACGGAAGACGACGCTCCCAACGCCCTTGTAGGCGGAAAGATGTACAATGTCTACTACTTGATGCGTGGTTATGATATCACCGCAGGTATCCCCGCTTTCATGATACACATGGTACGCAGTGAAGATTCTGAGAAAGGCAGTGATGCCGGTGACGGTGGCGAGCAGGCTGCAATGTACGATGACTTCGAGTATACAGCTTCCAATGGTCCTCTGGGTGCATACTGGAGCCAGAACTATAAAATCATCTACCAGTGCAATGAAATCCTGGACGATATAGAGAAGAGCGAAAACAAGGACGATACCGAAAATATCCGTACCAAGGGCGAAGCCCTCTTCTTCCGTGCTTACTGTTACTTCAACTTGGTGCGTGCCTTCGGTGAAGTTCCCTTGGTAACCATTAAAGTAGTCGAGGCTTCCGATGCCAATGTCCCCAAAACCACTGCTGAGAAGATATACGAACAGATCGACAAGGACCTGACCACAGCCGAGGATTGCTTGCCACTGCGATGGAACAGTGACTACACCGGACGCGCCACCTGGGGTGCCGCACGTTCCCTGCACGCACGCACCTACATGATGCGTAACGATTGGGACAATATGTATACAGCCTCTACCGAAGTAATCAACTCCGGCATTTATAACCTGAATACTCCGGTAGATAAAGTCTTCACCGTAGAAGGTGAGAACTGTGGTGAAAGTATCTTCGAACTGCAATGTGAAGCTACCGATGCCATGAAAGAAGATGGTAGTATCGGCAGCCAATTCTGCCAGGTACAGGGTGTGCGCGGAGCAGGCGATTGGGATTTGGGATGGGGCTGGCACATGGCCACCACCCTGATGGGTAAAGCTTACGAACCGGGTGATCCGCGTAAGAATGCTACACTGCTTTACTTCCGCCACAGTAATGACGACCCCATCACACCGGAGAATACCAATACACCTTATGGCGAATCGCCCGTTTCTACCGCCATGGGCGCTTACTTCAACAAGAAAGCATACACCGACCCAGCCTTGCGCCGCAAGTATACCCGCATGGGCTTCTGGGTAAATATCCGCCTGATCCGTTACCCGGACGTGCTGTTGATGGCTGCCGAGTCTGCCAACGAAAAAGGTTTGATGGGCGAAGCAAGCGGTTATCTGGAACAAGTACGCGCACATGCCCGCGGTACACTGACCAATGTACTTCCTAAAGTAGAGTCTCTGGATCAGAGTGTATTGCGTGAAGCTATCCGTCACGAACGCCGCGTAGAGCTGGGATTAGAACCCGACCGTTTCTATGACCTCGTACGTTGGGGTATCGCACAAGAAGTGCTTCAGGCTGCCGGAAAGAACTATCAGCCTAAAAACGCACTGCTGCCATTGCCGCAAACAGAGATAGATAAATCAAACGGTGTATTGATACAAAACCCCGATTATTAATCAATTAGGAATTAAATAGGGGATATCAGAAAGATGCCGGCAGGTGACTAAAAGTTTCTCGGTGTGAAACCATTGGTTTCATGCCTTGAAACTCTCAGTTTCACACCGAGAAACCGGCAGTTTCATCGCTTGAAACTGGTAGTTCCAACTGGAGAAACAAACAAATGCAAAGTATCTCCTTACCGGACTCTAACTTATATAAATAAAAAGATATGAAGAAAATACTCAAAAGAACAAGCCTGTTGCTGATCAGCGCTTTAATGAGCATAGCGGCGGCACAGGCTCAAAAGTCACCGCAAGACATGGATCGCTTCATCGACGCACTGATGAAGAAGATGACCGTGGAAGAGAAAATCGGACAATTGAACCTACCCGTCACGGGAGACATCACCACGGGACAGGCCAAAAGTAGCGACGTGGCACAAAAGATTGAAAAAGGATTGGTGGGCGGACTCTTCAACCTAAAAGGTGTAGACCGTATTCTTGAAGTGCAAAAGCTGGCAGTAGAGAAATCACGCCTCGGTATTCCCCTGCTGTTCGGCATGGATGTGATACATGGCTACGAAACCATCTTCCCCATTCCATTGGGATTGTCCTGCACCTGGGATATGGCGGCTATCGAGAAATCCGCCCGTATTGCAGCCATCGAAGCAAGTGCCGACGGCATTTCCTGGACATTCAGTCCAATGGTAGACATCAGTCGCGACCCACGTTGGGGACGTGTCAGTGAGGGCTCGGGAGAAGATCCATTCCTAGGTGGAGCTATCGCACAGGCAATGGTATACGGATACCAGGGTGCCAATCTGCAAGACCAATTGCACCGCAACGATGAAATCATGGCTTGCGTAAAACACTTTGCATTGTATGGAGCCGGAGAAGCCGGACGCGACTATAATACAGTAGATATGAGCCGCAACCGGATGTTCAATGAATTCATGTACCCGTATGAGGCTGCCGTAGAGGCCGGAGTGGGTAGTGTGATGGCGTCATTCAATGAAATAGACGGTATTCCCGCCACCGGAAACAAATGGCTGCTGAGTGATTTGCTGCGTGGTCAGTGGGGCTTCGAAGGGTTTGTGGTAACAGACTTCACAGGCATTTCAGAGATGATAGAGCATGGTGTCGGCGACTTGCAAACCGTCAGTGCACTCGCTCTTAATGCAGGGGTGGACATGGATATGGTAAGTGAGGGCTTCGTCGGTACACTGATGAAATCCATTAAAGAAGGAAAAGTAAGAATGGGCACGTTGAATACAGCCTGCCGCCGGATATTGGAAGCGAAATACAAGCTGGGACTGTTCGACAATCCTTATAAATACTGCGACGTGAACCGTCCGAAGCGGGATATCTTCACAAAAGAGCATCGTGACGCCGCCCGCAAGATTGCCGGCGAAAGTTTTGTTCTCCTGAAGAATGCCCCCGCCACCGCACAGCCACTCGTAGCTCATAGCTCGTCACCCGTAACTGCTTCCCCCGTGCTTCCGTTGAAGAAACAAGGTACAGTTGCCGTCATCGGCCCTCTCGGAAATACCCGCAGCAACATGCCGGGCACCTGGAGCGTAGCCGCACGCCTCAACGATTATCCTTCTTTATACGAAGGCTTGAAAGAAATGATGGCAGGCAAGGTTAACATCACCTATGCCAAAGGTAGTAACCTCATCGGCGATGCAGCTTACGAAGAACGTGCCACCATGTTCGGCCGTTCATTGAACCGCGATAATCGCACGGACCAGGAGTTACTGGACGAAGCACTGAAAATTGCAGCCGGCGCCGATGTTATCGTAGCTGCCCTGGGAGAATCTTCTGAAATGAGCGGTGAAAGTTCAAGCCGCACCGAACTTGGCTTGCCCGATGTACAACATACCCTGTTGGAAGCCTTACTGAAAACGGGTAAACCCGTAGTACTAACCCTCTTTACCGGTCGGCCGTTGACGCTGAACTGGGAACAGGAGCATGTACCTGCCATCCTGAATGTATGGTTCGGAGGCAGTGAAGCGGCTTATGCCATTGGCGATGTTCTGTTCGGTGACGTCAATCCGAGTGGAAAACTAACCATGACTTTCCCTAAGAATGTAGGCCAGATACCTTTGTTCTACAATCATAAGAATACCGGTCGGCCACTGGCGGCAGGCAAATGGTTCGAAAAGTTCCGTTCAAACTATCTGGATGTGGATAACGAACCGCTGTATCCCTTCGGTTATGGATTGTCGTATACCACTTTCCAGTACAGTGACATTGCATTGAGCACACCGACATTGGGAAAAGATGGTTCTGTTACAGCCGTAGTCACCGTCACCAATACTGGTAAACATGACGGTGCGGAAGTAGTTCAACTCTATATCCGCGACCTCGTAGGAAGCATCACCCGCCCTGTACGCGAGTTGAAAGGTTTCAATAAAATCTTCCTTCGCGCCGGAGAAAGCAAAACGGTATCATTCACTATCACGCGTGATCTGCTTCGCTTCTATGATTACGACCTGAACTACGTAGCCGAACCGGGTGACTTTGACATCATGATCGGTGGAAACAGCCAGGCTGTGAAGACGGCGAAGTTGACACTGAAATAACTCACAGCTTATTATCCCTAACCCCTTATTAATTATGAAACAATTAACAACCTATCTTCCCCTCTTCTTCTTGCTTCTCCTCGGAGCCTGCAAGAATGCCAAGACCGGAAGTGCCGCCCAACTTACTGATGATGCCCTCATGGACACCGTTCAACGGCGAACCTTCAATTACTTCTGGGAAGGCGCGGAGCCTAACAGCGGTCTTGCCCCCGAGCGTATCCACATGGATGGTATCTACCCCGAAAGAGACCAGAACGTCATTACTTCCGGCGGTAGCGGCTTTGGCATTATGGCGATACTTTCAGGTATCGACCGCAACTACATCACTCGTGAAGAAGGTCTGGCACGTATGGAAAAGATAGTCTCTTTCCTTGAAAAAGCCGACCGCTTCCACGGTGCGTATCCTCACTGGTGGTATGGAGACACCGGCAAGGTAAAGCCTTTCGGACAGAAAGACAACGGTGGCGACCTCGTAGAAACAGCTTTCCTTATACAAGGACTGCTTGCCGTACACCAATATTACGTCAATGGTTCTCCCCAAGAACAGGCACTTGCCAAACGCATCGATACCCTTTGGCGTGATGTCGACTGGAATTTCTATCGCCAGGGCAACCAGAATGTACTCTACTGGCATTGGAGTCCCGAATACGGTTGGGCAATGGACTTCCCCGTGCATGGTTACAACGAATGTCTCATCATGTACCTGCTTGCCGCTGCCTCACCCACGCACGGCGTTCCTGCCTCCGTCTATCATGAGGGATGGGCACAGAACGGCGCCATCGTCGAACCCCATAAAGTAGAAGATATCGAACTTCATCTGCGCTATCAGGGTTGTGAAGCTGGTCCCCTTTTCTGGGCACATTACTCCTTCCTCGGATTAGATCCGACTCATCTAAAAGATGAATACTGCGCCAGCTATTTCGATGAAATGCGTAATCTGACCCTCGTGAACCGTGCTTATTGCATCCGAAATCCGAAGCACTACAAAGGTTTCGGCCCGGACTGTTGGGGACTGACCGCCAGCTACTCCGTCAACGGATATGCCGCCCACATGCCGAACGAGCGGGATGACCAGGGAGTCATCTCTCCTACAGCCGCTCTTTCGTCCATTGTCTATACCCCGGACTATTCGCTCGCTGTGATGCGCCATCTCTACGACATGGGCGATAAGCTATTCGGTCCTTATGGTTTCTACGATGCTTTCTCCGAAACAGAGAACTGGTATCCCAAACGATATCTTGCTATCGATCAGGGACCTATTGCCGTCATGATAGAGAACTATCGTACTGGCCTGTTATGGAAACTATTTATGAGCCATCCGGATGTGCAAAACGGATTGCAGAAACTGGGATTCTCAACAGATAAATAAATAAGAAAAGTCTATACGGCAAAAGTTTTTTCACCACAGATTACACGGATTCTCACAGATTATCAGTTTTGAATAATTATCTATTCACTTTTCACCTGCGTTAATCCGTGTAATCTGTGGTGACTTCCGACAACCCTACTTTTATTATCCCACAAGATCGCTCACACCGTCCTTATTCTTTATCTATCTCATAAACAATGCATTAAATTGACTTGAGTAGTAAATGAGTAGTCCCCGATTTGTTAAAAATCAGGGATATGTATTGGTGGTGAATATCTTTTTTGTAGTTCGCACATCGAAATTTCTACATTTGCGATGAAGTTTAATTCGAGCACTGCGCAGAGCTAAGAAGAAAACAAAAAGAGTTATCCACCTAAAAAAATTTAATGCGATGAAGAGTAAAACACATCTTCTGAAAAAAGCCTTATGGCTAAAGAATCTATTCTTGACGGCGTGCCTCATATTGGTAGCAATGCCCGTACTCTCCCAGACAAGAACAGTAACAGGTACCGTAACCGACACATCGGGTGACGCACTGATTGGTGTATCCATCCTCGTGCAAGGTACCAGCAACGGTGTAGTTACCGATTTAGATGGTAAATATACATTAACGAACGTTCCGGAAAACGGAACACTCACTTTTAGTTATATAGGTATGTTACCGCAAGATATAAAAGTGAACGGACGTTCGGCTATCAATGTGACATTGAAAGAGGATTCACAGCAGTTGGAAGAAATTATCGTAATCGGTTATGGTGCTGCAAAGGCCAAAGACCTGACGGCTCCCATTACCGTAGTTAAAGGTGAGGCCCTGACTGCCGTACCTTCTACCACCCCTATGGCAGCCCTCCAAGGAAAAGTTCCCGGTGTCAATATCGTAAATAATGGTGCTCCGGGTGAAGGTCCTACCGTACAGATCCGTGGTATCGGTTCATTCTCCAACAGTAAGCCGTTGTTCGTTGTAGATGGTATGTTCTACGACAACATCAACTTCCTGAACAACGCGGATATTCAGGAAATGTCTATCCTGAAAGATGCTTCGGCTGCCGCTATCTATGGTGTACGCGCTGCAAACGGTGTAGTTCTCATCACCACCAAAAAAGGTTCGCGTAACCAGAAAGCAAAGATCACTTATGACGGTTATGTAGGTATCCAGAAAGCATCCAATGTGCTCGAACTCTGTAATGCACACGAATATGCAACTATGCTTCTCGAAGGTAACTTCGACTCCTATAAGACTCACTTCACACAGTCCATCGACAAATACGGCGGTAGTTATGATGACCCCGACTTCCATAATTGGACTTTTGGAGCAGACAACGACTGGTACGACCAGCTTCTGCGCACTGCCGCTATCACAAACCACAGTTTAAACATTAATGGTGGTTCCGAAAAAGCGGTGTATGCTGTCGGCGTAAGCTATTTGTATCAAGATGGTATTATGGATGTTGACAACAACTACAAACGTATGAACTTCCGTGGTTCTGTCGATTATGATGCTACGAACTGGCTGAAAGTCGGTTTCAACGGTGTGTTTAGTAACTCCACACAACAAGTGCCTAACAATCAGGCATGGCAGAAAGCGTTCAACTGTCCTCCCATCGTGGCTCTTTATGACGACAAGTACAATGAAAAGTCTTTTCCTGACAAATTTGGTTCTCCGGATGCAATCGGTTATACATCAAACTTCTATAATCCTGTCGCAACTGCCAAGTATTTCGATTCAAGCAAAGAAAACTATCAGGTATTGAGTAACTTCTACGCCCAGATTGATTTTATTCCCAGCAAATTGAATTTCAAGACGAACTATTCCTATAGTTTCCTCTCTACCCAAGGTCGTGAGTTTACTCCGAAATACTACGTAAGCAGCTGGCAACAATCAGCCACCACTCAGCTTACAAAGAACGAAAACAAGTATTACAACTATATCTGGGATAATACCCTGACTTATAATGACCAATGGGGCAAACACAGATTCGGCGCCATGGCAGGTTACTCCATGCGTCAGGAACAATGGCGCATGTTCGAAGGTAAAGCAAGCAACGTTCCCGATGGAGCTGACGAATACTGGTACATCAAGAACGGTGACGCAGCAGGTGCTACCGTAAAAGACGACGGCTACTGCTACAGAGGTGTTTCTTACTTCGCCCGTCTGAACTACAACTATGATGACAAATATCTGTTGATGTTCACAATGCGTGCCGATGGTTCCAGCAAATATCAGGAACATTGGGGTTACTTCCCTTCAGTAGGTGCAGCCTGGGTTCTGTCCGAAGAATCATTCTTGAAAGATCAGAAATGGATTGACTTCCTGAAACTACGTGCAAGCTGGGGTAAGCTGGGTAACGACCAAGTAGCAGCAAGCGACGGTTTTGCTTCTATCGCGACCGGTAACGCTGCATCCGGTGTATTTGGTAATTCTACCATTGCAGGTTATCAGAACAGTACATACTTCAGTTGGTTGAAGTGGGAAGTTGTTGAAGAATGGAATGCAGGTATAAACTTTATTACCCTCAACAACCGTCTGAATATCGACGTTGACTATTATCACCGTATGACTAATAACGCTGTGATCGCTCCGCTACTCCCATTCAGCACCACCACCCTTGCCGGAAACTATGGTAAGATTCTCAACTCCGGTATCGATGTAAGTGCCAACTGGAACGATAAAATCGGTAGAGACTTCTCATACAATATCGGTGTAAACATCTCTACTTTGAGAAACCGCGTGAAAGACCTGAACGGTAACAGTATCATCAGAGGCGGTAAGACCGTTAATATTGTAGGTAAGGAAATGAACTCATTCTATGGATTCAAAATGATAGGTGTTTATCAGACAGAGGCAGAAATTGCCGCTGATCCTATTGCAGTGGCCAACGGTTGTGTACCGGGCGACTTAAAGTATGCCGACCTCGATGGAAACAATGTTCTTGACGGAAATGACCGTACTACATTAGGTTCTTATATTCCTAATTTTACTTACGGTATCAACCTCGGCCTTAACTACAAGAACCTCGACTTCCAGCTGACTACCTACGGACAGGCCGGTGCCCAGATGTTCAACCGTAAACGTGCGCTTCGTTATTCTTCACAGAATTATAACTTCGACCGCGCCCAATATGAAAAACGCTGGACAGGCCCGGGTTCCACGAACTCCAATCCGTCGGCTGCCGCCCTGCTGAAACCTTGGAACGTAAGCGACCAGAAGTATAGCTCTTACTTTGTAGAAAGTGCCGACTACTTCCGTATTCAGAATATTACGCTTGGTTATACATTCCGTAACCTCAAGTTTGGTAACTATACCATGCCGGGCTTACGCCTGAGTCTGACTGCCGACCGTCCGTTCACAACTTTCAAGGCCAACGCATTCACTCCTGAATTGTCCGACAGCCAAGGTTGGGATACCGAAGTATATCCTTTGACATCGACTTACACCTTAGGTTTGAAAATTGATTTCTAAGAAATAACCCATTAATAATTTAGAACTAATGAAAACATTAATAAGACCTTTTATATATATAATGTCCGCCTTGATGGTATTATCGTTCGCATCCTGTAATGATTTTCTGGACAAAGAGCCTGAAGGAAAAGTGCCGGAAGAGAAGGTGGATTATACCAATATCAGCAATATGTACCAACCGGTATCAGGCGTATATGCAAAGATTCGCACCAGCGGTTTGCACTGGGTGATCTGGGAAATTACTACGATTCGCGACCAGGACGTATTTAGCGGCCAGTGGAATGGCAGCGACTATTACAACCTGAGCGAATATAAGTATAATGATTCTTTCTGGGGCTTCAACGAATTGTGGATGCAATATTACAATATTATCAAAACTGCCAATGCAGCTATTGAATCGTTAGACCTGTACGCTGAGAATATCACCAACGATAGCGATATGAAAAACTATAAGGCATATCGTGGTGAAGTGATGTTTATGCGTGCTTATGCCTACTATCGTCTGGTGCAGGCATTTGGTCCGGTTACCATTCTCCGCGACAATAATCAGGTTGATTTGAGCCGCTCCACTGCCAATGCGGTAAACAAATATGCATTGGAAGATTTGCAGTACGGCATTGATAATATGCCGCGTATCCGTCCGAACCAAAGTGAACACAAGGGAGCCGTTACAGCGTTCTCTGCCGAGATGCTGGCTGCCAAGTTTCATCTGAACATGGGTAACTATGCAAAGGTGGAAGAACTGACAAACGATATTATTGAGCATGGTAATTTCTCACTCTATCCCGACTTCTACCAGTTATGGAAGATTCCCGGAAAGCTCTGTGATGAGTCTATATTCGAATGTCAGATGACTGACTTCGGCAATGGTTCCGGAGATCTGATTGATGGTGACCAATGGTTTGTTTGTCAAGGTCCCAATAACTCCGGCAGTGACATCAGCGGTTGGGGAGACTGCGGTATCCTGAAATCTTTCCGTGACTGGGCATACGCTCGTGGAGAGACAATACGTGCCACCACTTCATTCCTGCTGGCAGGAGAAACGACACCGGACGGTGATTATATCCGGGAGCAAGTAGATCCGAAAAAGACCGACTGCTGGAACGGTAAAGCATACACCCCACTGAACCAATTAACACCGGGACGTACGAAATACGGTACAAACAATAATGCACGTATTTTCCGCTATGCTGATGTTCTCTTGATGAATGCCGAGGCGAAAATCAAAAATGGCAAGAATGGTGACGCTCCATTCAATGAAGTAAGAAGACGTGCCAAGATGCCGGAACTTACCAATGTAACTTTCCAACAAGTTATCGACGAACGCCGTATGGAGTTGATGTGCGAATGGGGCGAACGTTATAACGACCTTGTACGCACCGGTCTGGCAAAAACAGAATTGAAAGGCTGGTCTGAAGATAAGGCACTTTTGCCGCTTCCTTTCAACCAGTATACTCAGATTCCTGATTTGCTGAAAGAGCCGAAGGATGAGTAACCTTATGAATTAATTTAGTTTTCGCAAGTTAATGATAACAACATACAGATTGCACCGGATTATCATTAACTTGCGAAACTTAAATAAATGCCCAAACAAAACATATCATGAAGAAAGTTTTCAGAAAAACAAGCTTATTGCTGGCTACTGCCCTGATGGGTGTTACCGGTATGCAGGCACAAAAAGCTCCGCAGGACATGGATCGCTTCATCGACGCGCTGATGAAGAAGATGACTGTGGAAGAGAAAATCGGTCAGCTAAACCTGCCCGTTTCCGGTGAAATCATTACCGGACAAGCACAGAACAGCGATGTAGCCAAAAAGATTGAGCAAGGATGGGTAGGCGGACTTCTCAACCTGAAAGGAGTAGAGAAGATCCGCGATGTACAGAAACTTGCTATAGAGAAATCACGCCTGGGTATCCCCCTGATATTCGGTATGGATGTGGTGCATGGCTACGAAACAATCTTCCCTATTCCATTGGGGCTCTCTTGCTCATGGGATATGGACGCTATCAGAAAGTCCGCCCGCATTGCTGCTACCGAAGCCAGTGCCGATGGCATCTCATGGACATTCAGCCCGATGGTAGATATCAGCCGTGATCCGCGCTGGGGACGTGTCAGCGAGGGTAACGGTGAAGACCCGTTCCTGGGAGGCGCCATCGCTAAAGCAATGGTGTCGGGATATCAGGGAGTGGACCTCAACAATCAGTTGAAACGAAACGATGAGATCATGGCATGCGTAAAGCACTTCGCTCTGTACGGAGCCGGAGAAGCCGGACGCGATTATAACACTGTGGATATGAGCCGCAACCGCATGTTCAACGAATACCTATACCCTTACCAGGCTGCTGTAGAGGCTGGTGTAGGTAGCGTTATGGCTTCTTTCAATGAAATAGACGGCGTGCCCGCCACAGCCAACAAATGGTTGATGACCGATGTACTACGTAAACAATGGGGATTCGACGGTTTTGTAGTGACGGACTTCACTGGAATTTCAGAAATGGTTGCGCATGGTATCGGTGACTTACAGACAGTTTCGGCACGTGCGCTCAACGCAGGCGTAGATATGGATATGGTGAGCGAAGGCTTCATCGGTACCATTAAAAAGTCTATAGCCGAAGGAAAGATTGACATGGAAACACTGGACAAGGCTTGTCGCCGTATCCTTGAGGCCAAGTATAAGCTGGGATTGTTTGACAACCCTTACAAATATTGTGACCTGAAGCGCCCGAAACGGGATATCTTCACCAAAGAACACCGTGATGTTGCCCGCAAGATTGCGAGTGAAAGCTTTGTACTTTTAAAGAATCAACCGGCAAAAAACGGCCAGGTTCCTGTATTGCCATTGGCAAAAAAAGGTACGGTTGCCGTTATAGGTCCATTGGCAAATACCCGTAGCAACATGCCGGGAACATGGAGTGTAGCTGCACGCCTCAACGATTACCCTTCTGTATATGAAGGGTTGAAAGAAATGATGGCAGGTAAGGTGAACATCACTTATGCCAAGGGCAGCAACCTCAGTAGTGACGCCGCTTACGAAGAACGCGCCACCATGTTCGGACGTTCGCTGAACCGTGACAACCGCACAGACAAGGAAATGCTGGAAGAAGCGTTGAAGGTAGCGGCAAACGCAGATGTCATCGTTGCCGCTTTAGGTGAATCTTCTGAAATGAGCGGAGAAAGTTCAAGCCGGACAGATCTGAATATTCCCGATGTACAACGCACATTACTGGAAGCATTGTTGAAGACCGGAAAACCGGTTGTATTGACCCTCTTTACTGGCCGTCCATTGACACTGACCTGGGAACAGGAAAATGTACCCGCTATCCTGAATGTATGGTTCGGCGGAAGCGAAGCTGCCTATGCTATCGGCGATGTACTGTTCGGTGATGTAAATCCAAGTGGCAAACTGACCATGACATTCCCGAAGAATGTAGGGCAGATCCCTTTGTTCTATAATCATAAAAACACCGGCCGCCCTTTGAAAGAAGGTAAATGGTTCGAGAAGTTCCGCAGTAACTATCTGGATGTTGACAATGATCCACTGTATCCGTTCGGTTACGGTTTGTCATACACCACATTCCAATACGGGGACATTACTTTGAGCGCTCCTGCAATGGACCAGGACGGTTCTGTAACCGCTGTAGTTACAGTGACCAATACCGGTAAGCGGGATGGTGCGGAAGTGGTACAACTGTATATCCGCGACTTGGTGGGAAGCATTACCCGTCCGGTGAAAGAGTTGAAAGGCTTCGAAAAAATCTTCCTCAAAGCAGGTGAGAGTAAGACGGTCTCTTTCAAAATCACCCCGGAATTGTTGCACTTCTACGACTATGATCTCAACTATGTAGCCGAACCGGGAGACTTTGATGTAATGATCGGCGGTAACAGCCAGCATGTAAAAACAGCCCGTTTGAGCTTAAAGTGATAATTCAGAATAAAAACAAAGGAAACATGAAACACATAGCTTTACTGACCTGCGTGTGTGGCCTGATGCTTCTCGGCAGTTGCAAAAAACAGTCTGCACAGAATGAACAGCCACTGGAGGTGATGACCTTTAATGTTCGCCTGGATGCTCCTTCGGACAGTGCCAATATCACACAGGTTGTCGCACAGGCCAGACAATTTCTGATCACCAACACCTGCTTTTATATGCTTCTGTCGCTGGTCAATATTGTTCGTTTTCTTATCCAGGGAATGGGCTTTTCCGGCTTTGCTGTATTTGCCGGTGTATTTGAGATGATTGCCCGCGCATTGATCGGTCTGATCTTTGTGCCGGTCTTCGGATTTACGGCTGCATGTTTTGCCAGTCCGCTGGCATGGCTGTTTGCGGATTGTTTCCTGCTTCCGGCGTTCTTTCATTGCCGGAAGAAACTTATGCGGGGGGCTTGCCAATAAATAACAGGTATAAATATAAGTTTTTTCCAATCAACAGGAAGAAGGCGTATATTTCTTTCGGAAGAACAAATTTGCAACTTGCTCTGGCACTCATAACGTATAGCTAATTGCGTAAAATGATAAAATTACACAAAAGGACGTGAAATCAACGCCAGAGCTGACTTGCAAATTTTTCTGGAGAAAGAAAATGTACGCCTTCTTCCGTCGCATCGAGAAAACTTATGTTTGAACCACAAAACCCATTGACAGATACGCAATATGTGAGAAGATAGAAATAAGCCCCCACAAAGGGCAGCAAAAACAAAACAGGAGATATGCATTTATGGCTCCAACCTATCGAAAGAGATATAAAAAACGAAGAACAAGAAAAGAACAGCTGCAGATGCGCATTTTAATGATTATCATTGCCGTAATTTTGCTGGGATCCATTCTGGGAATCATACATAAAGTGAAGCAGGAACGGGCGCAGCAGACGGTGTCTGACAGCAGCTGGGATATTACAGATAAAAAATACGTTGACCAGAGACCGGAATTAGACGTGGAACTGCTTCCGGTCAATGAATATTCCCGTCCGGGGCTTGCACTTAAAAAGGTTCGTGGAATTGTCGTTCATTACACGGCCAATCCGGGAACGACTGCCATCCAGAATCGGAATTATTTCGCAGGGCTGGAACAATCTCACCAGACCAAGGCAAGCAGTCATTTCGTGATCGGGCTGGATGGAGAAATTGTACAGTGTATTCCCTGCAATGAAATCGCATATGCATCCAATAACCGAAACAGTGATACAATCGCAATCGAATGCTGTATTCCGGATGACACCGGAAAATTCAATGACAGTACGTATCAGTCATTGATCCAATTGACAACCTGGCTGATCGGAAGATATGATCTTGGAATTGAAGATGTGATCCGGCATTATGATGTGACAGGCAAAAACTGTCCGAAATATTTTGTGGAACATGAGAGTGCATGGGAAGATTTTCATGATGATCTGGCGGCTTACATCGAAAAAAATGGAGTAGACAAAGAATAAAAAATCATCTACAATAAATTAAATATAGGAAGTATTCTGAATAATTAACGGAACAGAGGAGAAATTTTTGATACAACTATTTACGGAATTACAGGAAAAGAAAAATGTAAGGAGTAATCTGAGTGCTCTGCGTGCCAGCCTGAAAGAAGCAACGGAAGAGCAAAAAGCGCAGGCTATAGAATTTGTACGTGGGCATGAAGATCTGGTGTTTGGATTTTTACAGGAAGAGGATGCAAAGACGCGGAAGAATGCA
>OHME01000605.1_pt1 | contig 19050 bp, 20 predicted proteins | sample 1569201 | NCBI WGS metagenome assembly OHME01 (sample SAMEA3879587, study PRJEB24766) | human gut metagenome | biome: human-associated habitat; feature: feces | place: USA | collected 1985/1987
AATAAATAATAAAATTTTTTTGGTTAAAATAATTAACTGACAAAAATCAACGGATTTAGCTAAATTATTTGTAATTTTGCATCATATTACCAACATATATTCCGTAACCCTCGTTAGTGGAGTTTACAAAAACATGGGTAACAGCGCCTACAAGTTTACCGTCCATAACAATAGGACTGCCGCTCATACCCTGAACAATACCGCCCGCTTTATCAAGTAATTCTTCATCGGTTACTTTAAGCGTAAAACTTTCGGCAGAGTTTGTGTTTCTGCTTATGCTTGTAATTTCAATGCTGTATGCTTTCGGCGTATTGCCCTCAAGAGTGGTATAAACAGTCGCTTTACCCGTTTTCAGTTCGGATTCTTTTGCAACTTCAAGTTTTTCTTTATTTTCTGTAAGCGAAGTATCAAATGTGCCGTATATTCCGATGTCGCAGTTATCGGTAATTTTTCCTATAACTTTGTCGGAGAAATATCCGTTTAGACTGCCGGGGGAGCCGTTTGTGCTTTTTGTCACACTGCTTATTTCCGCTATAACCGCTTCACCCGAGGCAAGCGGCATAAGAGTGTAAGTGTCGCAGTCGCAAATGCCGTGACCAAGACCCGCAAAGTAATTTTCATTGGTGTCATAATAGGTTACAGTGCCTATGCCTGCACTGCTGTCACGCACCCAAGCGCCTATGAGATAATTTCCGGCCGTGTTTTTTATAGGAGCTATCTCTTTTGTAAGCGTTTTGTTGTCACGCTCAAAGGTTACTTCAAGGGTATTTCCGTCTGAATTAAGCGCAACTTCCCGCAGTGTTTCATTGCTTGTAATTTTAGTACCGTTAATTTCCTTTATAATATCGCTTTCTTTAAGTCCGCCTTTTTTTGCGGGACAAACATATTTACTGCCGTCAAAATAACTTTCGAGTTCAACTATCATAACACCGTCCGAATACATTTTAAGTCCGAACGGTTCACCGCCGAGATAGACATATTCCGGCAGTTCTCCGCTGTTGCAGGGAATAGCAGTGGCAGAAAGTGAAATAATAGCTGTAAGGGCAACTGATAAAAATTTATTAAAAAATTTAAAAAAAATCAAAAAAATCACCTACTTTCCGTTGCCATTCTTAGTTTTTGCATTTATAATATAAGAAAACAGGATTTTTTATTATTAAAAATTTTTTTGGAAGATAAAAAGTAATTAAAGCAGTTTGTAACTCAAAAATGTTATTATTTTTATAAATTAAAAAATTTTACATTGAAAGGAATTAGAATGGATACTAATTTAAAAGGACTTACTTCGCAAGAGGTAAGTCGTAGAGTAGCGGAAGGTAAGATAAATATTACCTCAAATTTAAAAACAAAATCAATCGGCAGAATATTCAGAGATAACATTTGTACTTTGTTTAACGCAATCAATGTTGTGTTGCTTGCGGCGCTTGCGTTTGTCGGCTCTTACAAGAATATGCTTTTTATCGGCATTATGATTGCCAACACAACAATCGGTATAGTGCAGGAAATTCGTTCAAAGAAAAGTGTAGATAAACTGACTATCCTTTCCGAAAAGAAAGTTACTGTCGTGCGTGACGGCAGAGAGTGCGAAATAAGCAGAGATGAAATTGTACAGGACGATGTGGTTGTTCTTTCCAGAGGCTCGCAGATTCCCGCCGACTGTATTGTGTGTGAGGGCGAATGCAAGGTAAATGAAAGCCTGCTTACAGGCGAATCGGATCTTATAGAAAAAAAGGTCGGTGACGAACTGCTTTCGGGCAGTTTTATCAGTCTTGGCAAATGTTACGCAAAGGCAAACAAAGTCGGCGCAGAAAGCTATGCGGCAAAAATTAACGATGAGGCAAAGTACATAAAGAAAGTTAATTCGGAAATTTTGCGTTCCTTTAATTTTATTATAAAAATATGTACTTTTATTCTTTTTCCCGTAGGCATCGCTTTCTTTATAAGACAGTTTGGTATCAATGACGGCAATTTGCAGGCTACTGTTGTAAGTACGGTTGCGGCTTTGCTCGGTATGATTCCTAAGGGTATGATTTTGCTTACAAGTTCCGTGCTCGCTGTTTCTATTATACGATTGACACGGAAAAAGGTGCTTGTGCAGGAGATGTATTGCATAGAAACTCTCGCAAGGGTTGATGTACTCTGCCTTGACAAAACGGGCACTCTCACTACCGATGAGATGAATGTTACTGATGTTATCACTATGTGTAATAAGGAAGAAATCGGCACGGCGCTTGCCTCAATCGCAAAATATTCCGACGACAAAAACGCAACTTTGCTTGCAATTGAAAAGTACGCAAAAGGACAAAAGCATATCGGCTGTAAAAAATTCTATCCGTTCTCGTCCGAAACCAAGTGGTCGGGCGGCGATTTTGATAACGGTAAATCCTATGTAATGGGTGCTGCTGAATTTATATTTAAGGATAAGAATAAGTATAAAGAGGTATTTGATACCATTGAAAGCATTAACGATACGGTAAGAATTATTGTTCTTGCCTCTTCCGAAAAGTCGCTCGGCAACGGTTTGCCCGACGATATTACTCCGCTTGCCGTTGTTCTTATTAAAGATAAACTCCGTGAAAATGTAAACGATACCATAAATTATTTTAAAGAACAGGGAGTGGCACTTAAGGTTATTTCGGGCGACAGTGTAAAAACCGTTCAGAATATCGCAAAAGATACGGGCATAACAGGTGCGGAAAACGCAATTGATATGACTACTGTAAAAACACAGGAAGAACTTGAAAAAGCGGCGGAAAATTGCAGTGTGTTCGGCAGAGTTACTCCTCAACAGAAAAAACAGCTTGTGATTGCGCTTAAGAAAAACGGTCATTCTGTTGCTATGACGGGCGACGGTGTAAACGATGTGCTCGCATTAAAAGAGGCAGACTGTTCAATCGCAATGGCGGCAGGAAGTGACGCCGCAAGAAATGTGTCGCAGCTTGTGCTCGTTAATAATGATTTTGCATCAATGCCGGGTGTTGTGGCAGAGGGCAGACGAACAATCAATAACCTTGAACGCAGTTCGGCTTTGTATATTGTAAAAACAATTTATACAATCATACTTTCGGTATTCTTCATATTCTTTCATATGCCGTATCCGTTTGAGCCTATTCATTTTTCACTTGTCGGTGCTCTTACGGTAGGTTTGCCGTCCTTTGTGCTTGCTTTGCAGCCTAATAAAAACCGAATTAAAGGTAATTTTACCTACAATATAATTGCAAGAGCGGTGCCTGCCGCATTCTGTACCGTTCTTAATATCATAGGTATGGCTGTTATTACGAAGTTTACAACGCTTGCACCTGACGAGTATTCTACAATATGTGTATATATGACGGCATTGTGTGCTTATATGCTCATCTTAAGACTTTCATATCCGTTTAATGCATTGAGAATTGCTATGCTTACTGTGTCGGCGGTCGGCATTGTGCTCGGTTGTGTATTCTTTGCCGGATTCTTCTCGCTTGTATGGCTTTCGGTTGACGGACTTATTTTGTTCGGTTTGCTGTCGGCATTTACAATTGTATCATTCAATCTTCTTTATAATTATGCCGAAAAGCTGATTGAGAAAAATAAAAACAAATATAAATAAGAAAGGGGTTGAAAGTGTGAAAATTAAATTACCGACCGATGTCAGAATGATAATTGACAGATTTGAGAAAAACGGTTTTTCCGCATATGCGGTGGGCGGCTGTGTGCGTGATTCTTTACTGCAAAAAGAGCCAAATGATTGGGATATTTGTACCGATGCTTTGCCGCAGGATATTCTTCGTCTTTTTTCTGATTTTCATACTTTCGACACCGGAATAAAGCACGGTACTGTGTCTGTAGTGATAAATTCTTCCGTGTATGAAATTACAACTTTTCGCATTGACGGAGAGTATTTCGATAATCGTCACCCCGAAAAGGTAGAATTTACGGATGATTTGGTTACGGATTTGTCACGCAGAGATTTTACCGTAAACGCTATGGCTTACAGTGACCGTACAGGTCTTGTAGATCCGTTTGACGGTGCATACGACCTTGAGCTTATGGCGGTGCGCTGTGTAGGTAATCCCGTTGAGCGCTTTACCGAGGACGCATTGCGTATTATGCGTGCTCTGCGCTTTGCCTCGTGCTATAATATGGCGATAGAAAAGCATACCGCCAATGCAATCTTTGAATGTAAAAAACTTTTGAATAATATTGCCGCCGAACGCATAACCGCCGAGTTCAACAAACTTGTATGCGGAGAAAACTGTGAGTACATAATGCGCAGGTTTAAAGATGTGTTTGCGGTATTTTTGCCCGAAATATCAATTATGTTTGGGTACGACCAACATACCAAACATCATAACAAAACGCTTTGGAGGCACACCACCTGTGCAATGACAAATATCGACCCGACTCCGCTTTTGCGAATTACCATGCTTTTTCATGATTTGGGCAAACCTATGGCCTGCAAGCGTGACCCTGACGGCACGGCTCATTTTAAGGGTCATCCAAAATTCAGCGCAGTAATGGCAGAGCAAATACTTGAGCGACTTAAGTATCCACGGGATTTTATAGACGATTGCGTAACGCTGATTGCGTTTCATGATGTAAGGTTTACAGGCAGTAAACCGCAGATAAAACGAGTAATGAACAAAATCGGTGAAACTGATATGCGCAGACTTTTAAAGGTGCAGTATGCCGATTTAACGGCACAGTCTATGTACCTTAGAGAAGAAAAAATGAGCAAGTATAATCTTGCCTGTGCCGCATTTGAAGAAGTTATAAAGGAAAAGGATTGTTTTACGCTGAAACAGCTTGATATTAACGGTCACGATTTGATAAAAACAGGAATTACCGACGGCAAACAAATCGGAAATATTCTTGATAAATTGCTCGGTATGGTGATTGACGAAAAAATCGAAAATAAAAACTCAATCCTTATGCAGAAAGCAAAAGAATTGAGCGGAATAGATTAATTATATCGCAAACAAAAACCGCAGATAAGTGTCGGCTTATCTGCGGTTAAATTGTTTTTAATCATCATCATACTCGTTATCGGGAGTGATGTTTATCATTTGAGATTCGTTTGAAATTTTCTTTGCATAGTGCCCGATTGTAGCGATAAGTGTAAGTCCTGAAATGCCCTCATATACAAGAGCGATGCCTAAAATAATCATAATTATATCCGCAAAGAAACCGGGGAAGATAATTGTTGTAATCGCAAAAATTATAATAAGTGCAGAAACCACAAAACTTATCCACCAATATTTTACTCCGAGCGACTTTAACTGAAACGACCTTTTAATATCAATGGTACTGTCAACGATAATCAAAATACCGATTATTGCGAATATCATTCCTAAAATCGACTGCGGAGAAATCAAGAAGAAAACTCCGAATGCGGTAGCCGCAATGCCGACAATCATTTCAAAGCCGAAAGACGCTTGTTTTGAAGTGAAATATGTTATGAGATTAAACAGTCCGTAAACCGTTAGCGCACCGCCGAGCGTATAGCAAAGCGCAATGCTTACCTTGTCGGGATAAAAAATCATAACAAAGCCGAGTACGATATAGGCAAGAGCCGAGATAATGGCGGTAGAAATTGCCTTGCCGTGTTTTTTATTTTTGCTTTTGCTCATTAATCAATCACCTCATCAGTCAATGCGCTTGTCGCAGTAGTCGCACATCTGCATACCGAGTTTTAAGTATGAACGATTCGGCAGGTATTCTTCCCGTGCGGTAATGCATCTCGGATTTGTACAGCGTTTGTCTATAACAGAGATTTCTCTGTCCTTAAGCATAAAGTCGTCATCCTGTAAAAGCAAGAGAATAAGAGCCATTCTGCCGTACATACCGTAGAGTGCCTGCTTAAAGTACAGGGCACGGGGGTCGTCGTCTATGTCAACAGTGATTTCGTTTACTCTTGGCAGCGGATGAAGAATGATCATATCCTCCTTGGCTTTTGCAAGTTTCTCTTTGTCGAGAACAAATACATACTTCTGCTTTTCGTATTCCTCTTTGCTTGCAAAGCGTTCCTGCTGTATTCTTGTCATATAAAGTACATCAAGGTCGGAAATAGAACTTGCAAGGTCATTTGAAAATTCATATTTACAGTTGTTCTTTTCAAGAATATCAATAATGTAAAGCGGTACTTGTAATTCTTTTGTGGAAATAAGCACAAATGAATTGTTATCGTACTGCGAAAGTGCCTTTATGAGTGAATGTACGGTTCTGCCGTTTAATAGGTCGCCGCAGATACCGATTTTAAGGTTATCAAGTCTGCCTTTTTCGCAGCTTAAAGTAACTATATCGGCAAGAGTTTGTGTAGGGTGAAGATGTCCGCCGTCGCCGCAGTTGATAAACGGAACGCCTGCATACATAGACGCAGCCATTGCAGAACCCTCTACAGGGTGGCGCATTGCGATAATGTCGGCATAGCCGCCTACGATTGTCATGGTATCTTTAAGACTTTCACCTTTGGCAACGGAAGAATTGAGCGGATTGTCAAAACCGATTGTTCTGCCGCCGAGTTTGAGCATTGCAGTCTGAAAAGACATTTGAGTTCTTGTGCTCGGCTCATAGAAAAGCGTAGCAAGAATTTTGCCGTCGCAGGCGTGTCTGTAATCGGCAGGATTTTCCATAATTTTTTTAGCTTTTTTAATCAGCATATCAAGCTGTTTTTTCGACATTGCGTCAAGGTCAATAAGATTTTTATTAGCCATAAAAACACTACCTTTATAATTTTTTTCTATTTTATCAAAAATATACAAGGTTTTAATATCAATAAAGAAAAATAACATTTAAATTTACATTTACCGACAACCGTATATTACATATTTTGTTAAGATTACATTACATTTGCCGAATAAACTTATTTTTTATACTTTTTATTCAAAAATATTCTTTTGACTTTTGCAAAATTATGTATTATAATAAGATGAATTATACAACAAATAGACAAAATTTTACTGTTACACAGAGGGTATTGATTTTGAATTACGATTATACTTTGACCGATACTTTAAAAATGGCAGTCGGCAGTCAGACAGTTTTGCGAAAAGGAAAACCAGAGAGAAAATGTGCGGTATTGCAAAGATTTTTTAATCCTATGCTGATTTTTTCTTTGCTGATTTCGGTTTATGTTTTGATTGCGTATATAAACGGCGATGCACCTCTTACGCCTAAAGCACCGATGTTTCTCGGAGAACCTGCCGATGAATTTAAATACGCATTCAGATTTTACCTGTTTATCTTTTTGAATATACTGCCGACAATTTTGTATGTAATCGGTTTTGCCTTTTCCGTGAGGCAGTATAAAAATGCCGAGTATGCAATAACTGACTGCGGAGTGTTTCTTACAAAAGGCTTGTTTTCAAAAAAGCTGTATTATAAGCCGTACAGAGAGATTTACGATATTCAGATTAGGAAAGAAATTTCTGACAGCTTGTGCAAGACGGGTACCGTGACTTTAAGTTTTGAGTTTCCCGAACAGAAAATAGGAAGTCTGACGCCCGTAAATATGACTCCGCTTAAAATAAAAAATATTTCAGATTATATGGAAGTCTATAAATTGTTACAGGAAAATGTGAGGAGAACAAATTATGTATGATGATTACAAGGTAAGCGACGACTTAAAAAGTATGATGAATAACGAACGAATTGTGTGGTCGGGCAGACCTAAGAAGTCGTGCTTTGTGCTTGAGTGTATTTTTAACCCAATGCTTATTTTTGCGGGAATATGGTTTCTTTTTGATTTTGTATTTATAGCAGGTTCGCTTTCGGCGGATTATTCGGACGGAAACGACGCAATGTTTCCTTTTATTATCGGCTTTCTTATTTTACATATGATGCCTGTATGGATATATCTCGGCGGTGTTATTTTTTCTTTCAGAAAGCTGAAAAATACGGAATATGCCATTACCGATAAAGGCATTTACAGTACAAACGGCTGTTTTTCCAAACAGTATAATTTTAAGCCGTTTACAGACCTTTCACATGTGTATATCCACAGGGGTATTTTTGACCAGTGGCTCGGAGTAGGCGATGTTATTTCCGAATGTCATCATTACGCCGCTGTTCGTTCGAATAGCAGACATTCTGATAACTTTACTATTTCCGATATTCCCGATTATGTTGAAGTTTGCAATATTATAAAAAAGTATCAGACAGATATTTATGCCGATACACAATTCCCGAACGATTACAGACCGCAGTCTAACCACGGTTACAACACAAATTATTATCCGAACGGCGGAGTAAATCCAAATAATTTTTACGGACAGAACAGCAATCCGAACGCTTACTACAATAACCAGCGCAACGCATATTATAATCAAAACAATGCGCAAAATTACAACAGAAATTATAATGCAAATCCGCAGAATATCAATCCCGATTACAGCAGTAATCCCGGCTTTACAGGTGAAAACTGCGATACACACGACGGTTATGAAGTGAATGCAGGCAGTAATAATTACGACAGTTGGGATAATCCCAAGGCTAAAAAAGAGAAAGACAGTTGGGATAATCAGTAATAATTTGTCGGATTTTTTATAAATTTGTTTTGACATTTCATTAATTTGGTACTATAATAAAGAAAACAATACAAAACGGGAGCCGAGCGGCTGAGAGGAAATGAATTGACATTTCGACCGTAAACCTGATTTGGATAATGCCAACGGAGGGACTTTGCAGCGTAAGTTTGTTATAGGCTTACGGTAAATATTTTACATACAAAGTGCGTCGGTTCGGCGCACTTTATTTTTTGCTTTTCGGAGGTGAAGTTATGATAAGAATAAACGGAGTTGATATTGATAAAATTGAAATTTCACTTATGCAGTACCTTGAAGAAAATTCAATTTCACCGCAGAGAATTGCGGTTGAGCTTAACGAGGAAATTCTGCCGAAGGCAAATTACGCCGCTACTGTTCTCAAAGACGGAGATGTAGTAGAAATCGTAAATTTTGTCGGCGGCGGTTGTTGAGCTTTTTCCGCATTAAATTATAAAGGAGATAATAATAATGGAAAATGATAAGCTGATTTTAGGCGGACACGAATTTAATTCCCGATTTATTCTTGGTTCGGGTAAGTATTCGCTTGACCTTATAAAAGCGGCAGTTGAAAATGCAGGCGCAGAGATTATTACTCTTGCACTAAGACGAGCTGTAACAGGCAAGGTTGCAAATATTCTTGACTATATTCCTAAGAATGTTACTCTTTTGCCCAATACCTCGGGTGCAAGAAATGCCGATGAGGCTGTAAGAATTGCAAGACTTGCAAGAGAGGCAGGCTGCGGCGACTTTATTAAAATTGAGGTAATCAGAGATTCAAAGTACCTTTTGCCAGACAATTACGAAACAATAAAGGCAACCGAGGCACTTGCCAAAGAGGGCTTTATCGTACTTCCGTATATGTATCCGGACCTTAATGTGGCAAGAAGTTTAAGAGATGCGGGTGCTGCCGCAATTATGCCGCTCGGCTCTCCGATAGGTTCAAACAAGGGAATAGCAACAAAGGAATTTATTAAAATCATCATCAACGAAATAGACTTGCCTGTTATTGTTGACGCAGGTATCGGCAGACCGTCGCAGGCTTGCGAGGCTATGGAAATGGGTGCGGCGGCTGTAATGAGCAATACCGCCATTGCAACTGCAGGTGATATTCCTATGATGGCAAACGCATTTAAAAAGGCAATTGAGGCTGGCAGACAGGCTTATCTTTCAGGTCTTGGCAGGGTAATTGAGAACGGTGCGTCTGCATCATCACCTCTTACGGGATTTCTTGAAAGTTGAGGCGTGAACAATGGAAGAAAGAATTGACCATATGAAATATCTGCCCGATATGGAGCAGATTGATTCTGATATACCCGACAGAGTAATTGCAGAAATGAACGGATATGACCCGTCGATTTATACCGAAAACGATGTAAGACGGGCACTTGAGCATGACGAAAAAACTGTTGACGATTTTAAGGCTTTGCTTTCGCCTGCGGCATTACCTTTGCTTGAAGAAATCGCAGAGGCTGCGAGAGCAGAAACCAAAAAGCACTTCGGCAACTCGGTTAATATGTTTACACCGCTTTACATTTCAAATTATTGTGAGAATTACTGTATTTACTGCGGCTTTAACTGCCACAACAAAATCCACCGTGCAAAGCTGAACGCAGAGGAAATCGAGCACGAAATGCAGGCAATTGCAAAGACAGGCTTGCAGGAAATACTTATTCTGACAGGCGAAAGCAAAAAAATGTCGGATGTTAAGTATATCGGCGAGGCTTGCAAAATTGCGAGAAAGTACTTTAAAGTCGTAGGACTTGAAGTATATCCGATGAACAGCGACGAGTACCGTTATGTGCACGAATGCGGTGCCGACTATGTAACCGTTTTTCAGGAAACCTATAATTCCGATAAATACGAAACGCTCCACCTTGCGGGTCATAAGAGAATTTTCCCGTACAGAGTAAATACTCAAGAAAGAGCTTTGATGGGCGGTATGCGTGGCGTAGGTTTTGCGGCGCTTTTAGGACTTAGCGACTTCCGCAAAGACGCACTTGCCACAGGTATGCACGCTTATCTTATTCAAAGAAAGTATCCGCACGCAGAAATTGCTTTTTCCTGCCCAAGATTAAGACCGATTATCAATAACGATAAAATCAATCCGAAAGATGTACACGAACCGCAGCTTTTGCAGGTTATTTGTGCGTACAGATTGTTTATGCCGTTTGCAAGCATTACTATTTCAACGAGGGAGTGTCAGCGCTTCCGTGACAATGTGGTTGACATTGCGGCAACTAAGATTTCCGCAGGCGTAGATGTGGGAATAGGCGGTCACGACGGTAAAAGAGAGAAAAAGGGCGACGAGCAGTTTGAAATTTCAGACAGCAGAAATGTTGACGAGGTTTACAAGGCTCTTACCGATAAGGGCTTACAGCCCGTTATGAGCGATTACATCTATGTGTAATGTAGTAAGCGTGACGGCAAAGCCGCTTTGCAAAGATGATTTTTTACAGAAAATACAAAAAATCTCCGATTCCGATACACAATATATAATTCTTAGGGAGAAATATCTTTCCGAACAGGAATACTTCAATCTTGCAAAAAATGTGCTTTCGGTTTGTGACAAAGACAAATTGATTATACATAATTTTCCCGAAACCGCTGTAAAACTCGGTGTTAAAAAAATTCATCTGCCTTTCGGTGCGTTTAAAGATTTAAAGGGCAGAGAGGATTTTGATTTGCTTGGAACTTCCGTACACAGTACGGAGGACGCAATATTTGCCGAAGAAAACGGAGCGGATTACATTACGGCAGGTAATATTTTTGAAACCGACTGCAAAAAAGGACTAAAGGGTAAAGGGGTGAATTTTTTGCGGAATGTGTGTGACAGTGTAAATATTCCCGTCTACGCAATAGGCGGCATAAATGCTGATACCGCAAAAGAATTAAAATCCCTAAACAGAAAGAATTTTGCCGGTGTATGCGTTATGTCACTTCTTATGCAGAGTGAAAATATAAATGACGAAGTTATGAAAATTAAGCGTGAATTGGGGTGATACAGCGTGAAATTTGACAAAAATATGCTTGCGTTATATGCGATTACAGACAGAAAATGCATAGGCGACCGTGGACTTGAGTACAGCGTTGAGCAGGCTTTATCGGGCGGCGCAACAATGATTCAGTTAAGAGATAAGGAAGTCGATTTTGATACGCTCTGTAAAGAGGCAGACAGTCTGCTTAAAATTTGCCAAAAGTATAACGCACCGTTGATCATTAACGATAACGCAGATGTTGTAATAAAGACAGGTGCTGACGGTGTGCACCTCGGTCAGAATGATATGGAGCTTGCCAAGGCGAGAGAAATCCTCGGTAAAGATAAAATAATCGGCGGCTCGGCACGCACAATTGAACTTGCAAAAAAAGCAGAGCAGAGCGGAGCGGATTACATAGGCAGCGGTGCGGTGTTCGGCACACTTACAAAGGCAGACGCAAAATACCTCGGTACAGAAAATCTTAAGAAAATATGCGGCGCTGTCGGTATTCCTGTTGTGGCAATCGGCGGTGTAAGCGCAGATAATATACCGCAGCTTGAAAATTGCGGTATAAGCGGCGTTGCCGTGGTGAGTGCGATTTTTGGCGCTGACAATATCTGTTCCGCCGCACAAAAATTAAGAAAACTTGCAGACAGCGTAATTTACGGAGGTTAGTTTGAAAACTGTATTGACAATAGCCGGTAGCGACTGCTCGGGAGGAGCGGGAATACAGGCTGATATAAAAACAATAACAATGCACTATTGCTATGCAATGAGCGCCATTACCGCCCTTACGGCGCAAAACACAACGGGAGTATACGGTATTGAGCAGACGAGCGACGAGTTTATAGCAAATCAGCTTGACTGTGTGTTTACCGATATTTTCCCCGACGCAGTAAAAATAGGTATGGTTTACGGCAACAATTCCGCAAAAGTAATTGCCGACAAGCTCAATTTTTACAAAGCAAAAAATATTGTGACCGACCCTGTAATGGTATCTACCAGCGGCAGCAGGCTCATAAGTGAGCAGGGACTTGAAAATCTGAAAAAATACCTTTTGCCGATTTCCGCACTTGCCACTCCGAATGTACCCGAGGCTGAAATATTGAGCGGAATTAATATCAAAAATTTACAGGATATGCAAAATGCCGCTAAAATAATTTCCGATAAATACGGCTGTGCCGTACTCTGTAAGGGTGGTCATTTAGAGGATTGCAGTGATGATTTGCTTTACTCCGACGGCGAGTTTTATACTTACCCCTCGGTAAGAATTGACAATCCCAATACTCACGGCACCGGATGTACGCTTTCAAGCGCAATAGCAAGCAATCTTGCGAAAGGCTTTGAAATTCCTCAAGCCGTTGAGAACGCAAAGGCGTATGTAACAAAAGCAATCGGCGTAAAACTTGACCTCGGCAAAGGCAGAGGACCGCTGATGCATAACTATATTTTACAAAATTTTAAATGAAAAGGCAGATGAAATATGAGAGAATATTCAACACAGATGGAGGCTGCAAGAAAGGGAATTGTAACAAAGGAACTTGAAATCGTAGCTAAAAAAGAAAGAATGACAGTAGAAGAACTTATGCCGCTCGTAGCAGAGGGCAAGGTGGCAATTTGCGCAAACAAAAACCATAAGTGCATTGACCCCGAGGGCGTAGGCTCAATGCTAAAAACAAAAATAAATGTAAACCTCGGTATTTCAAGAGATTGCAAAGATTATGATATTGAAATGGAAAAGGTTATGCAGGCTGTAAATATGGGCGCTCACGCAATTATGGACCTTTCGTCGCACGGTAACACAATTCCTTTCCGCAGAAAGCTCACAAGCGAATGTCCGGCAATGATTGGTACTGTACCTGTTTACGATTCCGTTATTCATTATCAGCGTGACCTTGATACACTTACAGCACAAGATTTTATTGATGTTGTAAGACTTCACGCACAGGACGGTGTGGACTTTGTAACACTCCATTGCGGTATTACAAGAAAGACTATTGAGCAGATTAAAAAGCATAAAAGAAAGATGAACATAGTTTCCCGTGGCGGTTCACTTGTGTTTGCCTGGATGTGTATGACAGGCAACGAAAACCCGTTTTATGAGTATTACGATGAAATCCTCGACATCTGTCGTGAGTACGATGTAACAATTTCTCTCGGTGACGCTTGCCGTCCGGGATGCCTTGCAGACGCTTCCGATGTTTGTCAGATTGAGGAGCTTGTACGCCTTGGCGAGCTTACAAAAAGAGCATGGGCAAAAGATGTTCAGGTAATGGTAGAGGGTCCGGGTCATATGCCGATGGACCAGATAGAGGCTAATATGAAGATTCAGCAGACAATCTGCTGCGGTGCTCCGTTCTATGTTTTAGGCCCGTTGGTGACAGATATTGCCCCGGGTTATGACCATATTACTTCCGCAATCGGCGGTGCTATTGCCGCTGCTTCGGGTGCTGCATTCCTTTGTTATGTAACTCCTGCCGAGCATTTGGCTTTACCGAATGTTGACGATGTAAAGCAGGGAATTATTGCCTCTAAAATTGCGGCGCACGCAGCCGATATTGCAAAAGGTGTGCGTGGCGCAAGAGAAATTGACGACAAAATGGCAGACGCAAGAAGAAAGCTTGATTGGGAGGCTCAATGGGATTGTGCCATTGACCCCGAAACCGCAAGAAAAATTCGTGATGACCGCAAACCCGAGCACGAAGATACTTGCTCAATGTGCGGTAAATTCTGCGCAGTAAGAAGTATGAACAAGGCTCTCAACGGCGAGCATATCGACATTCTTTAATTAACAAGTTACATTTTTATACCTGTATTTCAAAATTGCACTTTGCTTTGAACCGCCCCCAAATCGTTAGATTTTTAGTCTAACTTTTTGGGGCGACTCACGGCAGGGTGCTTTTTTGTGCCTTTTTAATTCTTTTTTAATAAAATTAGCCTAATTACTGCAATTTTTAATAATATTTTACGCATAGTTAAAGGGGGTGTGATATGAGTACGGAAATTGTGACTGCGCTGATTGTTGCGGGCGGAAGTATTATTTGTCAATTGCTGATAAATGCGTCAAACCGTAAGCGACAGGAAAGCGAAAACGAAAAGACCAAATCATTGATTGTGTATCGGTTAGATCAGCTTGAACATAAGCAGGATAAATATAATCATCTGCAAGAGCGTGTTTTCAAACTTGAGCGAATGTCAGCCGTTACGGACGAAGAAATAAGAGTTGTGAATCATAGAATTGCTGACCTTGAGCATATAAATAGTGAAAAGAAATAAGCTAATATCGCTTTTATGGGCAGAAATTTATATTGAACTTTTAAATTAAAATGTATTACAGGGGGTGAAATTATGAAAAACGGTTTTAAAATATGGGCAAAAGCTGCGGGTATCCGTGCGGCAAAAACCGTGGCTCAAACAGCGATTTCGGTTATCGGCGTGTCTGCGGTGCTAAGTGATGTGAATTGGGTGGCGGTTGCTTCCGCAAGCGTGCTTTCGGGTATCCTTTCGTTGCTTACAAGTATTGCAGGATTGCCCGAAATATCCGATAATAAATAAGTACATTTTTAAGACATCGGAATATTATGTAATATGAAGATGTGTTTTACTAAAAACTGCCTTAAAAGAGCATTGCGTACATTCCTACAGACGGCACTCGGATATATTCTCGCTAATCTTGCGTTGTTTCTGACGGGAACGGATTTTGCAAATGCAGAAATGTGGAAAAGCGCAGTCTGTGGACTTTTGGTTTCTTCGGTTTCGGCAGGACTTTCAGCGGTTATGAACCTTGAAAAAAAGGAAGAACGGGCAGAGTGTGACGATAAATGCTCAAAAGATGAAGAAAACAAATGAATACAATTTTACAAAAAATTAATAATAATATTGTCAGCCGCAGGTCAGCTCGACCTGCGGTTATTGTTTTATGCTGAAATTTGTATTATAATATAAAGGAAATATCGTATGGAAATACTTTCATCTACGCTTAATCACATAGCCGTGCTTTTTTCTTTTATTCTTATCGGCTTTGTTCTTAAAAAGAAAAATATTTTATCTGACGGCAGCGGCAGGACTTTGTCACGCCTTGAAAACGGAATATTTATGCCTGCGGTCGTAATCAATACATTTTGGAATAATTGTACGGTGGAAAATATAAGCCGAAAATGGATTTTCCTTGTTTACAGCACTGCGCTTTTGATTGTTGCGGTTGTGCTTGCTTTTATTATCTCAAAATTTCTTACCAAAGACGAGTATTTGCGTAAAGTGTACAGATATTCGCTTTCGGTGTCAAATTTCGGATTTGTCGGAACTGCGCTTGTTCAGGGCATATACGGCGCTGACAGCATTGAACTTTTCGATTATTTAATATTTACTCTGCCGCTGAATATGTTTACTTACTCAATCGGAATTGCGTGGCTTGTGCCGTCGGATAAGGGAGGATTTTCTTTGAAGTCATTGCTGAATCCGATATTTGTGTCGCTGTTTATCGGCGCAATTCTCGGACTTTTGCAAATACCGAGGGTGCGGCTTGTAAGCACAATTCTTACCGATTGTGCCGCCTGTATGGCACCTGTTGCAATGATTTTGACTGGGTTTGTAATAGCGGGATATGAAATAAAAAGCCTGCTCAAGGTAAAGCAGACTTATATTGTTGCGGTGCTTAGGCTGATAGTTTTTCCGACAATTTTTGTGACTGCGTTAAGGCTTTTTAATACGGATAATGAAATAGTTTTTGCCGCACTCTGTGCAAATGCAATGCCCTTAGGACTTAACACCGTTATAATTTCATCGGCATACGGAGAAAGTCCGCAAACAGGCGCAAGCCTTGCTCTTGTGTCGCAGGCAATGGCGGCGATTACCATACCGATAATGTTTTTAATATTTTTTAGGAGATTTTAATATGAAGATTTACCTTGCATCGCCGTTTTTTAACGATAACGAAATTGCAAATATTCACCGTGCGGCTGAAATTCTTAAAGCAAAAGGTCACGAAGTTTTTGTACCTATGGAGCACGATGTTGAGAACAGGGAAAGCCTTACCAATGCAGAATGGGCAGAGGAAATTTTTAAAATTGACAAAGGCGGAATTGACGATTGCGATGCGGTTGTGTTGCTTTACGGCGGAATGTACTCTGACAGCGGAACTGCGTGGGAGTGCGGATATGCCTATGCGTCAGGCAAAAAAGTAATAGTGTGCTGCTATAATATTGAGCAGACCAATCTTATGATAGTAAACGGCTGTCACGCATTTTTAAACGGAATAGACGAACTCTCATACTATGATTTTGATAAAATGCCCGTTGTCCGCAATGCAGGCGAACAGAAGTAAATACATTTGTTTAGTACGGATACTTAAATTATGGTCCGGCATATTTTTTTAGCTAAGTAATTATAAAGTTTATTACTATAATATTAACAGACAAATGCGGGTGATAATTTTAGAAACTAAAATCGAAAAATTGGATATTTAAAAAAATATAAACAGTTACGGCTTAAATATAAAATCTGTAAGTGATGATTTTGACGGTTTAACAGTTATTCTTGAAAATAATGAAATGGAATTGTTTTCAATCAGATGGGCGGATGTGGAAAGTTATTGCCGTTCAACGAAAGAAATGCGTTTTAAATTTATTGCAGGTGAATGGCAACAAGTCTGAAAAGAATTTCCAAATCATTCTTTTTTTTAAGTTATTGATTCACCATATATAAAATGGATTAAAGAACAAGCAGGTGGTTTTATGGACGATGATAAATTAATTCATTTTATGATTGTTTCTGCTGATTATGTTCTTGATACAGTTTCAAAATATGAACCGGATGAGTATTATTTAAGTAAACTGACTTGTTCGGATAGTACAAAAATCTCTCTATGGCATAATTTACTGTGTAACTTTATTGATTTTAGCTGATATTGTTTGATACCGAAATTCACTCAAAAAGCAAAGGCTGAGTGGTTGAAAAACATAGCAAATAAGCTGATTTTTCAGTGTTTATCAAAAAAAATAAGCACCCGATTGCTCGAGTGCTTTTGGCGGAGATGGAGAGATTTGAACTCTCGCGTCGGAGTTACCGACCTACTGGTGTTCGAAGCCAGACCCTTCAGCCACTTGGGTACATCTCCATATTAAATTATCGTACTCAACTATTATAACGGCTCAATTAAAAATTGTCAATACCTGTAACTAAATTATTATTTTATCATAAAATGAAATGAATAAGCAATACCGAATTATTTTTCGTAAGGCGGGTGATTTTATGGCTTTTGACACAAGAGAATTGTTTGCTCGGTTGTTAAAATGCGAAAGCGGAGGAGAGGGGATTGAAGGTATGCGTGCGGTTGCCTCTGTGATTATCAACAGGTCAACTGTTCCTTACGGGGAATTTGCACGGATAAGCAACGGTGGAGATGTGCGGGCAATCATTACACAGCCAAATCAGTTTACCTGCTTAAAGACTTCCGTAGGGGGTCAGTACAATTCGCAAAATGTGTATAATATTGTACCTGAAGATATACACTACGAAATTGCAGATTGGGCACTTGCAGGCAATACTGACAGCTCGGTCGGCAATTCTTTATTCTATTTTAATCCTTATTCCTTAACCTGTCCAAACTATTTTCCTACCAATATCGGCGTGATTTACAATCGTATCGGTAAACATTGTTTTTATTCTCCGACACAGGCTTACAAAAACACATAGGAGTGATTTGTTTTGGTAAATTACATCAACAATAAAAAGGCGCAGCAGCTCAACCCGAATACTTTGTATAATCTTGATAACAATCCCTCATCCCGCAATAATTATAATTGTTACATCGATCAGATTCCGAACACGATTCAGGAATACGGTTACGAAATTCCATCAATACTTGACCTGGCTACATTGGTTAGCCCCACAAGTCCGAATTATCAAAGTTTCAGTCCTAATCAACAGGCACTGAATAGAAGAAATCCTGCGTCGGGGCAGTCGATAAATCAACTTACACAGACAATCCCTGCCGAAAGTCAAAATAACGAAGTTGCAAATGATTTGGCGGTTCGTGAAATTCAGAACATAGATTCAACCCAGCCGTACAATCCCGAAACATTGCCGACTCCCGCAATGATAAACGAACAGAATATGCAAAATATGCAAAACAATCAGACTGCAATGTCGACGGCAAGCCTTTTGACCGACATAAAAAATCCGTATGAGGTAACAGCCGAAAGTGTGCAATATCTAAACGGTTTTATACGCACTCAAATCGGAAGAAGAGTATCCATTGATTTTCTTGTGGGTTCAAATACAATTGTTACAAAATCAGGATATTTGCTCGGCGTTGCGGCAAACTATATTCTTATAAACGAGCTTGACACAAACGACCTTACAACCTGCGATTTTTACAATATTAAATTTATCAGATTTTATTTTAATTAAAATAAGATGCTTTTTCAAAAGTTGGGGTGAATATGGTTTAGCCTACTTTCGGTCGGACAACAAAGTTAAGAGAAAGAAAAATTTTCTGCCCGAAGTTAAAAGTTTGGTCAACCTTTTCAAAGGTTGTGGGTGTGGGCAACGCC
>OHME01000617.1_pt1 | contig 18546 bp, 17 predicted proteins | sample 1569201 | NCBI WGS metagenome assembly OHME01 (sample SAMEA3879587, study PRJEB24766) | human gut metagenome | biome: human-associated habitat; feature: feces | place: USA | collected 1985/1987
TTCTCACAACAGATGAATTTTCAGGAGGAAACTACGAGGGCATCAAGACGATGCACATAGCGGACTTCCTGTTAAGCTCTGAATATTAAACGACAGAATTGTAAAATGCTCGCTTGGCAACAGGCGGGCATTTTGCTTTTCGGAAAGGAAATTCTATGAGAAAGAAAATCTGTGCAATTCTTATTGCGGTGCTTGTAGCCGTTCTCGGCACAAGCACCTATTTTATTATCGACCACTACAAGGAAGCAAATAAGCAAGCGGAGCTTTATGACGAGCTGGCTGACCTTGTGGATACTGCGGCGCAAACAAATGCCGCAACGGAACCGGCGGAGCAGATTCCATACTCTGAGGAAAAGATGCTCCTGCCGGAGCTTGCAGAGCTTTATCAGCAGAACGGCGATTTGGTGGGTTGGGTCAGTATTGCAGATACCAACATCAATTATCCCGTGATGCAGTCGGTGAACGAGCCGAATTTCTATCTAAAGCACGGCTTTGATAAGGAATACTCCGACTATGGCTGTCCCTATGTGCAGGAGGATTGCGATGTGCAGGAGCCGTCCGACAATCTTGTCATCTATGGACACCATATGTCCAACGGTTCAATGTTTGCCCACCTTGAAAAATTCAAGAACAAAGACTTTTGGAGCGAGCATCGGATGATCACCTTCAACACACTGACGGATAAGCAGGAGTATGAGATCGTTGCCGTATTCCGCACAATGGTCTACACCGACAGTCCCGAAGCATTCAAGTTTTATCGCTTTATAGACGCAGAGAGTGCCAATGAGCTTGACGACTTCATTGCCAAGTGCAAGGAGCTGTCTTTCTATGATACCGGCGTGACCGCCGAATACGGCGATAAGCTCATTACGCTGTCTACCTGTGAGTACAGCCGCAACAACAGCCGTCTTGTGGTCGTGGCAAAGCGCATAACGGAGGACGGTGGTGCAGATGCTGCCAAGACTCACGCCGAAGCAACGGCAGAGGGCGAACGCCCTAATTAAGCGCCTTTGTGCCAATTATGACAACGGCAACTGCCTTGCGCTGGATGACGGAGAACCCTGCGCCTGTGTGCAGAGCATCTCATACTCACTTCTCTGCAAGTATTTCCGCAAAGCTGTTTTGCCGGCAGAGCCTTTGCTGGAAGCGGATATTCTTGGCACACGCTTTGAAAAGTGCGTGTCCTGCGGTGCGCCGATTATCAAGAAGGGCAACCGAAAGAAATATTGCGAGAAGTGCGCTCAAAGAGCTTACAAAGCTCAGCAGGCAGAGTACGCAAGAAGAAAACGGGCAGAGTCGAAAAATAGGCGCTGAAAAAGCCAGCAATATCAAGACTTTTCAGCTCCCGCACTTTGAGGGGTAAGGTGTTTATACCTTTACCCTTCGTTTTTAATTTAGGGGCGTTTGGGTACGCCCCGGAAAGGAGGTTTCAATGGCTGATATTAAAACGAGAGATGTTGTAAAAGGCACGATCAAGAAAATCGACAAGGCGGCAATCGCCGCAGACCGTATGCGCTCTGCCTATGTGCAGACGAAGGAAAAGGCAGAACACACAACGCACCCGGATGAGCATAATGCCGAGGAGTACGCCTCCGACCGAGTGGAAGGCGGCGTTGACCGTATCACGCACGAAGCGGCGCACCAGTTTGATAAGCAGGGGCGCAAGAGACTGGAAGAAACGAAACGGAATGTGTCCAAAGCAAAGGACGGTGTTCAGAGGTTCCGGGAAAAGCGGGCGGCTGAGTCAATGAAAAGGCAGACTGTCCGCACCTCCGGGAATAAGACCATCAAGGCGGTCGAGCAAACGGAAAAGACGATCAAACAGTCTGCCCGTTCTACCGGCAAGAAAACCATCAAGACTGCCGGAAAAGGCACAGCCAAAGCCGCACAGAGGTCGGTCAAGACCACGAAAACGGCAATCAAGACCACACAGCAGGCGGCAAAGGCGGCACAGAAAACCGCACAGGCTACGGTGAAGGCATCACAAAAAGCTGCACAAGCCGCCAAAGCCGCAGCCAAGGCAACGATTGCCGGTGTGAAAGCCGCCGTGAAAGCAACGATTGCGGCGGTAAAAGCAATCATAGCGGCGACAAAAGCACTTGTCGCTGCTATCGCCGCAGGCGGCTGGGTTGCTGTTGCGGTCATTGTCGTGATTTGTCTGATTGCTCTGATCTGCGGCTCTGTGTTTGGCATTTTCTTTTCAGGTGAAGATAGTGGTAGCGGGATGACCATGCGAACCGTTGTCCAAGAAATTAACACCGACTACGACAATAAGCTAACGGAAATCAAGTCCTCTACTGAGTACAATGACCTTGAGATGAGCGGCAGTCGGGCAGTCTGGAAAGAAGTGCTTGCTGTGTATGCGGTCAAAATCAATACCGATCCTGATAATCCACAGGAAGTTGCCTCTATGGATGATACCAAGAAACAGCTCCTGTCAGATATATTCTGGGAAATGAATGAAGTCAGCTCTCGGACAGAATCTAAGACGGAAACTGTCATTGAGGAAAGTGACGATGGGAACGGTAATATCGTGGAAACCGAAACCACAGAAACCAAGACCATCCTTTATATCACTGTCAGCCATAAGACTGTTGATGAGATGGCAGATCAGTATGGTTTTAGTCAAGAGCAACGAGATTATCTTGCAGAGCTTTTGAAAGACGAAAACAATTCGCTATGGGCAGCAGCTCTTTATGGTATTCGCACAGGTGATGGTGAAATCGTTACTGTCGCTCTTTCTCAGATTGGCAATGCTGGCGGCGAACCTTATTGGAGCTGGTACGGCTTTAGTAGCCGTGTAGAGTGGTGCGCCTGCTTTGTATCGTGGTGCGCCAATGAGTGCGGCTATATTGATGCGGGTGTAATCCCCAAATTCGCAGGGTGCGTCAACGGCGTAAATTGGTTCAAGGAGCGTGGTCAATGGCTTGACGGTTCTGAGGAACCTGTACCGGGTATGATTATCTTCTTCGATTGGGACAACAAAGGCTCTTCAGGACCACAGGACGGTGAATCCGACCATGTGGGTATTGTTGAGCGAGTTGAAGATGGGCGTGTCTATACCGTCGAGGGTAACTCTGGCGATAGCTGCCGTGAGAACAGCTATGTAATCGGTCACTACGAGATTTACGGCTACGGTGTGCCTGCGTATTAAATTGGTTTTATAATTAAAGTTGGGGTTAGGCACTCCACCTAACCCCAACTTTTTAATTAAATTCTGACGTTTGTCGTCATAATCATCAAAAAACGATGCAGAAGCTTTTATTCCCACTCGTAAGTATATACTATTGACATACATTAGCTGAAGGATGATTCTCGACTGTAGAGTAACTCTACGCATTAAAGGTTGTGCTATTTCAGCTTATGGAAAAACAAGATGCAGATAATACCCTTTGTGCGACGCAGGTGACGCTTTCAACTGTAATCATATCAGTACAAATTTGATTTTTCTTATTACATATCTGCCGAATTTCTTCTGCTCTTTCTTTATCCATCGAATTGAAAATTGTGCATTTATTTGAGCCGGGACAAACAGCCTTAGCCCGCATGGCAATCAGTGATGGGCTTCTGTTCTTATCCACGGCATAATTGGGTGGAGTTGGTCCGAAAATGGCAATAACTGGCGTATGGAATGATATTGCAAAATGCATAGGACCAGTATCGTTTGTTATTACAAGCTGTGCATGTTGGATGATGTATAAAAAATTATCTATCGATAAATTATCACGAATATCGAGGGGATGTCCGTATAATCTAACATATTCGGCATTCATTTTTTCAAGAAGCGGCTTTTCTTTGGGAACACCGGTAACAATTATTATATGACCATCCTTTTCCAGATTGGAGATGATTTTAACAAATGACCTAGTAGGCCAAGTTTTTCGTATCAAATCAGCACCGGGATGCACGATTACATATTTCTCCGGAATATTATACATAGTATTGCTAGTCCAACATTTTAATTGGATATCGCTAGCCACAACTCCCGCCAAGCGCAAAACATCCAACGATTCTTCGACCCTGTTTCGAGGTAGATCCTCATATATTTGCTTCGTGAAGCAATGATGCTTGGAATGATTCTTGTACTTTTCGTCCATTATACCATAGCGATTAGGGATACCACACAAATAAGGTATATATGCTCGCTTCCATTGTTCAAAGACCCGAACAAGTTGGAAACTTGCACTGAAAGAGTACTTTGTCAAACTTTTTGCAAATCTATAATAGACGAAAAGGCTTGCGCGACTTGGCGGAATTACCAGGACTTCATCAATAGCACTTGAATACTGCAATAATTCAGCACCCGCTGATCGACGAACTAGGCATACAATATGTGATTTAGGGTAAGCACGTCTAATTGCTTGCATTGAACAGCTATCACAAACTATATCTCCTAGATTATTATGACTTAGAATCAAAATGCAGTTCGTTTTTCGCTTTTTTTGAAACAAAGAACTGACATGTATAAACAACCGGCATATTTTTAAAAGAATTAGTAAATAAAGCTCTTTCATTTTATTTAGATTATTTTTAATAGTCGAATGTAAAAGTTAGGGGCTGTCATGATTACATAACAGCCCCCATTCTGTGTTGTTTTAGCAAATTACGCCAGTGGAGGTATTGGAATAGTGAACCATCAGGGTCTCCTTGTCGTAATCGGGTAACAAATCAGCCCAAGAACAAACATCGGTCATCCCACCTACCAGTTCTTCCAATGTCAGAATGTTATTCTTCTTGCCGTTTTCCATAATGTAGCCACTCCTTTCTTCAGTTATTTATCCTAACACCAAGGGTGTATAAGATATCGGGATGTATTTTATACATAGTCGCTATATTCGCTTGCCCAATAATAATGTCTACATAAATCAACTATATATCCATCCTTAGAATACTACATAAATCGGAAAATGTCAAATTTAAATTGTGTATACGAAAAATTTCCAACAAACATGTTGAAAAGCTTTTGATTTATAGTATAATTGGAGAGAAGAAAGTAATTCATTATATTGGAGACAGAGATGGAATACCATGTAATCAATCAGGTCGTTTCTGGCCTCGAAGTTGAAAGCAGAGCGCTAATCGAGGACATCGTGAGGGCTAATCGGCAAACCACATTAATTATTGGCTCAAATCATTGTGGCAAGTCATATCTACTCACACAATTATTTAATTGTGATAGGTCGAGAATTAAAATGTTTCAATGCGGTGGTCCCCACAATACGGAGCACATTATATTTGATTCATTTCTTAATGAACTTAAGCAGTTATTACGTCTTTCTAATCAAACTGAACATATTTCATTTTTCTTCGATGAAATAACAAACGAAAAACTCCTTCGAGAGATTATGACCTTGTGTAATTCGAGGAACATTTCATTTTATATTACAGCGTTTAATGTTCCAACGACACCTTTTTTTCATACTCCAGATGTTTATGCGGTTGATATTTTTAAAAGATATTCATGTTGTATTAATAGCATTTTGAATGAAGGCAACTATTCTGAAGTTCGCAGATTAGTAGCTGGCGATTGGTTTACTTTACACGCTCAAGTTGGAAAAGGTGTAGATTATCCTGATGCAATACAGCAAGTTAATCTACAGCATAGAGCCCAAATAGCAGAAAAAAAACTTGCAAAAACCAAAACAATCATTACATCGCCGTATTATAACTCTTTGAAGGTTTTGGATTTTTATCAAAAGTAATATGATAAGTAACTAAACAGATAGGAAAAATATTTAGACGTGAGCAAAATGTGCGCACAAATAGAAGGGCGAACACGGCGCAGGTGAGCAGATAAACGACAAGCAGGCACCGCCCGAAATCAGGCTGTGCCGGAAGAAAAGAATAGAGGGATATCGGGAAAAAAGAATCAAGCGCAGCGGGAAGCCAGCTTTCGGCATCTTGCAAGTTTGGGATGGCGAGTGACAAAAGCGGCGACAGCAATGGTCAGCAGAGAAATGTGGGCAAGGGTATTCAGGTTTTCAACAGAATGCCGATTGCGTACCCAAAGACGTTCTTGGGCAGTAGCCTTGAATCTGGAATTGTACCGTTCACATTCCGTCCTGAGCGCAAAAACGGATTTGAATTTCAGCGTATCTCTTTGAATGGAAAGCCTGTAGTCGTTTGGAATTGTCACATATTTTGTGCAGCCGGTGGCCTTACCTTCCTTGTGAAAGCACTTATGTGCGCAGGGACAATCGTGCAGATGGGCGGTTCTTTTATAGGGGCAACATCATTTCTGTCTGGTTTTTCCGTTCTCTGTAAATTTTCCGTCCCGATGCATGGCAAGACCTGCTTCGCAGATCGGTGCGCCGCATGGCAGTCTGGCAGGTTTTTTCGTATTTCTCTTGTTGAGAGGAATGACACACTCTCCGTGGTAAAGTTCCCGAACGGTGTTATAGATTGCCTTGACATCATAGGCCTTATCGCCAATGAACGTGCATTCCTCTACAGACAAATAGCCGTTGGTTCTTTTCAGGATGTCCAGAGCCACAGCAGAATCTGCTACATCAGCGGTGGTGGTCAGCTCACAAAGCGGAAGCCCGGTGATGCAGTCCACCAGCACATGGTTTTTATAGCCCCAATAAAACTCATACTTACGTTCATTGTGCTGATTGGAAGCGGAGTAGACGCCGAGGGGGCAGTCTGGGTCGCTTTTTGGGTGGTTTTCCTTGGAAAACTTGTTTTTTGCAAAGGATTTGGGGTTGTTCTGTTTAGTGTTTGCCATGACAGGCGTGGAATCCAGTCCGATAAAAGGATGCATCCAGGACGCCCAGCTCATACAGCTGCTTGACCTGTGTCTGCATGATTTCCTCAAGAATGCTGTGATTCAGTTTCCGCAAAAGCGATCATATGTCCAGTAAGAGGGAAGCTTTTTTGTGATGTCGAAGCCGCAGTAGTAAGCAATGAGACGATTGTTCTCCAGATAATCTGCCAGATCGGTGATGTAGCCGAAGCCTTCGCACTTCATGACCACAAATGCGCAGATCATGGCAGATACCGGGTAACCGGTGCGGCCTGGCTTCTTCTTTTGGCGCTCCAGTTCGGACAGGTCAAGATGAAGAAATAGCGTGTCGTAGAACGCAGCCTTGGGCTGTGCGGTAAACAGGCGAATGTCCTGTATTATTTCTTGCCGGTAGATAGCGGGCAGCCTCCTTTGGGTGTTTTCTTTGCAATTGAATTATACCAGATTGAGCCGCTGTCCGCTTTCTATATTTTCTAGTGACAAAACACAATCATCAATTCAAATAAGCCTTGTGCCCCAATGACTTTTCCCATTTTGCTCAAGGCTAAAAAATATTAATTAAGAAGGTGACGGTTTGGCAATATTTTTTTTAGAAAGGGGAACTATTTCGGTTCTCATTAATAACGAGACAGGACTCTGGTGGGCCTATCGCTCGAAAAATGATAACCATCGGAGCACGGTTGTATGTGTAGATCAAGCAGAATTATTATCACAATTAATTGATAGAGCCTATCTATCTTCAGCCGAAAAAATGTATGCTATTCTGCTTAATTACTCCATCGAAAAAAGACCTGTTGATTTACGGTATTTGATATTAAATGTAACCTCAAATTGCAACCTGCGTTGTGAATATTGCTATGCAAAGGAACAAAAAAAGCAGGCTCATATGTCATATGAGGTTATGAGTAGTGCGATAGAGAACTTCTACGCCGCTACAGAAGGGGCTGCATCTCGTGTAATCGCCTTTCATGGCGGAGAGCCATTACTACACTACGGGGAAATTTTGCGAGTTGTTGATAAATTCAAATGTAATAGAACACATTTCCTAATTCAAACAAATGGAACACTTCTATCCAACGATTTAATCCAAGAATTAAGGCTGAGAGATATTGAAGTGGGGATAACCGTTGATTCTATTGATGAAAAGAAAACATCGCTTCGAAGCAACGAGGACAATTATACCCAAAAGGTATTTTACAATCTAAAAAAAGCTGCTGAAATGGGAGTAGCTCAAAGTGTGTTATCCATCATTCAAGAGGGGAATGTTTCTGACTTAATTAGCATGACTCGAGTTTTTAATTCTCTCGGAATTTCTGTTGTTGCATACAATTTGCTATGGCCCACAGAAGTTCAACTTTTGAAACATGTGGTCAACAATGACCAACTAATTTCAGCTTCGAAAGATTTATATGATTATATTCAGGAAAAGAATTACACGGAAGGATTTGAAACGTTCGAAAAGTATAGAGAACGAAATCTATATGAATTGTGGCGACGGGTATTTTATGCTAGAAACGACTATATGTGTATGAACGCTCCATGCGGTGCAGGAAAAGCGGTTGTTACCGTTGATGAAACTGGGGATATTTACCCTTGCTCATTGACATTATCAATTAGCGGTGTGCCTATCCTTGGAAACATTAAAAGCGAAAAAATACATCAGTTTTCTCATCAACCTGAGAGATGTTTAAATCATGTTGAGAAGTGCAAAAATTGTCCATTTAAGTTTACTTGCGGTGGAGGTGGTTGCACCGGGTTTATCTGGAAGGTAACAGGTGATATTAATGGTAATAGCCTATATTGCAATTACTATTATGAGATGATAATTTTTATGATGGAGCGTGCCTTTGAGCATGCCAATGTTAATTCACTTACAAATATTAATTTTTCCTCTTTGACCCCAATCAACAATATTACAAATAAGGACTAGTAAAAAATATGAAAGCTGTTGTTTTGATTCTTGATTTAACCAACGATTGTAATTTAAGATGCTCATACTGTTACGCATCAGGAGGCGAACGTGCAGACTGCTTATCAGTCTCTGATGCAGTTCTCGCAATTGAAAAATTCTATAATCGCTTTAAATGTCAAATTCAAGTGCTATTCCACGGTGGTGAACCGCTTCTCTGTTTTGATTCAATACAAAAGATTATCTCCATAACGGAGACAAAAGATTTTTCTGACTATATATCTTGGTTTATTCAAACAAATGGTGTTTTATTATCGCAAGAAAAAATAGACTTTTTAAAATACAATAATGTAAATATAGGGATAAGCCTAGATGGAGTTACCGATGAAAGCAATTGTTCCCGAAAGAAAATCAATGGGCAACCTTCAACCAAAGAGACTATATCAGCACTAAATTTGCTTCACAAAAGCGGTATTTCGACAAGCATTCTTACCGTTGTGAATGCAAATAATTATTCTTTAATTCTACATGAACTTAAAGTACTTATTAGTATGGGGATACGAAATGTTGCGTTAAATCCGTATATTAGTGCAGGGCGTGGATCTATTGCAAATCTCGGCGTAACAAACGAGCAAATGTTTAACCTGTTTAAAGATCTATCTGACATGATTCTTTCCTTGTACTACAAAGATAATATTATTTTTATAGAAAAAAACTTGTTCCATATTGTAAAAAAGATTGTTACAGGTGGTAATTCATACATGTGTATGAGCAACCCCTGTGGTGCTGGCTTGTCTCAATTTACTGTAGCTCCAAATGCGGATGTTTATCCCTGTGCCGATTTATGCGGGCAAAAGCATTTTATATTAGGAAATATTGGCGAAGATTTTTTTCCGAAGATTCCTTCTTGTGAGGGATGGCGTGAGATACGTTCATATAAACTGCAAAACTTAACAGGCTGTAAAAAATGCACTTTAATAAAGACATGTCCAGCGGGCTGTTCTGTCCGTTGCTATTACTCAAATGATTCAGTTCATTCGACTGATCCATTATGTGGATTTTATAAATTGATTCTTCCGTATCTTGATGATACAGGACTTGCAAAAAAAATATACAATATTTACGTTAATTAATCGACAATCAAATGGAGGTATTTTTTTATGAACCAAAACAATGTATCTCTCGGAAGAGTCACAAGGAAACGAATGCACGAGTACTACAAAAATTTCGTGAGTGATCCAGATATATTTATGGACATGAGTAAATACTTTGAGTACCAGTATAGTCCTGAACGAATTGACAAATATTGGGAAACAAGAAAAAAACCCAAAGATAGAAAAGACTTTTTTGTTCTGCTAGAATCCGAAGTAATAGGTGAATTGGCTCTAAAGCATATTGATTTTGAAAAAAAAGAATGCGAGCTATCAATTCATCTGCAAAATGATTCTGTCAAGAATAAGGGATATGGGTCCGCAGCAGAACGACTTGCCTTAGCTTATGCGTTTGAGAATCTCGGAATGGAAAGTGTTCTCGCCGATTCAGTCCTTAAGAATACTCGAAGCCAACATGTTTTGGAGAAGGTTGGGTTTGTTCTGATTGGTGTCGATGATACCTTTAAGTATTACCGTTGCGACAAGAATGCTTTCAAAAAATGCACATAACGAAAATCTCAATAATTGTGGGGCTGTAAAAAAAACTCCGTGTTCAAAATTGTGTTAAACAAAACCGGCAAGAATCAGAGAAATCCACCTGTTCTTGCCGATTTTTTCAATTTTATAAAGGAAAGAAAGGCTCAACTTTGGTTTTTACCGGTGGATAATGTACAATAAATTGCGCAAATTGAAAAGAGCATAAAAGAAGACATAGCTTGCAGGCTCTGGTAGAATGAAGTTACGACACAAACATTCGAAAGGAGACAGCAAACTATGTCCGAGAAGCCTACCGGTGTTGTCAAGAGCCTGCTGCCTTGGAATGCCGTGACAGAATGCCCAGCCAAATAATTAACTCCGACTCCGAGTCAATTCTCAGAGCCGGAGCTTTTTATACGCTATTCTATTAGAATTGACGCTTATCGCGATTATCAGGCACTTACCCGTGCTCTGAAATAAACCGACACGCAGAATAAAGGTCATTCAAGCAAATGATGGAATCACCGCTCTCGCCAACGGGGTCATTGTCTTCTGATAATAGTATTCCTGTTACTGGTTCGTATGAGCAAATGCATAAATCGCGCAGCTCATTTCCAACAGCAAAAGATTTTCTAAAGTCGATGTTAAACTGCGCTGCGGCATAATAGAACAGCCCCGGTCTTGGTTTTCTGCAATTACATTGACCATCACCATGGGGGCAATGTAAAACCGCTGTAAGATAGATATCGTTTTCTTTAAAAAGATTAAGCATATAATTTGTTAAATTATAGTATGCCTCCTTGGTAAAATACCCCCTTGCAATTCCGGATTGATTTGTAATTACTATGATTAGATAACCTTTTTGTTGGAGAAGTTTTAAGCCATCAATTACTTTAGGAAGTAAGACGAAGTCTTTTGGGGAAGAGATATATCCCCTGTCCACATTTATTGTTCCATCACGATCCAGAAAAACAGCTTTATTCCGGTTCATTATTCTTCCCTTTATACTGATTTAAAATCCTTTCTATGATTTTTGTTGATGAGGTATTATGCTTTATTTCTACAGTTTGTATCTCACCACCTCTTTTTTTTACAATATCGCATCCTACAATTGAAGTTGCATCATAATCTCCACCTTTTACCAAAACATCTGGCTGTAATTCTGATATAATATGGTAAGGCGTATCTTCTTCATAAAGAATGACATAATCAACGCATTCAAGCGCCGACAGAATTTCTACACGTTCGTTTTGCGGTATGACAGGCCTTTCTTCTCCCTTTATTCGTTTGATTGAGCTATCACTATTAATTCCAACAACCAATATATCTCCATAGTTTGAGGCAGAAAGCAAACAGTGAATATGTCCAATGTGCAGCAGGTCAAAACATCCATTTGTAAATACAATCTTCTTTGTAGAATACAATTCTCTTAGCGAGGATAGATCACTAACTTGCAATATCTTTCTATTTGCATTTTTTTCACTAAGTTGAATCAGTTCTTCATATACCTCTTGCCAGGTAATTACTGCCGCTCCGGTTTTCATCACCTGAATACCTGCAGCAATATTGGCTATAGACATTGCATTACAGACTTCGATGTTATTAGCTAAAGCAGCACCAAAATATGCTATCGCAGTATCTCCCGCACCAGTAACATCATGCGCATTGATTCTGGTGCTGTTTATATATTTAATCAATCCGAACGGATTAACCAAAACCATTCCTGCACTCCCACACGTTGTTAAAACATACTCTGCACCGCTTTTTTTGCATAAATAGTGTGATGCTGCTATGATTTCTTCAATATTTTTTACAGGTTTCTTAGTAAGAAATGATAATTCTTGAAGATTTGGCTTTAAAATATTGGCTCCTTTATATTTCCTTATTGTTGTGTTTTTCACATCGATGATAACACGGATACCATAGCTTTTGCAAATGTGAATAATGCTTTGTGTTAGCTTTTCGTCTAATAGCCCCTTGCAATAATCTGAGATAATGACTAAATCAAAGTCTCCAACAACTTCTTTTAGTAACGCCAAGACCGGTGTGTCATCGCGTGTAAAGTTGTGGTTAGGATCTTCAACATCAACGCGTAGTAATTGCTGGTCATTCTGTGCACGAAATCTATATTTTACACATGTTGTGTACTTCTCAAATGAAAAAATATATTTATCAGATATTCCAGATTCAACTAACATTTCTCTAAGAGTGTTTTCGTATTTATCAGAACCGATAATCGATACAAGTGTGACGTCTTGACCAGCGGCAATCAAATTTGATGTTAAGTTTGCAGCACCGCCAAGAGAGTATTCCATTTCTTCATACAAAAGAGCCGGGATTGGTGCCTCTGGAGAGACACGATTAACCTTTCCCTTGCACGAGATATCTAAAATAACATCTCCCACAACTAATATTTTTTTGGGACCAAGCATTAGCATAAATTATCATTCCTCTTTTCTTTCATCTCCAAACAAGCAATATTCAACACAATGGCAAATAGCGTGGATTGCAATCTTCTGCATTTCTTGAACCCTCGCTGCATTATCGCCAGGTAACTTGATAATTATTTCGCAATACTCATTTAAAGCACCGCCGTTGTTTCCCAAAATGCCAAGACTATGAATTGCGTGTGCTTTTGTATATTTCATTGCTTCAACAACATTCATAGAATCTCCGCTAGTTGATAAACAGATTACAATATCTTCTGCAGAGGATATTGCCGAGATCTGACGTTCGAAAACTGAGTTGTATGAGTAATCATTTGCAATGCTCGTTAATACAGCGCTATCGGCATTTAACGCTATGGCTGGAAGTGGTCTGCGATTATATTGAAAGCGACCTACTAATTCCGCCGCAAAATGTTGAGCATCTGCAGCAGAACCCCCGTTCCCTATAATCATTACCTTACCGTTTTTACGGAAAACATCACAAATTTCCTTTGCTGCATTTGCGATTTCTTCAGAAAAATTTGAATTCATCAATTTGTGAATTAACTCTTCATCAGTTTGAAGTATTCTGTTGACAATGCTGATCATGCTATTCCTCCTAATAATTAATTTAACGAACAATCACCTAAGAAGATCGATATTACGGAAAATATATTCAAGTAACTTGTCCATATATTCGGTGCATGATGGATAATCAATCAACTTGTCAATATAGCATGAATTAGAGCAGTATATGTTAAATTCACAACTGTCACAAGGAGAATACTCTTTTTTTACCTGTTTTCTAATCGCGTCCATAGACTTCCTATTCAAAATAATATCTGTTTCAGTAAACTTGCCAATTATTGTTTGATCATTTTGGGGACACGAATAAATCAGTGCGCGTTGAAAATCAAAAACAAGTGAGTCTCCTGCTGAACACCTTTGTTTTATTATTCCACGGTTATCTACAGCCATAAGTACAGCTCGCAATGTTGGAATATTTGCAAAATATTTTATTCCATACTCTTTGAGCCTAATAGTAAGATCTAAAATCTTTCTCTCGGATATTGTACTTGTTTGGTGCAGAACTGGATTGAGTGCAAATGTGACTCTTGGGTAGTTAATTTCAGAGCGCAATTCAAGGATAAGTTTTTCTACGGACGATATGTTTTCATCGTCTATATTGATCTGAACGGTTAAGTGAAAGCCTTTCTCCGATAATAAAGATAGATTATTTACAATAGTGCTAAATGAATTTCCAACAACCAAGGGACGGCGTGCATTGTGTATTTCCGCTGGTCCGTCTAGTGTAATTGTCATATTATCTATGTATCTTTTGTTATCACATAGAAAAGAATAGCTTTTTTTGCTAAAGCACCCATTTGTGAATAATGAAAGATTTCGCTTTGTCGTTGATATTAAATATTGCCAATTTTCAAGGTTTCCGTCTAATAACGGCTCTCCGCCGAATGCATAGAAGTCATAGTCTGTCAAACTGGATAGTTTATCAAAAAGAATGCTATAATGCCTAAAATCCACTTTTTTCTCGCTGCTTTTTTCTGTTTGCTGGAAACAATAAGAACAACGCATATTGCAAGCATTATTTATTTTAAAATAAATCTTGGGTCTAGGGAATATTTCATCCTTATTCAATTGTAGCCTTCTGTTACCAAGTAAAACACAGTGTTCATTTATATCATATATTAATTCTGTTCCGTTTAAAGACATTTTATAAGATTTCATAAATAATTGTCCCTCAAAGTAATCGCATTTCTGTCCTGGATGTTTATGACCTGATCAAACATATCTATGGTGTCTTGGTCGTGCGTTGCGATAATAACTATGTGCTTTTTGGAATATTCTTTAAAAAATGACATTATATTTCTTTTTGATTTTTTATCTAGATTTGCAAATGGTTCATCAAGCAATAAAATTGGAGTATTCCTCAAAATACATCTTATAAGTTGCATCTTTTTTTGTTGACCTGCAGATAATTTGTAACCAGCAGTTAAATATGTGTTATAACCATGTGGCATTTCAACAATATCATCGTGTAATAGGAACCGTTTGCATATTTCCACAACCCTTTCTAATGTGCTCTGATCGCAATTTTGTTCTAAAATGATATTTTCTAGCACTGTAGCATGATATATTACAGGAACTTGGAAAGCGTAACTTGTAAATTCCGGTATGTTCAATACCTCACTTATATTCGTGGTGCCATAAAGAACTCGCCCCTCTGTTGCTAAATATATTCCTGAGAAGATGTTTAATAAAGTCGTTTTGCCCGATCCATTGGCACCAACAAGGGCAGTTACCTCCCCCATTGCGCAAGAAACACTAGTATTTCGTAGGATTTCTTTTTCATTCACCTTAAAGCCTAAATTTTGGCAACTTAATGTTTTAGGGGTGGCGATTGCCCCAGTCTCGCTGCTATTTATTTTTAAAGATTTCTCACAAATATTCTCAATCTCAAAGAAACGCGAGATACGAACAATCTGCTTCTGTAATGTTCCAGTCATTGTTGAAACAGAAAATATCGATGAGGCGACTTTTTTGACATACGAAGCATAAGCAACAAAAAACGAAGCTTCCATGCTTCTAGAAAAGACCAAAAGCCCTCCCATTAAGAAAAAAGCCATATTCCCAATCATATTGATTGTTGATGAAATAGACGATAATTTTAGTCCGGCTTTGTCACAGTCAATTCCAGCGCTCATGTTAGCATCAACTGTGTTATTAAATCGTTTTTTTGTGAATTTTGACAAAGCATTAATCCATATGTCACTTGATGCAGACAAAAATAGTTTCAATTCTTCAGTAACATTATCCGTGGTTTTAAAAAAGAATTTATTCTTTTTCTTCAAGGAAATGGAATATCGTTTATTTATAAAGTAGATCAATGGATATGCACAAAACGCACAGACAAAAGAAATTTTATCCGTAAACAGAAGGATGCCCCCAATAATAATAACTGAAATAACATCTAATAAATATGAGCAAAGTGTATAGCAGTAATCAACAATGTGAGCTGAATCATCTAGGGTTACATTTATTAGGTTTCCCGTTGAATAATCCGAGAGGAGTGTGGGCGGAACATCTGCTATTTTCGAATATATGTTTTTTTTGCATACTGCGTTCACCCCTCGCGTTACATAGCTTTTCAAGCGAATAAAAATATAGGATAGCGTTATTTGCATTATTATAATAAGTGAAAGCGTTGCTACCTTCTGGAGAAAAACATCTTTGCTATTTTTGTACAGGCTGTCTAACATTGATGCTAAGATCCATGGTTCGATAAGCTTTATTCCCTGCAATAAAGCATCAAAAAATATACTTAGAATAAAAAATGACTTGAACTTCTGTAAAGCAAAAAAACACTTATGAAAAAATCTAAATATTTCTTTCATGTTATTCTCCCAATCTTATTATAAATTTAACAAACAGCATCAGAAAATAAATATAAGCGCCACCCCATATGTGTATTGCTTGGTATCTACAGATATAAAGAAACCCACTTGAAAAAATCGGATTACAGGTACTGTACACGTGCGGTTAAAATGTAACAATCTTTTGCTCAGGTGTGGCAAACAGTTTTTCTCATTGAAAAAATTGAACCATACCATTATCCTAAGTGTTCTCCCATGACAATACTCCAAACCACCTATGTCGTGCATGTGCTATCCTCTGTCTGTAATACTACCTGATTCTTTTAACAGAAAATGCGCTTATCCTAGATAATCAGGCATTCTTTTTTTGCGTTCCGCACGGAAATAGCGATCATTTCAGCATGGCTGGCTCCGGTTATTGTTTTTTCGTGTGCTAATTTATATGGAGTAAAGCAATATGCTATAATATACCTAGTTTTTCAGTTCCCGGCTTTGTTGGGGAGATAACAGCAAAGGAATTCGTAATAATAGTCACAATCTATGGATACTATAGCATATTTTCTGGAAAAAGTACAGAATAATATAAACTCATTAGATGTTTTTCAGGGTGGGAACTGTCTTGTGCATCTCTGCCCAAACTACACTCAGCACCTCTATGCGCAAATGGTTTGCTGCATGGTCAATGTCTGAGACATGCTTTCCTTCATGGGGCATTGAAAGCAAAGCCATACAAGTCAATCGATTAATACAATCCTACTCATCCACTGGACGTGTTCTGCCATTTGATTCAGCTTATGTTCTGAAAATTGGGGCACACATAATGATTTCTTGATTGCAACTTCTTACTTGAGCAGCCATTTCAAGGGCACGTAGCTGGACTTTATACAATCCGATATAATAGGGACAAACAAATATCATGAGAGCTGCATTTTTATGAAATTCTTCTGCCCCCCGAAGCTATCCATTCATTTCTGTGATAGCGCAAGTGAAAAAGTTATTTGCTTGTGCCGGATGGCTGAAAAGGAAATGCTGTACATATATTCAACAATTGTTAAATCTGCAGGGTACTCATCACTACAAGAGATGGCGCAACGGATTAAAGCACGCTTGACATAGCAGATATTGCAATTGTTTCAAACAGTATTATTTCTACTTTTACTGCAAAACAATTTGAGTCAATGACATGAACAAATATTACCAACTATCGTAATAGACTTGATTTTTAGCCTTTTCAGGTAACAATTACAAATCTATAGTACTACAAGGGTCTGTAAAAAGTCCCTTTTCGTAAAATTCGGTTAAACAAAAAATCGGCAAAATACAGGAATTTCCCCTGTTCTTGCCGATTTTTCCGACTTTATGAAGAAATCAAAACCTCAAAATTTGAGTTTTTTTACAGCCCCTTGTAGTTTATCTTTTGATTCTCATTTGAATGTCCTCGATAGACGGCAACTGCTTACTCAAATCTTCCGGCAGGTTGCTTGTAACCTTGTATTCGCTGACCCCAATTGGCTTCGACATATCCTTCAGAGCATACTCTGCTACCAAATCGTTCTTGCTCTTGCAGAGTAGCAAACCGATGGAAGGATTGTCAGCATCCTTCTTCAAAATGCCATCGACAGCGGACAGATAGAAGTTGAGCTGTTCGGCATACTCCGGCTTAAACTCGCCTGTTTTTAGCTCAATGACAATTCAACACACCCACATAGCAATGACCGTGTAGCACGCTTGCAGGAACTCGGCGCAGATTATTACAGATTTTAAACCGTCAGAATTTATAGAAGAATGATAATGTAAATTTGGGGATAATATCAATAGAGCAATTATAAAAAGCGCAAAAAACGGAGAAGCCGCAGCGGAGTTTGCTCCACTGCGGCTTTGCTGACTTCTGTGCCTATGTGAGCAAGATTCAGCGACTTACATCGTGCCCATATAGGTTTTGACTTTTGCTTGCAGTAACTTTATGTACTCCTCGTAATAAACGATCAGCGGTATCGGATAGATGTCGGAGAGCACATCGATCAGCTCTGCCACTTGTGCCTCCGTCACTTTGCAAAAGCGTTCCATTGCCTGCATATAGCTTGAGCGCAGATTGTCAGTATCCATATTTAAGTGAGCTGCTGCACTTTGCAAGCACAGCTCGGCCTCGTTCTCAAATAGATGCTGCGAGAAGCACCTGAGCATTCTCCGCAGCTGTTCTGTCCCGGCATCGGTGTTATACAGACATAGCCTGATGACGAAATCCGTTACATCAAACGCTTCGTCCCAATCGTAGGCGAATACGCCCTTGGCGGGCGAGTATGCAAACTGCGGCGTATCTGCGATTCGGCAGAACATCGCATACAGAGCCATACTGTCCAAATACTGCTGACGCAGTGCAGGGGACTCTTTTATGCTGCCATAATCGACCGCAGAAAAATCCTCTACCCATTCAGTTCCAACAATA